>SXGQ01252074.1_pt1 | contig 76682 bp, 72 predicted proteins | sample 3178371 | NCBI WGS metagenome assembly SXGQ01 (sample SAMN11356859, study PRJNA531348) | freshwater metagenome | isolation source: freshwater sample F1-20 | place: China: Fuxian Lake, Yuxi | collected 2017-12-25 | reverse complement strand
TTGATCTCCAATTGGTTGCCAATTCATAACTTATTCCTTTTTTTTTTATTAATTTAACATTTCTCGAACTACATCAGGTGTAATTGCAGTGCCAACTACTCGTTTGGCAACTTCACCATTTAATACTAACACTACAGTTGGTATACTTTTTACTAAATAGTCTCCTGCCATTTGTGGACTTTTATCTACATCGACATATCGTATTGGTAAATTTGCCTCTTGTAATCTAGGCTTAATTGATTTACATGGACCGCACCATTCGGCCCCAAAATAAATTACTTGTTTCATATTTTGTTATATTTTTTAGTATTATTTATTCGTTTTGTCCAAGCTAAATTTGATGGATCGCAACATTCTCTAACTGTCATTCCTTCTTCAAAACATTTACTTCGAGGTTTGATATGATCTAAACTAGGATAATTTTTATCACTATAATGTAATGTTAAATTATCTTTTATATATTCACCATCGATGTAATCATAACCATCCCATGTTTCTAACATCACGTTACGCATTTTTCTAGTATGATAATTGCAAATCTTCCAATACTTTATCCATTCAATATTTCGTTCATCTACCCATTGTTGAATCAAACCTTTTTCTTTTTTTGTTTGTATCCCTTTTGCAATTGATTCTGGTGTATTTGAATATCGATGCATCTTATACGAATCCCGAATTAATCCAAATTCCCCGGGATGTAATTTCATATACTTTGAGTAACATATATGACTACAAAATTTCGATGTATTTGATTTATATACAGTTACCATATTATTACAAAATTTACAATCTAATGTTTTATATGCGGTTTGTTCAAAATATGTTTTTCTACATTCTAAACTACACCAATTATTTTGAGTAGTTATTGGAGTTTTATTTCCTTTAAATGTTTCGTAATATGAATTGCATATATCGCATGTTCTACCATGTATAAATTTATATTTAGTTCCTATCTTCTCCGTACGTACATATGTCATAATATCCTTTATTATAAATATGCAGTATTATATTTCTTTTTCAGTGTCTAATGCAGTTTACACCCCGCGTTGCGTATTGAAGGCAATGATATGATCTCGTCCTGTCATGTTATAACCATTTTCAGCACACATTTCAAATACAATTGGATACATTTTAATTAATTCTTCTCTAGTATCGCCAGCTGGCATTATGTATGTTTTATCTTTTGGTATTCCTAATGTAATTCGAAATAACTCAATTTCTTGTAAATTTAAATCAGTACCATCCCAAACTGGCTTATAATGATAATCAGTATGATATTCTATCATTTTTTTCATTGCAGGAACGTTTAATCTAAATTTATTATGTTGAGCTTCCATTTTAACATCAACTTCTTGTCCTTGCGGAGTTAATACGCCTATCTGAGGGATACTATTCATAAACTTAGGACTAAGACTAACTAATCCAATTGGATAGTCAGTTTCTAAAAAATGCGAGCCTTCAGTTTCAATAGTGATGAGAATATCTCGTTCATGAGCAAAATGCGTTAATTCATTTACTAACGCAGGATGCATAGTTGGAGAACCACCCGTTAACATCATTTCTTTGATATGTGGATTTTCATCGTATATCTTAATGATGTCATTGAATGTGAATGTGCCTTTTTCTGGGTGAATACTAGTATACCAAGAGTCACACCAACCACCTTCTCCAAAATAGCATCGATGTGTGCAACCTGTAGTTCGAACTGCAATTGTAGGTCTACCGAAACGACTTCCTTCACTTTGAACGCATCGATACACTTCTACTATAGGTAATACCTTATTATAATCTTCTATTCTTTTCATAATTAAAATGGTAAATCATCATGTTCTAGAGTATCATCTCGTAACTCTATTTGTTGTATTTTTGCGACAGGTACTGATGTTGTATCTTTATTAAAATATACATCTAACATTTGTCTTTCATACAACATCACCTTGCCGGTGTATTTAGTAGTACTAACTTCTTTAGATTCTACCTTAGCACCGCAGTTTATTGCATATTTATAAACCTTTTCTCCTGTGCCGTGTTCTGGAGTTTTACCTCCTAAATATTCGAATACCGATAACATTTCTGTTTTATTACCAGACGATGTTGGGGCAGATTTTTCTACAATTGGTGTTGCAGTTATTGTATACTGCATACCATTTTCTTGCCAAGTTGTTACTACTCTACTCATTGTTTTAGTTTTAAATTATTCACCATAACTTGCTGAGTTTCGTTCATGTTCATAAACTTCAACTTTAACTGCCTTAACACGACCTTCGGTTTCTCCAACTAAGAATCTATTAATAATGTCATATAAATACTTTGCAAATTGTTCGCAACCTACTGCATCCATAATTCTTAACTGAATAATTCCATCTTCGTCCATTTTTTGAAATGTTTCTAAATATGGATCATCTTTTGCTACAATTGTAGTGTGATCTAACATATGAGCGAAAAATTCTTTAGGAGACATACCACCTATTGTAGTTTTAGCTCGTTTCATACCACCGAAGTCAAATACCCAATTGCGGTGATCCAATTCACCTTCGAACCATACTCGGAATGAAACTGCATAACCGTGTAAGAATCTACAATGAGTACCATCTGCTTTCCATTGACGGAAACATGCAGAATAACCGTCAAACAATTTAGTTGATTTAAATTTAGCCATTATTTGTGTTTATTAACGATTGATAAAAACTCTTTACGTGCTTCTGGATCTGTTTTGAAACATCCACCCATTTTACTTGTTACTGTATCAGAATTAACATCTTGTATTCCTCGAGATTTTACACAATAATGTGCTGCTTCTATAATTACGCCAATATTTTCTGTTTCTAAGATATAGCTCAATGCATAATAAATCTGTTCGGTTAATCTTTCCTGTATTTGTGGTCTTTTAGAAAAGAACTGAACTATTCTATTTAATTTACTTAATCCTAATACTTTATTTTTAGGTATATAACTAATATGGCAAGAACCATCAATGATAACAAAATGATGTTCGCAATTTGATTGAACATTGATATTACGCTCAATAACCATTTCATCATATTTCATTTTATTATCAACCGTAGTTGCTTTTGGAAAATGTTTATAATCCAATCCAAAAAATATTTCATTTACAAACATTTTTGCAACACGTGATGGTGTATCAATTAAACTGTCATCTCGTAAATCTAACCCTAGTGCATGCATGATGTCAGTAAATTTATCTTTAATTTCTGCAATTTTTTCTGAATCTGTTAATCCATTATCTACCATTGGTGTTTCTACACCTTTATCAATTAAAAATTGTTTTACTTGTAATCCTAATTGCTCATCTGTTTTCATATAGTTGTTTCTTTTTTTTATTATTATAATATATTTTATTGCAATTTCAAAGTTTATATGAAATTAATATTCATAGTATACAACTTATTTAAATATATCTCCAAATATAACCTTTATGAGTTTTATATTTAGGATTACCTTCTGCACATAGCCTTGCGTATTTCCCATTAAATCCATAATTTTTAAGTATACACGAATATGGATATATTTGTATAATTTCATTAGTTTCGATGTCTATTTGTGCTAATGGCTTATCGTGTTTAAACCGACCATTACCTGCTCCCTTTTTGACATCAGACCATTTTTTGCATCTGGCTGAATATTCATCATGTGATAGATTTTTAAATGCATTACATTTCATACGTTCGAGCTTGCTTATATATCGACGATGTTGACTATCTGACATAGTTTTCTTAATTTGTAAAATATTTGGGTGATTTGTGATATTATCACCACCTCGACCACCTGGTGCTAAATTAAATTTATTACTACATATTGAAATTAATTCTTTTTCTAACATATACATTTCGTCAATTGAATTAACAGTATGTGTTATATTAAATATAAACTCATCATTGCCATATTTATTCCATGCTCGTTGTAAATATATATTCTCGTGAGTATTATTATTTAATTTAGCTATATGTTCTTTCCATCGATTATTAATTGATTTAGAACATCCTATATATTTAGTATTTGTAATATTATTTACAATTTCATATAGATAAAACATAAGTATTATTTTTATTTTTATTAATAAATATTATAATACTTATGTTTTTATCCTTCACACTAATTACCCCTGGCAACTTATACATTCATTATATAAATCTCTTTGCATTTTTGAATCGGCTCTTAAGTTAGATTCAGATCTTAAATAGTATAATGCTTTTAATCCTAACTTCCATGCTTCGATATGAACTTGATTAATCCATTTTGCTGGAGCATCTTGAAAGAATGCTAAATTAATACTTTGTCCTTGATCTAAATATTCTTGACGAACTGCTGCTTGTCGAACTAATTCTAATTGATTAATTTCCTTAAATGTTAAGAATACTTCTTTTTCTTCTTTAGTTAAACTTCTAATATTTTGTACAGAGCCTTTATCTTCAGATATCTGATCCCATATTTCAGGTAAATTTTTACCTTTAGAAATCAATAAATTTTCTAAATAAGGATTTCTTCTAATGTGAAGTCCTTTTGCATCATCATCAACATATACATTTCCTGCTAATGGCTCAACACCTTGTGATACTCCACCTGCTAATTTAGATGAACTTCTATTTGGTGCAATTGCTAACAATGTTAAATTACGTCTACCAGTTCCTTCACACCACAATGGAGATCCATATTTTTCTCCCATCCAAAGTGTAGCTTCTTCTGCCTTTTTACGAATATCACCAAATATAAGTCTAGTTAATGATCTTGCTTCTAATCCGTGGAATGGAATCATTTTTGATTGTAAATGAGAGTGCCATCCTAATGTACCTAAACCTAATGCTCTAGATTTCTCAGCAAAACGAACTGTATCTTCAATTCCTTTAATTTCTTTAGCCTTTTCTAAGAATTCTGAAATAACTGCATCTAAGAATAATGTTGCTAAGAATACTGTATCGGTATCTTTCCACTCATCATATTTTGCTAAGTTTAATGAACTTAAACAACAAACTAGGGAGTGATTCTCATCAGTTGGTAAGAATATCTCAGAACATAAGTTAGAATGATGTATTTTTAAGTCATGTGTCTTCCACCATTCTGGAACTACTTTATTTGCATTGTCGATGTACATTGTATATGGTTCGCCTGTTTTAACACGCTTCTTTAAAGTTGCTAACCATAATTCTCTTTCTTTGCCATTTTTCTCAACAACTTTAGTCATGAATTCATCAGTGAATATTGCACCTTGATGTATATTATGACATTGTCTTTGAACTTCTCCTTTTGGTTCTCTAATTTCTAAGAAGTCAGGAAATTCTTCATGTTCTGCATTTAAATAAATTGCTACAGCCCCTCGTCTTAAACTTCCTTGTTTAGATGCTAAGATCCAAGAGTCATAACCTTTAATAAATGGAATAATACCATCTGATTTACCATTTTCACCATTTCTGATAGGAGATCCGATTGGTCTAATATCTGAGAAGTCATAAGCTGTACCACCGCCTGCTTTTGAAAGCATTGACATTTCTGTACTTTTTCTGTTTAACTCAAACATATCATCGCCAACTTTTCCTGAGAAACATGATATTGGGAGTCCTCTATCATTTCCAAAGTTTGCACAAACTGGGGTTGATGGTATTAACCAAAGTTTTGATAATATATCATAAAATCTAGGCTCTAAAGATTCGTCATTATGATATTTTGCTGCGGTACTTGCTAATCGTTTATATCCTTGATTAGGAGTTTCGCCTTTTTGTAAATATTCTCCTTGTATAGTAGTTAAATAAAGAGCATTATTACCTTCTATCGGAAAATCTTCGCCTACTTTCCATCCTAATTTCTTTGCTATAGGATGAGTTTCTATTTTTTCTGTCATATAATTAATATTAAAATAAATCTTCAGTTTCCCAATCAGCATTTGGTTTTGCATATCCAGTTTCTCTATTAAAGAAGAAGTCTGTTTGTTGCTCGCCTGATACTAATATATAAAACCAATCCATTTCCTTAAGCAATTCCGTATCTACATCATATGCATAGTCAATTCCTAATTCTTTGAATTTTCTATTTGCTCTATCAATCATGAAGTTTTTAACTTGTGCTTTAGTAATTGTATCTAAATCGCCTAATTTGAATACTTCGTCAATAAATGCAAATTCATTTTGTAATGCTAAATCAAAACCATCTATAATGTCATTCTGTAATTTTACTGTATTCAATTCTGGATTTTCTTCAATCAATGTTCTATACAATTTACAGCCTGCTTCTGAATGTAATGATTCATCACGAATTGAAAATATCATTTGTTGACCAATACCTGTCATTAAGTTTTTCTTTCTCAATGAAAGCATGATAGCAAATGATGAAAATAACTGAATTCCTTCCGCACACGCACTAAATAATGCTAATGATCTTGCAATATTATCTAATGAATCATCATTTTTGTCTACATTAATTAATACATCTAGTTTATCCATAATTGATGGATCATGTAAGAATGCTTCATAATCTTCTAAATGTAATACTTCATTTAAATAAGAATATGCAACAGCGTGTATAGTTTCAAATGCACCAAATGTTTGTGCCATCATACGTATCTCAGGAACAGGAAACCAATTTGTAACATATGTGCTCCAATAATCTGCAATTTGAGTTTCTGATTGAAAAAATCCTTTTAAGATTTGTCCGACTACACTTTTTTCTTCTGCAGTTAATTCATTCTTCCAATCTGAAATATCTTTTTGCATATTAATTTCTTGGAACATCCAATGTGCGTTTTGCTGACTAAACCAATAATCATATGCCCATTGATAACGAAATGGTTTAAATGCTAGTCTAGGTGTTAAGATTTCGCTCTTTTCTGTTGTAACATACATAATGTAATCTTTTTCTTTTTAATTTAAAACAGTTATTAGACAAAAAAAGGACCGACTGTATCATCGGACCTTATTTGTTATAAATATCGAAACTATCCAAAATTACCACCCATATCTTTAAATCGTTGTGCTAAATTTTTCTTCATTATATTCTCACCCGATTTCATAACCTGAGTCGTTTGTTTACCTTGAGTCGTTTGTGGTTCAAAGAATTGAAATTGTCCGTTATTTGTATTAATTTTACATGGCAATGTAATACCATCTGGTCCAAAACGATTTTTAATAACATGTCCCCTACCAGTACCTGACATTTTATCTTCTACCTTTCTAGACAATGACATTAAGAAGTCAGCAACCATTACTTTACCATATGATGATGCAATTTTATCTGCTTCGATAATATCTTCTTCTAATGCAGATCTACCGGCTTGGGACGCAGTCCATACTGGTATTTCATATTCACCTGCCATACCACGAAGATCTTCATATAATTCTTCTAATGCTTCGTGTTTATCTTTTTTAGCATTAATTTTTAATAAGTCACCATAATCTACTATAACCAGATCTGGCTTCTGCCCGAGCATAATAGTTTTTTCTAAATGTGCTTTTAGTCCCATTACGCCAACAGACTTCGTTGGATAATGTTTAACTATCAAATTACCCGTAAGCGTATCCATTCGCTGTTGAATTTCGTCTTGATAGTTTTTTAAGTTCTGAGCATTAATACCCATTATAACTGAATCATAACGTTGACCTACATAGTCTTCGTTTAACTCTAATGTATAATGCAATACCGTTTTACCTGCTCTCATTGCGTTTGCACCAATATTGATTAGCAACCAGGACTTACCAATACCTGCAGGTGCCATTACTACTCCTAACTCACCTTGAGCTAATCCACCATCCATTAAATCATCAATTACATCCCATCCGGTAGCAGTGCAATGGCGAGCTGCTTGGTTATAACGACGAGCGATATCTTTCTTATAGTCTAATCCAATATTCGTATCAGATCCAGCTTTCATTGCTGAATCAATTTTATTTTTTATTTGGTCAAAATTACCTTGTTGCAATAATGAAACAGAATCCATTATTGCTCGTTTAATTTCTTGATTCTTACAAAATTTTAATATCTCGTTTTTAACAAATGATAAATCATCTGATTCCATATAACGAAATACATCTTTTAATTGTTCTAATATTGATGCCTTTAATACATCATTTTGAATATCAGTTATCTTAACTTTAATTACATCTTTAGTTGGAGGAGATTTATAAGTTATGAAATGTTCTAGTATAATTTCTAATATCCAACTATTTGCTTCTGATTCAAAATAATCAGGTCGTATAATATCAGCAATTTGCTGTAAAAATATTCTATCTGTAAATAATGCGGCTAAAACTTTTATTTGAAAGCCATAACCGTATTCGCTTAATCTATCTGTCATGAATTTATTATAAAAGTATTTTGTATAAATTCCAAATTATTTTTGTGTTTGCATCGCAAATGCATTCAGTGATAGCCATGTATTGTTTAACCATTCTGGTAAATTTTTCATAACTGCCCACATCTTATCTTCCATAAACAGTCTTTGGAACTCCGGTTTATTTAAAGTGGAAATTGGTTGTTGCATTATACCGCGGATCACACTCATTGTTTGAGCTGATATATCTAATAGTTTAAGATTCATTAATCGATAATTCTTATCTAGTATATCATAATTTGCTGATATCTTTTCGTAATTGCGTGTTTCATTGAGTTGCAATTTAGATTCGCATTTAGCTTGTAAATCTTCTAGGGTAAATTCAACAGCACTGTTTAACTCCGGAAAGGCTTTGAGTATTGTCTTTGGACCAATACCACTAACGCCAGGTATATTATCTGAAGTATCGCCTGTAAATGAACGGTAAACCACATAATTGTGGGGATGTACTCCGAACTCATCTATAATTGCTTGAGTATCATACATTTTCTTTTTAATTGGTGACCATACTTGTAATTGATCACTAACTAACTGATAAAAATCTCTATCTGTCGAGACTACAGTTATTTTTTTGCTTATGTCTTTATACATATCCGCAATATAAGCAATTGTATCATCTGCTTCAATGCCGTCCATTGATATAAATGTAACAGGTAAATTGTCTAGATATGAAACTAAACGACTAAATTGGTGTCGCATTGCTTCTTGCTCATCTTCTATGGTACCATAGTTTTGATGATCGTGTCTACGCAATCTAGTTTTATTTGCTCGATTTGCTTTGTAATCGCCGTATATTTTTTTTCTTCTAGCGGATCCACCACGACCATCAAACACAATAACACATCTGCTTGGTTTAAAATCTCGTATTGCTTTTCCTATAGAAAATAAAAATCCGGTAATTCCACCTACGTGATCTCCGTCTTCGTTTGTGGATGGAGTTGCGCCGAATGCTCGGATAAAGGTATTCAGTCCATCAAATACCATGATATGATCATCGACACTTGATGGAGCTGTAACCTTTTCTTTCTGTAACTCTTTGAATAATTGTTGGTATCTGTTCATATTATATTATATGAAATATTATTCGATTTTCAAAGTTTTAAAACTCTTCATCTATAACTTCATCAGTAATAATAACATCATCAATACCACCATCTACGCCTGCCTGGTATTTGAAAATATAAACATCGCAGATTCTTTTATATAATCGATCTTTAACTGCTGTATTGCCGATAACCTTTTCTATAAAATCTTTACTCTGAAATTTATAATCTCCGTATAATTGACCGGTTTCAATATCAACATCGTCTAATGTGTACCAGGCGCCTGATTGTTTAACGATATTGAATTTTTTCATGGTCTCTAACCAACCACCATAATTGTCAATTCCGCTATCATAATAGATATCATAATTAACTTTGCGATGTGGCGGTCCCATTCTGTTTTTAACAACTTGCACTTCAGTTTTACTGCCAACAATTTGCTCTACGCCATTTGAATCCTTTGCCTTAATCATACCAGTATTTTTCAAACGAAGTCTTACTGATGCGTGGAATGGAATAGCCTTACCACCAGATGTAGTCCATTGATCACCAAATGACACACCTAGCTTAGTTCGTAACTGATTAGTCATAATCAAACAAATCTTTTCTCGAGCAATCCAGTTAGTAACCTTACGCATCGCTTTTGATAAGATAATTGATTTACTTGTTGCATAACCATCTTTGTCATATTCTGCAGACATTTCAATCTTTGTAGATGCACCCATAACTGAGTCAACGATTATCGTAACTAAACGATCTTTATTTGCTTTTCTTGCATTTTCTACAATAGTTTCAATTGTCTCGAATATTTCCTCAACTGTTTCCAACGGAACATATAACATAGATTTTAAGTCAATACCAATTGCTTGCATGAATTCGGAACTCACAGCCGCTTCTGTATCGATATAAACTGCCAATCCACCTTTCTTTTGCGTTTCAGCTGCTACATGGGATACTAATAAAGATTTACCTGATGCTTCTAAACCAGTAACCTCAGTTATACGACCTACCGGGAAACCTCCATATGGTCGATTTGAGATTGCTAAATCTAATGTATCGCATCCAGATGAAATCCAATCAGTTACGTTGCTTGGCGAATCGGCATCGCCTTCTAAGAAGAATGCCGTTTTCAAAGCTTGCCCTTTAAATTGTTTGTTAATGCTATCTGCTAATGCTGTTGCTAAACTATCTTCCAGTTCTAGTTTGCTTTTACTTTTAGTCGCCATGCGTTACTCCTTAGGAATTAAATAAATCATTGAATGCGTCAGCTACATTGTCAACTTTTGTTGCTGCTGGTGCTGTTGCTTTTTTAGGAGCAGATGCTACTGGTGTATCTTCTTCTTCTTCAGTTGCTACATCAGAATCTGCATTTTCAGGATTCATCCAATCAGCCAATGCTTTTTCTAATTCATCATAAGTTGGCTCAGGAAATATTTCTGTAATTACTAACTGGTTCATGATTTTTTCAGCGATTGCTTTATCATCAGTTGCTGGTTGCGTGTTTGGTTTAACACGAATTGCAGTTTTAGGAAAACCTCCACCTTCTGCTGGTGTAAATTCTACATCGATATCACGACCATTTAATAAATCGGTAATATCGCCATAATCTGGATCTGAAATAATTGATAATAATTCAGTATAGATTTGTTTACCGAATCCCCAAAATTTAACACCTTCGTTCTCTTTACCTCTTACGATAACAGGAACATATGTTCTCATTTTAGGTTCGATTTTACGACCCATAAGCCACTCTTCTTTATCTCCAGTTTTCTTAAGTTTTTCTGCAAACTCTACGATTGGATCTGCATTACCAAATGAGATTGGGGATAACATTGATCTTTTTGCAATGTCATAGTGGAAATACAATTCTAAGAACGGATTGTCTTTACGGTGTACATACGGTACAATTCTAACTCTGGTTTTGCCTGCTTCGGGTTTCCAAGTTAAATTTTTCTTGTCGTCACTTTTGTTTAATTGGTTAAGTTTTGCTTTAATAGCAGATAAATCTAACGCCATAGTTTTACTTTCTTTAAGTTATTAATTTATGTTATTTATTAATTATAGTATAAATAATTAATTCGGTAATTCCAAGTTAATTGCGCAATATTTTATTCGGTTAATTACATATATAAATATTTGGACACAAAAAAAGTAGACATTACTGCCTACTCAATTTATATCTGAAAAAAGTTGTTTATTGCCTGGTCAGCTGCGCTGGCATGAGTTCTTCATTGTATATCCAGATGCGCTCCGGAGCGCTTCCGCCTTTGTCTTGAATCATTTTGAGTATTTCGTTCTCCGAATATCCTTTTTTAGACATTGGAGTATTTTTCATATGAATACTACCCCCAACAGTTAGACCGACAGGGAGTGATGTTATTTTAGAGTTAGATAAAAAAAGATTATCTTTAATAATTAAACCGGCAGGGAGTGATGTTATTGGAGTGTTAGCTAAATCAAGAGTACCGTTAACAGTTAAACCATCAGGGAGTGATGTTACTTTTGTTTTTTGTAAATAAAGAGAATTTGCAACAGTTAGACCGACAGGTAGTGATGTTATTGGAGTATTTCTTAAATTAAGAGAACCACCAACAGTTAAACCATCAGGTAGTGATGTAATGTTAGTTCCACTTAAATCTAGATAGCCCCCTATTTTTAAACCAGCAGGGAGTGATGTTAGGTTAGTTCCACTTAAATTAAGATCGCCTTCGATATTTAAATCATCTTTAGTGAGTGATTTATGATCGTGCATAAGTTTCAATTTAAAAGGCACTTTGTATTTGGGTCTCTTAGATTCGATAAACTTAAATAAACTTAAAATATAAGCTGCGCGGGTGTTGTCTATTTTGGATGATATTATTGATTTATCATCTTTATCCATAAATGTCGGGCCTAATTCCCCGCTGCCTTCATATGAAAATTGATATTTTTCATCAGATCCGGGTTTTATAAATATGAATAATGGACCTTTCGTAATATATTTATCAAAATGTCCCCTAGTTTTTCCAGTAGCAGTACACCAATCTGTTCCGCTTCCTAATTCGCACGAAGCACCATATAAATCTTCTCTGCCCTTAGGTAATTCATATACATTAAATCCATTCGTTGAACCTATATAGAATTCTTTATATTTGTCTGAACGGGCTACTCCTTTTTGTTGGGATGGATCGTTATTTTCTTGATCATATAATTCTACAGATTTTTGTATAAACTTTGTTATATCGTCTGATGTCTTTAGTTGATTGATATCTTGAAATTGATATTCTCGTTTTCTACGATCGAATATTTTGAAATATGTATTGTATTTATATAAATCTTCTGCTTTTATTGTTTTATTAACAAATTGCTTAGTTAACCATGTTGTATATGCAGATTTTGCACCTGATGCATCGATGATTTCAGTAAATTCGCTATCTGAAATTTTACCTGTATCTACGAATTGTGTTTTGAGTTGATCTATAGACACCTCAAATAATAACGACTTTAACTTAATCATCTATATTTTCTGTTAGAATATTTTTCTTCATTTTTTCCTTTATTATTATAATTAAATATTACCAAGATACTTTTTTATGGAATACCAATTCAATTACACGATATCCGGAATCTGAAGTTAATATAAATGAGTTTTGAAACTGATTCCAATCCAATTGATATGACTTATCTAATACTCCATTATTAACTGCTACTATAACTTCGTTAAGTGCATTAACCGTATACAATGTATTGGTTTCTTTTTTGCGGTGTATGCTAATGGTATTTTGTCCTCTCCGATCCGAATGCAATGCATTATAAGTGCAGTATAATGTATTTGGATTAGCATTGGCGCTGAATATAAAAATTCGGTGCTCTGGTATAGTATAGTTTTGTTGTATGTATTCTGTAACTATGTTGACATCATTTAAATGTGCAAATGTGCATAATAATTGTGTTTTCAATTTTTAACCTTTCTCTGCTCCAAATATGTTTTTATAGTTTATTTGTATCAACCCACCATTAACTACAACATTATTTAACACTGAATCATTATCAATTGCTTGGAAATCTATTTGATATGTGTATATATCTGCCGGATCTTTGCTTCGAGTATTTATTATATAACCATTATCGCCAGGTTTAATTTCTAATTTTTCTCGCAATATAGTTTTTAACAGTTCTGCGGCGGCAGCTTGTGGTTCGTATGTTTCTTCTTGCAATCTTAATTCTTGTTTTACTAAATCAATTTGCGAAAATAAACTTTGAAATATAGGAAATGATTCAATTAGTTGTGTTTTTGCTGGCAATGTATCTACAGCAATAAATGTTTGAAATGCATTTGTTAAATCGGTACCTGTGAATGCTAAATCAGAATAAACCTTTGCAGATTCATCAGGGTTAAATGTTTTTGCTAATGTATGTATACCAAAAACAATTGATACTAACTTTCTAGTTTCTTTAAATTTTTGGAACCTACCCAATGAAATTCGTTCATTATGTGAATCATAACTTTTAATTTCTACATTTTCACCATCAATTTTTAAATCTGGTAAATCATCTTTGCGATTATCGATTGTATCCACCGATGGATTTTGATATTGATATAACCAGTATATTGCAATTTCTCCTTTACCGATAATTGCAGAATTCATAGTTTCTGGCCATAATCTTTTAACTATTTCAGCATCATGTGAATTTAACGGCAATGGACCTCGACCTAAATTATATTGTCCTTGTACTTGTGGTATTTCGGCGTCTGGTTCTAATCCTAATCGTTGTCTTATTGCAGCGTCATAATCTGCAGAAGATTCTGTTAATATATTTTGCTCTGTTATACCGCGTGCTTGATTAACTATTCGATCGCGTTCTTCTGTTGTGAATGTGGTCGTTTCTTGGAGCACATCACGTAAAACGGAATAATCTTGTTCTGTTTCAGGATATCCTTTTGGTAATCTATATGTCCATTCAGTTATTATTGAGTCTATTGTCATAACGTAATATTATTTCTTTAATAATATATATTATATACGTTTTTTTTTCCGCTAAAAGTTAAAATTAACTAACGTTGAGTATGTTGATCCTACCTTACATTTAACCGGAAAATTTCCTTGTTGCATGATATTTATAATGTCAGGTAAACATTGTTTAGCTTCTGAATAGTTTACATCTAGCAATACACTATCATAAGTGTATAGAATTAGTTTAGATTCTTTGTATTGTAAATACTTTAAAACACTTTGCAACTTAACCGTTGATATTTCTGTCTCGGTTGCTTGTAAATAATAATTGAATAGTTTATTTGCTGTAATATTTGTTATAGAATCTTTGTATATTTTTCTTTTTAATACTGGCGTTTCAATGTATTTTTTTTGTTTGCATTGACTCCATAATTTGTATACAAAATCATTAACTTTTTGAAAGAATGGTATTTCTAAAAATTCTTTGTCTATACCACCATATAATAATCGGAATGTTATTTGTTTGCTTTGTTCATATTGCTCTTCCGTTAACTCCGTAGTATCAAAATAGAATCTTCCAAAATATTCATGCACCGAACCTGCAGGTAAATCATAACCAATTAATCGAGCAATCAGTCTAACGTGATATGCATCAAAGTCCATTTCTACCAACGCACCTCGTTCGAATCTGCTACAAAATGCATCTCGAGTTCCATCTTCTTTGTTCATTGCCGCAAAGTTAAATCCTCGATTGGCATTTGAAGGTCGACCTGTCGATGTATAATAATTATAATGCGAATACACAAAATTGTCTTGTACTAAATCTGGCATTCGAAAACTATCATTAACACATAAACCAACGGATTCAATTTCAGCAAATACTACCGGATACATTTCATTGAATTTCAAATATGAATCTGATAATTCTGCATTCATACACATTGGCCAAGCATAGTGTCGTATTTTTTGACACATTGCTAAATGTTGTTGCAATGGAACTATGCAGTTAACATGAGGTAATGCTGAATGTCTTCTCCAATAAAATTGATGAGATGCTGTATGATAATGTGTTTCGTCATACGCTTCATTATAAGTATACCACCATAAAGTCTTGACATCCAATACATTAGCGTTTCCTCCAATTTGAAGCCAGGTCTTTTTATCATGCACAAAGATATTCTGCAGATCTAGAAACCGTTGTACATGTTCGGTAAATGATGTTAACTGTTCAGTATGTCGGAAAGGAATTAGTCGTTCGACACCATCTTCAGTATATATGTAGATCGCACATAGCGGATTATTAGTAGGATGCAGTGTTGGACTACATAGTATTGGAATCAGTAAAGTTTTACGATCTCGTATATAATCAAACACTGCATCAATTTCGTATGCATGATCTAGTATCATACATTAAATATAAGAAATAAAAATACAATAACCAAATTAATATTCATTAATATCTTTTGGAACTACATAATCTGTATCTTCATAATATTCTAATAAATTTGTTATCAATTTTGAAATACCAGGTACATCTTTTTCTGCATCTTTAATAGCTTGTCTATTTTTTGTTATAACTCCCGGTATAGTTGTAGTTCCATTTATAGTATCTGTTGTATCGCCCGTTATATACCATGTAACTGCAGTTCCGTTGTATAAGTGTACATCTATAACATTACTTAAATGGTCAAAATAGTGTATATCATCAACTTCATATATTACATCCTCATTGACTTTTTTAAGAAAATATCTAGTTATATAACCAGTCGAATAATCTTGTAGTGTTGGTTTAAATGAAAATAATGCAGTAATAGTTTGAGTTCCGATTACAATGTTAGAGTTTAGTTTTTTATACAATTTAACTGCAGGTGGTATTTCTGTATATTCTGATAATTTAACAGATTTATTTTGGTTCCATGTAGGTTCGGTATATATTTCATCCGTAGTAATATATTTGTGATATAATCCTACATATTCAGTACCATCCGGATTTTGCCACTCTTTGCCAAATGTATATAGATTTGGTATTATTTCATTATCACTATAATAAGATCTTATTCTCATATCAATTATATTTCAATTAATCAAACTTTGGTCGCATAATAGATCTAACGGTTGTAGTCCATTGTCCATCTGTTGCAACGGTATGTGTTACATTTATTACACTAAATACTGTATTATTAACATAACGAGATGGAAGAATTCTGAACATCAACACATCTCCGTATTTAAATCCATTAATACCATCAATTGTAAATGACGTATCAAATGGTATTACTGGTGCTGCTACATTGTTTGTTTGTTCTAAACTATTAGTTGGAAATTGTATGTATTTTTGTAATGCATCTGTTAGTGCGGCGGCATTAACTTCAGTTGCTTCTGCAGCAAATGTTTGTATAGTTTCTTCTAGTTTCGTAACCGCATCCGTATGTGATTTTCCATATGCCGTACTCGCCCCTAATGCTCCGCCGCCTGTTTTGTATTTTTCGAGAGCAGCTATTACGTTTGCATCTTGATAAGTAGGATTACTTGCTTGTGCATATAAATATGAAACAAACGGAGCAATGTCTGATTCTGATAATGATGATATATCCTGATTTAATGCGTACGCTAAATGCGAAGCATCATCTGGAAGTTTTCCCGAAAATTCAAAATCTCTAACAATTTGCCCGTGTTTATCGTCAGCCGTCATTGGAACATAATATGGTTGCGGTCCTGGTTTTATTATAAACTTAGAATCATACCATATTAAAAATCTAGTATCTTCTGGATGCGTTGTTAATGCTAATTCAATTGCATGTCCTGATGCGGCATATACTTCGCTACTAACTCGCTTTAAAAATTCACCTACCGTAAATGATTTTTCTTCTTTTAATTTGTCTGTAATTTCTTTAATTACATTTAAATTTATCATGATAGCAGCCGGAGTATAATGCGAGCCTACAAGAAACGGTGGTAATTTCCCTAAGGAACATTTACAACAAGACTGACACGTATTTATATCAGTATCATTTTTTATATCATCAATTGGACCATACCAAATTAAATTTTTTTTAGTATCTTTATGTTCATATGTTCTATTTTGTACATCAGTAAAAAATATTCGTTCGGGGTTAGTTGATTTAAAATATTTTGGATCATAATATGTACTTTTACATGTATCTTCATTAAACACAATATACGCACCTGGCATTGTCGATGCATTGTCTGGCTTTCTTAATTTATCTAAACAATAATCATTAATATACTGAACTAACCAAGCTAATGTTATATATTGTTGTTCACTACGAAGAGATTTCGATGGCGTTCCAACAATTCCAAATAAATATTTAGATTGTTTAGTATTTGAATTATCGGGGTTCCTCCATTCAACTACTCCTTTTCTTGGTGGTGCTTTAGCGCCAATTGGTGGTTTTTGAAATTTAAGTTGTGTTATAGCTGCTTGATCTAGTAAATTTTTAAGATTGCTATAAAATGTATCAACTTCAGCATCTCCATTTTCCGGCTTATTTGGGCTACCTGCAGGTTTTTCTGCTTTTTCTGGTTGTTTTGCTTGTTGGTTTACTATTAATGAAACATCAGTATATACATTACTAGTACCGCGCATAGTTATAGTCGCAGCAACACTCATATCGGATTGATAGTTGAAATTAAATGATGTAATCAATCCTTCGAATGTTACTTTGTTGATTGAACGATATGTTTCGTCAAAAGCTTGTGGCGATAAATTTTTAAATAATTCTGCACATTTGTTATATGATTCTAAAGTAGTATCAGTTAATGATGTATTTAAAACACACGCAGATTCTGGATGTTCAAATGTAACTTCTACACATCGACCCGGATGAAAATATATTGCTTCTACAAATTCAATGTCAGCTGGGTTTGGTATTATTAAATTAACTGTTGCGGTATTTAACAAACCCATTGAATGATCACCAATTGCAATTTCTGCAGATGATATATATGGTGGGGTACGTCGTAAATTATCTTTTAAAAATCCATCTGGTAAATATTCATTACCACGTACCCGGCTTCCTCCATAAATTGCTTCAACAATTGTTTGTTTTTTTTCTGGAGTTGTATATGGAGTGATTGTAACATTTGCAATTTTACCGATCATAAAATCTAAATCGTCTTTCGTACGGCGTGCCGCAGCTCCTGCTCGAGCATTTAATTCGGCTTGTAAATTTTGATCTAACTCAGAATAAAATATTTCACTCATCGGGTTGTATTTGTTTTTGTTAATAAATCTGTAGCTTGTTTTTGTGATGGTATACGTAATCTAGTATTTGGTGGTACTATTATAGTACCTTTACCTAATCCATTTGCTGTCGCAATTATCCACCACATACTAGCATCATTATAAAAATGTAATGCTAATTTATCTAAACGATCTGCCGAAGTTGTTCGTATAAATATATCAGTTTGTAAATCAATTGGAACGTTAGGATATATTGTAGTTGATTTTCTGCTAACGTCTTGTTTTGTTTTTATGGTAGGTGTAGTTGAATATCTGTTCATAATTTTATATCATTTTAAGTAATTAAATATCAAGGCCAACTAAATGCGCTAAGGTTTGGTGATAATCCTGTTACTTCTTGACCTGGTGGTTGGAATGCAGATGTAATTGTAGGCGCGTTTGTACCATTTGTTGTGATTGTGACGCTGTTGCTTCGATCTAACCAATCATATTCCGAACCTCGATTTAATGTATAAAAACGTCCGGTTTGTTGTGGTAACTCATCCATGATTAAATTAAATCCAATTGATACGTTAACTTTATGTGGTAATTGATTCATCCATGAATCTTCTTCTATGTTAATTTCCCATGTTGTATCAGCATCGTGCAATGTATATGATAATGAATTAATAATAGCTGGTTGTTGTATAAATAAATCACCTATAGTAATACGCATCCATGGACCGACGGGTGCTACTTCACCATATGATGGAGTTGTATATCCAGCTAACATGTTCAATTTTTGCCATATAGGTTTCATTTCGTCTCGATCGGATGCATAAACTGTAAAATCTAAACTAAGTTCTCGCGAGTATCCGGTATAATGATAATTAGGATCTGCTCGGCCGATCATTTGTTGTGGAGTCCATGTTGGACTATGAGTGTCAGTTAATGAAGTAATAATTGCCCGAAATATCATTATATCATCTGTACCATCAATTTGTGTAATATTTGGTCCAGTAAAGAAAAATTTAATTAAATCTCGAGATAATTCCGTTTCCCAATATTTTCCAACTGCAGGAGCGATTGCAGTAATAGCATCTCCTCGGAAAGCATAATTAGAGTCTCCTTCGCTGTGTATATTACTAATTCTCGTAAAATCTTGTCTAATACTTCGTCCAGGTAGTCCCGGATCTCCAAATCCATACGTATCTCTTAGATTAAACTTTGAATATACACCTGCTTTTTCATTTTTATATGCAGTATAATAAAATGCATATTTATTTCTGTTATCACTAGATTCACCATGTTTTAATAGTAAAGTAGATGTTGATGGTAATTTAATTGCATCTAAATCTACATCTAATAATTGTTGTGTGAAAGATCGTTTCCTTGCTCTGAAATCTGACAATTCGCCATATGGAATACCATTAGTATGCAACTGACTTAATCCTAATGTAGAGTATTGACTAGTACCAGTACCATTTAAATTTAATCCAAACAATGCACCGGCTCCGGCAGCCCAACTATTTGTTGGAGTTAGTTCTTTATCAATTACTATATTACTAGAATTTGATGAATTTTTTGGTAAATTTCCTAAATTAGAAATATATGATAGAGTTTTACTTTTTGCAAGTAGATTATTTTTTAAATTTGTAGAAATTGTTTTCAATTCCATATCTACAGATTGAACGCCAGTCCCGAAATATAATGGGAAGAATTGTGATTTTATTGTACCAGCATCAGATAATCCTTTATATGTTGTATTTACTACACCTTCTGGATTTGTTGGATTATATAATTTTAATTTAGTTAAATCAGTTGATTGGTATATACCAGACGCATATACTGGTTTACCATCCGATATCGTATCAGTTTTTAATGTGAATTGCGAAATGATGTTAGACGGTGTAGATGTAGAATATAATGTATCAACTGATGGATTTGTTGGATTTTTTAAAAACAACTGTTCTTTGACTAGATCAAATGTTAATCCAGGATCTGAATATGTGCCTGAGTCTATTGGTTTAGTTGGCTTAAACTGGAACTCTTTGCCTTTGGTTGGGTTATTTGTTGGCATCGTTTATCCTTAAATTATATTTTTTCTGTTATTCATTCTGTTCGATGAATATATATCGTCTGTGCGTATTTTTGCTTCAACTTTTACTGATTGCATTGCAATGGCAATATCGTTTGCTAATTTTGCCGTATCCATTGTTACATTAACATTGTTATTTTGTTGTTGTGTGCCTCGAATTGTTTTTTCCAATACAGCTATCATCGCAGCCATATTACCACCGCTAGAATTTGGTTTAACCATATCATTAACTGTGTTATGTACGACATCATTTGGACGGAAAGCAGCAATTACATCGTTTTTTGCAGGTCTTAATATTGGACCGCGATCTGGAATAATAAGTGCATCGGTTGCTCCTTTTATATTTGGAGTTCCGGTTGATAGTTTTACGTCAACAATTTGTTGAAATTTTTTCGCTACTTTTGCAGCTATTTCTCCGACTGCAGTAAACCCTTTTGATACATCAGATATTGGATTATTTAATGTACCAAAAATTTCAGACATTAAAGTTATACTGCCTAGTGATTTAGCTGCACCATCTAATTGTGTTTTAAACTTTTCGAATGACGTTTTAATTTGCCCCGGTAATGCGTCTCGTATTGCTTTTACATCAATACCAGAACCAGGAGTTGCTGTCCTAGTTGCAGCTGTTCCACTTAAGTTTCTAATTGTGTTTGCAATAGTCATTAAATTATCTTCTACAACTTTTTCGTGCGATGTACGAATGTCTTGAGTCTCCATTAACGTGTTTAATTTTTTAATCTGTTCTTTACCCGCTTCACCTTGTTTTGCATATCCGGCTTTTAACTGATCTACTTTGTTTTTCAAGTCAGTGCCGCTTAATTTACGTAATTCAGATACGCCCAATTCCTTAGCAATTTTATCTTTAGCAAGTACTGCAGATAATTCTTTATCACTTATGCCAGACATTTCTGCAAACTTTTTACGAGCCATGTAATTAGTTCGAAGCGTATCTCCTTGCTGTTCTAGAATATCACCCATCAACTCTGCTTCTTTTTCAGCATTACCTGTTAATTTAGCTAAACGGAATTCATTGGTAAAACTTTTATTGTCTTGAGTTAATAAACGTTTACCAGTTAATAATTGATATTCCATTTCTTGACCAACAGATTGTTCGATGTTCATTAAACTTTCGCCGACTTGATCCAATTGTTCCATGGTAAATCCAAGAGCTTTTGCTTTTAATACGGCAACTTCTAAACTACCTGGTATTTTGCTATAATTTAAACGAATATCTTCACTTAAACTACCAATTCCTTCTAATATATCATGCTGTGCCGTTAATTGATCGATACCGGTATCGAGAGCTGCAGCTTTGGATAACGTTGACAATTGATCCGCAGCTATCGTTGCACTCGTACCCATCAATGCGGCGTATTGTTCAAACCCAGTAGCTGCTTCTGCAGATACACCAAGAGTTTCATGAGCGTATGCTTGAAATGCAAACATACTGTCTCGATATGCTGCACTAGTAGTTCCGGCGACTATCTTAGATGACATTAACATTCCATTGGTCAAATCATTTAATCCGCCAGCAAATTTAAATAAAGTTTTATCGCTAAATCCGATACTTAATCCAATATCTCGTATAGTTTCAGCATACCCTTGTGCGACGGCAGATCCAACTTTAAATGTTGTATTTAATTCTTTGTTATACTCTTCTAGAAATGTTATGTTTTTGACTAAATTTTCAATTGCGGTGTTAAACGTTTGTTGAATACCAATAACTTTGCCTAACCCCATGGAATATTGATTCTGGGTAGTATTCAATTGAGCCATGGCGTCGTTATATGCCGCGGTTACCTTGCTTAGTGCCGGGAAAGATTTAATTAAATTGTCAATTTCCTGTTTTGCCGGGGTTCCTTGTGCATCTTCAGCGGCTGTTCTCCCTAACCGCTCTTTAGAACGTGCTTGCAATAATATATGGTCATATGTATAGTTCACCAAGTATCCTTATTTTTATATAAATATTTTACATGGCAATTTTTGGCATTTTTGCAAATTTATCTCGTAATTGTTCTGCGTGTGCTTGTTCTTGTTCCGTAGTGGTATTTGGAGATTGACGTTCATTATATCTTTTTATCCATAGACGTTTAATATGTATAGGTAAATTATATACAGTATCCCAGTCCCATCTACCTTCCCCATACCAAATTAAATCAAACAATTGTTCGTGCATTTGCACTTGATATCGAATATCAAACCCAAAGAATTTCTGGTCCAATTGGAAATCGAGTAGTGAAGGTGTCCTTATCTTCACCTTCGAACTCAATGTTATAATCAAATCCGTACATATTTTGTGACAAATATTGTCTAAATTGTTTTGAATCGCCTGAACGAAGTGTATATTTAATATATTCGTTGATAAAGTTTTTATCGCGGTTACCGTTAACGGAACATATACTTTTTGAAACTACTCCGGAAATTGGATGTTCTGGATCGATGTCTTTTGTTTCATGTATACACAAATATTTAAATTTAAGTGTATCACCTGTTGATTCTATGGTATAATCAAATTCTCCATTATCATCTGGTTGTAATGTAAAATCTTTTGCTTTAAGTGTAGATAAATCAATTTCTCTATCTAATACCGCACCTGACTTTGGATCTACTACTTGTACTGGATACATTTTACCATAACTAAATATACGAGCTGCAATACATAATGCTTCTAAATCTGGGTTTGATAAATCTTCTGCAGAAATGCCCGGTGTAATTAATAAACCATCAATTAACCGTTGCAATACAGTTCCATCTTTTATATATGTTTCATTTGCTAATAGATCTTCATCATATGATGTCATATGTCGCAATTCTACAACACCGGATCTTAATGGTGAAGATTTGGGATAAATTAAACCAAAACTTGGAAATGTGGCAGTATATCCTGGCACTTTTGTTCTTTGCTGTTTTTCATAATTCTTTCTAGCAAGTTCAATGATGTTTTGATTTGATAATTGATCGGTAACTATACTCATACTTTCCTTTTTATAACTTTATTATAAATATACAGAACACAAAAAATGGGAGCAATATTGCCCCCATTCCTTAATAATATAAATTAAGTATTCTTAGTAATTTAAGAATGCCCAATCGTAACGAAGTGTTACTTCAATATTAACTGCGTCTTCTGTACTCCAATCTAATGAACCAAAGTTAGATTCAGTGATGAATGTTCCTTTTAATGTCCATTCTTCAATAACCTCACCTAATGGAGATAATTGGTGTAATTGAATATTCTTTTTATAAAAAGATGAATATCCATCTCTACCTGTTGCAGACTCATGGTGTAAACGCATCCATTCCATCACTGCTTGTGCTCCAGATGGTACAATTGCATCATATAAGGAAATAGCTATAGTATTCCATACTGTACGTCCTTTGATGTATCGTTGAACATTGATATGATCTAATGCAACTTCACCGTTACTGAAACTTGGTTTTGTAGAAGCTTTTACTAAATATGCTGGAATTCCGTCGATTAACATTACGAATTGATGTGCTTTTTTCGGTTCCCATTGATATGCATTTTGCCAAAAATCTGATTGTTGACCGTAATCAGTTAAATTTTTATTTACTTGATCTTGTAATGCCATTTTAAATATCCTTGTTATTTTCTTATAAATATCAACAAAGTAAAAAAGGCAGAGCGAACTCTGCCTAATTTAAATGTTTAATACTTTTATTCAGGGAATGCTGCTCCCGTTGGTTGAATATTAAAGTCTAGAATAATATACTCAGCTGTTCTTGTTGGTTGCAAGAAGATTTGACCATACATGATATTTCTATCAATTAAGTCTGGAGTATTATTAGTATCGTCCATTACTACTTTGAATATAGTTAAACCTTGAGCAGCACGTACTGATTCTAAATACGGATTCACTATGTTTAAGAATTTATTTCTAGTAGTTACATTTGATTGCTCGAATACTAAATAACGAGTTGCAGATGCAATAAATTTCTTAACAGTGATTAGTAATCTACGTACATTTACTCGGTCTAATGCACTTGCTCTTCCTTGTAATGTCTTTTGACCCCAGATAACAATTCCGTCGTTAGGGAAAGTCGCAATAGGGTTAATACGAGCATCATACAATGTGTTACGTTGTGCTTGTGATAATGGAATATATGCTTCTAATACCGTAGTCAATCCACCGCGATTCAAACCTGCTGGTGCATACCATGGTGCTGCAAATTTATCATTGAATGTTAATGCACCTGGTACAACAACGGATGGTGGAACCCATACTGGTACGTTTTTCTCTTTATTCAAGATACGAACCCATGGCCAATAAGTTGCAGTATAGTTATTATCAATAGTTGTAGTTTGAGATACAACTGATGTTATTGAATCTGATATTAATCCTGCATCCATTACATAAAATGCATCTTGACGAGCTACACATAAATTTCTAGCTAAGCCTGTTACTACGGTATGTTTTGAATCCAAAATACCAGGAGTAATCAACATATTAAAGTCATAAAAATCAGTATTAGATAATATTGAAAATGCTTTTTTATATGCTACCGTACCAGTTGCTGTTGAATTGTTACAATCAAATCCAAATGTATTTGTATTTTTAATATTAGCTCCAGAAAACTTAGGTAAGTTTGGACGAGCTCCATCAAATCCTCCCTGTACTGGTAATATAAACTTACGAGTATCTAATGCAACATTTGCAAATGACCCACTTACTAATGCAGCTTCTAAACTACCAGAATATGCAGTCGATAATGTTGGATATCCAGCTGACGCATCTTGTGATGCATTACCTAGGTAAAAATCAACGTTGCTACCGGTAGATTGATATGCTAAATCAGGAATTGGTGCTAAATAGTTTAAGTTATTTATATTATCGTAATTAAATCCTAAATAATTAACTGGGCTATACACACCTGTAGTAGATGTTTGTGATGTTTTATAAGTTGCTGCTGTTAAGTTAATTGATCCAGATGCATTAGGAATTGGAGAATATGGTGCACGGAATCCAAATGGTACTAATGATTTCTCGTTAGTTTTATTTTTAACACCATTAGTTACATCTACTCTAATATATTTAGATTGATTTGGATAATCGCCGTTTATTACAATATCACCATCATTTGATATGGTAATATATCTATCACCGATACGTCTTGCAATATAATTTGCAGAATCTGGATCTAAATTTACATTTAAAAATGTTTCAACGATGTCAGGAGATTGATCTGAATCTTGAGATGAATATGGACTTGTTAGTATATTTGTTGTATTAATTCTTCTAACTTCAACTGTAAATTGACCATATCCGTTTGGATCAGAAACTTCAGATGCTAATTTAATATCACGAATACCAACTTTAACATCACTATTAACACCAGTACCATGCGATAATGTTGAGAATCTAAATAAATCTCTAACTACAGATCCAATTCTTTGTGAAGTTACATATGGTGTCGATGCTTCTTTATAATCAGAAGTATATGCATAATCTGTTATTCTTGATAATTCAACAGTTACTCCACTAGCAGATGCAAATAATGCAATTGCGGACGGATTTTCATATTGAACATATACTGGATAATCAACTGATTTTGGAGATCTACCAAATATCTTAGTAATATAGTTATTTTTACTACTATCAATTGATGCCGAATATGTTAATGTTCCATTAACAAATGGAGTATATCCTGGTACTTCTGTGTTTTGTGTATATGATCCTGATATTTTTAAATTAAAACTACCTGAGTTGAAATTTTCAATAACTGAAGTTTCAAATACATTTGTTGTGCTATTAACATAGTTAACAGTTTGTGTTGGATGTAAAACGTGTGTTACCGCTTTTACTTGTCCTGCACCAGAACCTGAACTTGCAATTACTGCTAATGCTCCATTTTTATACGAATACCCATCTTCATATAAAAGACGAACTACTGTTAATGTGTCGCCATTTCTTAAATATTCTTCTGCGGTATATGGAACATATGATTCATCTGTATATGAACCAAATATTTTTTGAAACTCCGCATATGAAGAAACTGTTGTCGGTACTAGTGCAGGACCTTTTTGAGTTGGACCTACCACTACTGCACCGATCTGACCGATTGCTGCTGGTAAAAATGATTGATCCACTTCGTTGGTAAATACACCAGCAGATACGATTCTTTCTGCCATTAATTACTCCTTATGATTTATGATTTATTTTATATAAATATAGTTGTATTATGCCTGACCTTCTTCATGTGGAGTAAATGTACCATCTGCTATATTTATTTGCCCATCACCATAATGTTCTTTAAGTGTTTCAACCAATTTTGTTTCTTCTTCTCGCAATCCAATAAATTGCTGAATTAAATTTGTTTTTCTATCTGTTAGAGACTGTTTTTGTGTTTCTAAGAATTCTAACTCAATTGAAATTGCACCTACTGCAGCTGTGTTTTGAGTAAACTTGTCTTGTAATTCATTGATTGCATCTACATGTTCTTTGTCTAATTTTTTTGTTGCCATAATTTATTTTTTGTTTTATTAATAACTAATATATATTATATAAGAAAATTATTTCAATTTTCCAATTATATAATTGTTTCGGTAATAGATAATATATTTATTTTATATTCTGAATCATTAGTAGTTAGCGATGCGTAATGATTTTGTACTTTTTGTCGTGCTAGTTCTTCATTATCGGCCTCTACTATTTTAGTTTGTTTAGGCATCATATTAACATATTTAACACTACCTGTTGTCTCGTTTTCATATACTACATTTTCGCTATAATGTAATTCGACTTGTAATTCTAAAACGTATAACATAATGTTTTCTTTCTTTTTTTATTGTGGTTTATCGATTATATCAAATAAATGCCATAAATTGTGTATGGTATAATATTCAATCATTTCATCTTGAGTTGCTTGGTCAGGATATATAATCATATATTGCAATCCTCCTTTTATAACAGTTATAGGTAATGGTGGTTGTTCTGTTAAGTATTCTGCTCGGAATACTAATTCTTGTAATTCTGGATTAAAATTTTGTTCCATAATAATCTCTAAAATAATTTTCTAATCGTATTTGTTGTGATTCATTAATCCAATACCCCGTAATTAATCCAGCAGCAATACTATTACCACCACTTGTTAATGATGAACCATTACCAAATTGTATATATCTATTTTGAAATGTATCTAAATCAAAACCAATTAACGTAGGTATCCCAGTGTCTGTTTGATCTCGCGTACCATTAACATATATTTCAATTTCACTACCTCTTCCGGCAGGTCGGTATGTTCGCACTTTAACGGTTAATATTACCCATTGATTGGATCTAACTTTTGGATCATTTGTTGTAAATACGTCATAGTTAAATCCTGAATATACTCCTCCTAAATATGTTATTTCAATATTTTTATTTGAGTCTGTTCTCACAATCAAATCACCAGATGTACCAGTACCCGGAAATGATGTTTCATCTGTTTTTGAGAATAATACAGTAGATGCGGTGTCTGTTTTACACACCATTATCAATGTCATTTCATTTGACAATGTTAAATTTTTATTTACTGTTGTATCATTAAATACTCCAATTGAATCGTTAGCATCAAATGTTATTGCTGCTCGGTTATTGTTCACAGCGTTTGGTACATACAATGGGTCACCATTGACGGTAATAGTTGGTATACTAGGTTCGAACAATGGATTGAATTTAGTACCTAATAAATTAGTTACTGCAGTAACATTTGTTCCTGATAATGTAACATTGTCAGCATTCCAAAAATAAAATGGACAATGTGTGTTTGCAGCTGCTAATAATACCGGATCTTGCATTTTATTCATGTTGGCTGTGCCATCAGTATTACCGCCAGCAAACCCGGTTCTGTGATTACCCATTGCATGGCCAGATTTAAATCCTTGCAAAATACCTTGAGTAAAACCTCGCTGTAACCCTTGTCTAGCCATTATTAATAAAATTCACCATTAACAAATATACTCGAAGTTGATCCAGCAGATAAAAATACAGATGCTGACGTTTGCATAGTTAAGAATGTGTTTGGAGCTAAATTAAAATACGGTACGCCGTTGGCATCTTTATTTTTTTGAAATATTGATGCATATAATGCGTTACCGAAATAGTCAAAAGTTGCAGTACCTGCGGTATATCCTGAGTTAGCTGTAACTGCTAATGTACCAATTCTAGCTATACCTATGGAACTAGATAAACCTAGTACGTGATTAGCTGCGGTGGAAGAATTTGTCTGTACCGCGATGCTATAAATTCTACTACCATTAGTACCTCCTTGAGCTATAACCACCGGCGTTAATTGTGATGAACTTAACAGCAATGATGCTGAAGCCATTAATGTTCCTGTAAACGTTAAACTTGTTGCCATAATTTTATTTTATTTTATATTAATAAATATTCTGATTAAAAATTGTTAGATAAATATAGCAATGATGCTTGTATTAATGCATTTGTATCTATATGAGAACTAGTTCCTTTTATCTTATCCGTTACAATTAATGAGCCTGTTATTGTAGTATCGCCAATAACATTAGCCGATCCGGTTACAAGTAATGATCCAGATACTTTTACTGTTTTAGTAGTATTCCAATCTAATACAACATTAGGCCCGCTGGGAGAATTATCACTATCAAATAATTGTCTATTTTTCCAATCGATTGATGTTAATGATGTACCCGATGCATCTGGATTAATTGTGTTGAGTTTATATGCTCCTGCGTCAATTACTGGTATATGTATGCCACCTGGGCCGTCCCATAAGTTTACTCGGAATACATTTCCTGTGTTTAATGTGTTTTGATATATATCAAAATCGAAACTATTAACTGTGTGTGTATTATATGCTGCTAATGGAGATGTAATCGTTAATCCACCATTAATGCTAGCGCTACCATTAATTAATAATCCAGATCCGGTAATACCACCTGTTACTGTTAATGACCCACTTATAGTAGCGGCATTACTTGTGGATATTATTAATACATCTCGATATGCATTAATTCCGTTAAAATAAGACCATTTCCATCCTTTTAATCGAGATGGTGCAACAGCAGATCCACTCACATATTCTAATATGTAATCACTTGCCCATCCATTATGTGTAGTGGAATCTGCATTATTACCACCGGCTGTTGTAGATCGAATTGCAAATCTATTAGGTTCTGCATTAATTAGTTGTTGCATGTACAACCCACGACCGTTTCCTGTCGTTGAACTTTGCAATTCTAATATACTATTTGAATTAGATCCAGTAATTATGAATCTGCTTGTTCCTGCATGACTCAATGTACGAATTGCATTCGATGTTATAGTTAAGTTAGTGTTACTGATATTAACTGAACTACCCACATCTGTAATTATATTACCACTCGAATCAAATGCTAGATAACCAGCTGGAGTTCCTGGAAAAGATGTGGGTGATGTATATGATGTAAATGCAACTGACGATGTTGTTGTGAGTGATCCGGATAGAATTGTATTACCACTTACATCTAATGTACTAGTTGGTGAAGTTTTACCAATACCAACATTACCATTTGTATCAATTACAAATGGAGTACCATCTGGATTGGTTGAATCTTCAACTAGGAATGAAGCTGATGTTGAAGTATTGTTTATATGTAATGATGCGGTAGGGGTAGTTATACCAATACCCACAAAACCTTTTAATGCCGTAGTTAAAATTGAATCATTTCCTAATACTACACTATTAGATCCAATACCAGATGCATTATACCCAATTACAATTTGATTGGTTCTATTTAATCCGCCTGCATATGTAGTTGAACCTAAGAATACTGATTGATTCGATCCGGTGTTATTAGTAGTACCAATCGTATATAATCCTGCTTGGTATCCGATATTTGTATTATCATTACCAGCATTTTGATTTCCGGCGTTTACACCAACTGCAGTTTGATTTGACCCGGTGTTATATAAACCTGCTTGTAACCCTACCGCAGTTTGGTTTACTCCGGAGTTTTTATATCCAGCATCTCTACCAATTGCTGTCTGATTTGAGACTGAATTATCTACGCCAGCAAATAATCCAACTGCAGTCTGATTCGATCCCAAATTACGTAGTCCTGCGCTATATCCTATTGCGGTTTGGTTAGAACCGGTATTACGGGCTCCTGCATTAGATCCTATTGCTGTTTGATATGAACCTGAATTCAAATACCCAGCATCTACGCCTATCGCTGTCTGATCAGACCCCAAATTCAAATACCCTGCTTCAAATCCAATAGCAGTTTGGTTAGAACCGGTATTAAAATATCCTGCAGTACCACCTATTGCTGTTTGATATAAACCTGAATTCAAATATCCAGCGGATCTACCAACAACTGTTTGATATAAACCTATATTTGCATACCCAGCTCCATATCCTATTGCGGTTTGGAATGAACCTGAATTCAAATACCCAGCATCTGCGCCTATCGCTGTTTGGAATGAACCGGTATTAAAATATCCTGCTTGTAACCCTACTGCGGTTTGGGTTGCTCCTGAATTAAGATATCCCGCTTTATATCCATATGTTGTTTGATAGTCTCTTATATTTCCATATCCTGCTTGATAACCCATTGCAGTTTGATATGAACTTGATTGTAATGCTCCGGCTTGATAACCGTACACCGTTTGTCTAAATAATACAGACCCAGTTGTCCCAGCACCAGCACCACCAATTGTACTACTATATATAGAATCAGTACCTTTTGCGATATAAATTACATTCTGTCCATCTTGTTTATAAGCATCGCCAGTTTCTATACTAATGTTACCTGAAACTTGTAGTACTGCTCCTCGATTAGCACTAGGTGCAAAACCTGGTCCTATTCCTACATCACCTGATCCTGAAATTGTGATTGCACTGGTACCGGATGAAGCATTAGCCGTTGCGCGGGTTCCTATAAGTAAATTTCCGTTGTTGTTTCGAATCGATGCATCTAAACCAGATCCTGATATTTTAAAAAATAGTCTAGTTGATTGTGTATCGGAACTAGTATCCATATCCATTGTTACACCAGTTACTCCGTTACCCTTTACCGTTAATATACCAAATGATGAAGTAGTACCAATCATGGTATTACCAGAAGCGTCAATCGTGAATGGAGTTGCATCTGGATTAGCTGAATCTTCTACTAAGAATGAATTACCAGTGCCGATATTATTTACATGTAATTTTGCAGATGGTGTTGTTATGCCAATACCAACATTACCTGATGCAGATACAAATAGTTTATTAACACCTACCCGTAAATCATTAGTTGCACCTGATGCTGATATAATTAATGAGCCGGTTACGGCATATGAACCTGTTAGCTGTCTGCTATTTATCCAAACACTACCTGATTTAACTAATAAATCTCCAAATGATGCAGTCGTCGTAGTATCTATTACATCATGCAATTCTCCAATCTCATATCCATTATCTATGCGAACATATATTGATCCATTATTCAAAGGTGAATCTCGTACTACTTGACCTAATCTAACACTATGCAACGGTGCTATAGGTGCAGATCCGGTAATAGAACCTGTTGCACCTAAATAAACTACTTGTCCTGCTACCAATCCTGTTACATCTAATCCTGTTAATACACCTTCTGTAGTTACATATCCTGTGCTATTAAATGTGATAGTTTCAGCAGCTATTCCTAATGTGTTTGCTGACAAGTTATCAGATTCATATGATGCTGTTGTTACATAAGGTGTATCACTTGAATTAGTTGACCCAGTTAAATGTACTACAACGCCTTTTGCTATAGTAGCTCCAGATTTATTTATAACTAAAATTTGAGTTTCCGATGTTGCTAGTGAGAATGCAGCTGTTTCTGCATATGATGCAGTACCTTGCAATGATCCTGTTATACTAGGAGCATACAATGATGATAGTTCGGCTGATGAGCCTGAAATTATGACTTTCTTCCAAGATGGCATACTTATATTCCTTTATGATGCGGTTAGATACATACACTTATGCCGTGTATATGCCTACTTCCTTGCGGCCAACATCTGATTTAATATAAATATAAGTATTATTTTTTTGTCGGTAATTTTTCTTGTTGAGATATTTCATGTTGTGCAATTAAAGATTCTAACTTGTCTTGCAATGTTGCAATTGGTTTTGCATCTTTACCTTGTATCGTAATAACATTTAATGACTGTCTCATTATTGTTAATTCTGCGTGTGAAAATAATTCTTGCATAACTTATTTTTATTTAAAAATTTAAATATTGTCGCTGTAACTTGTATACTAGATTATATAATTTTTCTAGTTCTTCACCTTTAAATGTAGAATTCTTTATTAATAATAAAAGATATTCTAATTCAGATTTATTTAATGAATAATCCTCCACGACATTATTTTGCTGAGGAGGATTATTTTTATTTTGATTTTGTATAAGTCCCATAACTAATTTTATAAATTTTATGAATACATCCAAATTTCACCCGTATCAGTTGACACCCATGTGTTACCAAATCCAGCAGATGCACCACCATATGCTGGTCCCGTTGCATCGTTTGGTTTTGATGCTGCTGTACCATATTGAGTTGTATTTGAATAAGCTGTTATAGTTCCAAATGCAGTTGCTGTTCCTGATAATGCATCTTGATATACCCAACGATCCGTAGTTTCGTCATATCCAAATGCAAATCCTGTTCCTGCTACTGCAGATTGCACTACGATACCACCATCTGTGCCTGCTGTTGATCCAGATGATAATAAAATAAATCTATCTTCAACTAATAAGTTAGTAGTATTAATTGTAGTAGTTGTACCATTTACTGTTAAATCACCGCCAACTGTTAAGTTATTACCAATTGTAACATCATTTGGTAACCCAATTGTTATTGTAGTACCAGCTGCTGATGTTTCGATTTCATTAGCAGTACCACCTATAGTTAAATCTTGTGTTAATAAATTAACAGATATACCCGTACCATTTGATCCTGATACATCTAGTGTAGTTGCTAATCCAGTTAATTGCGAACCATCGCCTTTGAATGATCCGGTGAATGAACCAGTTAATGATGAATTAGCTCCCGTTAATTGAATTGATGTTGTACCTGTTACTAAAGTACCATTATCTGTAAAACTAGAGTCTACAAATTTGTTAGCAGTATTATCCCATTTAACATGTTTATCATTTGTTAATTGAGCTGCTCCAGATACTGTTAATGTTACGTTAGCAGACCCATTAAATGTTCCGGTACCTAATCCTTCACCAAATGTCAATGTACCTACTGTCGCACCAGCTTGTGATGCATATGATGCTGAGTTAATTAATCCACTAAATGATCCACTAAATGATCCAGAATGTACTAATCCACTCGCTCCTGTTGTTGCAACAATTGTTCCGGTACCATTAATTGCGGTAGTTGATAAATTACCAGTACCTCCACCGATTACAACCTGTCCTGATGTTAAGTTATCAACTTGTAATGTAGTTAAATTAGCATTACTACCTGATACAATGACTTTTTTCCATGTTGCCATTTTATTTGTTCCTTATATTATCTTGTATTTTTATATAAATATAGTTATAATTATTATTCTAGACCAACAAAAAATGAACCAGATGTGAAATACATTCCTCCAGCTGGAGCAGATCCTGTTAAGTGAGCTGATTGTGTTGATAATATAACTACGCCACTTTGAGTTATAGTTAATAAATCTCGAGATCCGCTACGAATTAAAAATAAATTATTTTTAGTATCTACTTGCGCAAAAACACTTCCTGTTATTATTAAATATGATGGTGGTGAGTATGATGCAGTTAATGCATGCGATGCCGTAATATCATATAATAAACCAGGTTTTAATTGTGATGGTTTAAATTGTCTTGTCATTATGCCCATCTCCCGTTAATTACAATTAAATCGTCTGCGGATATAGTATACCCTAATGCCGCAGTGTCAAATGTTATGGTTTGACTTGATATATCACTAGGAGTCCATGTATATGCAACTTTATCAATATATTGTCCATTTATATAAATGTCAAATTCATTTACGGTTGCTGGTTGATTTATTACAGGATTAACTGCGGCTAATGCATTAGTAGTTACAGTTATCGAATTTACATAAGTTGCAATCTCATCCGTTAGGTTTGTTAAGTATAGCATTGCTGGAGCATTGATTGTGCTAGTACCTCCACCACCAGAACCAGGCATATTAACTTGTATCGGTGTACCACTAAATATTAATTGCGCAGCATTTTGTAAAGCAAATGGTATAGATGTAGAATCGAATGCATTTGCATCTAAATCTAATACTGTATCATATACTATTTTTTTAACTGAGTACATTGTTCTCAATGTTTCTACCCGTGCTTCTTGCTGTGATAATAATGTTCCTTGAACCGTTAATGGTATAGTTGCTCTAACTAATCTATCTTCACCTGTAGTATTAATAGTTTCGAATGTAATACTACCAATTGCGGTTGCAAAACGATTCCCTTCATTTCCCCATAAGTAACGACCATATGGTAATATTTGATCTACAACATCATTTAACTGTGTAGTAAAATCGCACCATAACATCATTTCATATTCGATGGTCATGTATTTTGGAATATCTACTACATATATCGTTTGTGACCCAGCTGGTTGATTTGTTGGTATAGGAAATAATTCATCTTCATATCGATTTCTAGGATTATATTTTTGTTGAGCTGTTAAGAAGTTTTGAGCTGGCATACGATTAACATCTAATGTTCTCATATTATCTCGCTCTACTGCACTACTACGTTTCAACATTATTAATGGTGATTGTAACATTCCTTTTTCATCACGCAAATATCCTAGTCGTCGTACATTATCCCATTTCTCACCATTTGCAAATATTACCGGTACTGGTATAACGGTTTCATTATCAGTAATTTGTGGTTGTATTTCATTGTCAATATACCATTTTATAGCAAAGTCAATATCGTATAATGTACGCTTTTTAGTTCGTATAACGTCATCGTCCCGTCTCGTCTGTAAAGCTCTATTCAACAATAGATCTTGTTGTAATCCTTCGGTAACTGTAGGATTTGGCTTATTAGTTTTACGGTCTATATTTTCTCTGTTGTATCTAGGCATTATTTGTTATCCATATATCCAAATTTATTATCTCCACCACGTCGTATATTTTTTATACCTTGTGCCGTTTGTCTTGTTGCGTGTGCGTTACATAATACTGAAACACTATATCCATGCTCTGAACCATTTGGCCAAGTTTCTGGATTTTTACCAGCAAAATACTGATTAGCATCTGTATTATCAATTTCATAGTATTCATTATCCCAAAATATAATATCACCAACTTCGGGATAAAAACTAGCTCGTTCTAATATATCTCTAGTAATAGCAAATTGTGCAGTACGAGTATATGAATGACCATAATCGTCCATGTTTGATGTTTTATCATCTTTTGTTACTAAACATGGAATTAATATTGAATCGAAATAAGATTTAGATGTTGACTCTCCGTAAATATTAGAATTACTAGATTCAACATGCAATTTAAAAAATTCAATCTCAGTATCTATTATTGCATTGATTACTTCTGCATTAATAGATGCTATTAATCTTGCATCTCGTTTTCCACCAAAAAGTGCCATACATTACCCTACATATATTTTTAATGGAACTTTTGCTAGTATTTCATTCATTTGCGTAGCTTCTGCATTTTGACGAGTAAGCATTTGTTCTTTTGTTAGTTTATCTAAAAATTCTCGAAGTTGTGTTATCAACGCTTCTTTTTCTGATTGTCCTTGTTGTAATAAATCAGAACCATTTAATGTAACTTCTGCACCTGGTATAGGAATACTAGAATATTTACCTCGTACGAATCCTAACATTTCTTTTGCAACAGCTGTACCATATTTAAATATCCATGCTTTACCCATATCATTAATATTACTATATGTTTGATATGTATATGGTATATTAGATGCATCACTTACAACTCCTGGTATAAGTGCGCTATTACCAAATAATATTGCGTCTTTACTTTTATCTTCTTCGAATAAATATTCAAACCAAACTTGCTTATAGAAAATAGACGATGCTGATGATCCGGTACCGAATGTTGGCACTGGCCAAAATTTAATATCATCACCATGTATCTCAAATGTATAATGAGATTTTCTAATTTGGTCATTAAATTCAATTGATTGTAATCTCAATAAATCTGCATGTATTGGCATCATCATAAAACTTACCGATGGGGAGAATCCTCCAAAGTTAAATGAATCTAATAATTGTTGTGAGCCTAACCCTGTTCCGACAAATGGATCGAAGTATCTAACAATAGCAGGTGGTGCATTATGCAATACTCTTTTTATTTCAATCGAACTAGTACTAGATAATGCAATTCCACTTTCTGCTAACGACGCAGATACTGCTTGTCTAATGCTATATGTTTGTTGTCCCGGTGTTATGTTTATTATAGCTTTATGCCATCTTACTCCACCACCACTATCTGCTTCAGCTCCGTATGCCCTAGATAATTTAGTTATATAATTTAATGATGTACCGATATTGGTACCAGTAAATGAACTGCCATTTAAAAAGGAAGATCCTGTCTGTACGCCTAATGTATTTGCTAAATTATTAACAATATTAATTTGATTTATTTGATTAGAATATTCCATTACTGCAGCTTCTAATGCAGTATAAAAATTAAGATCTTTTAATTCTATATCAACTATAGGATATCCTATTTGTTGTGCGGCAAATTGAGCAAAGCTGTCAGCATGTTGTTGAAATAGTGCATCCGAATCAAAAAATCCAAATGGAGTAGAACCTGATGAAAATGATGAACTTCCTGGCCATATTGGTCGATTTTCTGAATAATCCACGTTAATTCCTTTTTATTAATAAATATCAATATTTTTCATTTAGCAAATTTAAAATTTCATCTAATGATTCATGTCTATGATTATCTGTTAGAATAATTTCATTAACCCATTTAGATGGTTTTATTTTTGGCACTTCGTGTACTGCTGAATCATTATTGAATTTTAAATCTACTTGATATCTATCGCCGCATAATATCATAATACTATTTTTACCTAAACGCGACAATACCATTTGTAATTGTTGTTTAGTTAAGTTTTGAAACTCATCTACTATGCAAACTGAATTATCAAATGTTCTACCTCTAAAATGTGTTAAAGAAACTAATTCTATATTTTCTTCTTTTTCCATTTTATCTAATATGTCAGGTTTATTGTAAACTTTGCGCATATTACTACGTATTGGCACTAACCATGGATCCATTTTTTCTGCTAATGAGCCAGGTAAAAATCCATTATCTTCATTTGATACAGTTGGTCTTGTAATTACAATTTTATCAATTCTTCGTTTAAAATACATATCTAATGCAATTTGAACTGCTAATAATGTTTTACCACTTCCAGCTTTACCTAATATAAAATTAAATGGAGCTTCCATTATCATAGCTTTTGCAGCTTTTTGTTCTTCAGATAATGTAAGTGAAAATTTAACTTCAGTTTTAGGTGGCGTTTTCTCTTTATTCGTAAGTGCTGCCATAATTAAAATTTTTAAAATAACTTAATAAGTGTTGACTCTAGTAATTGCATATCTTTAAGGGTTTCAATTTTTCCTATACACATCTGGCGTATTGCTTGAAATGTTTTACGAGCTGGATATGGGGTCATAACTGTAATTTTTATTAATTCTTTGTCTGGTCCTAAGTCTTGTTCGATATGCACCATTACTATTAAACGAATTGCACGAATTCGATCTAATACATCAACGAGTCTACCATCATAACGTATGTTAGCTTGCATTGAGTACTTATGTCTTTCTACTGCCATATATTATTTCTTTTTATATAAATATTCAAAACAGTAAGAAAGGGCGACTTTTCAGCCACCCTTTTCCAATAATATTAAATAGAATTAACTATTAAATAGCATTTAATCCATGAACGTATACTTTTCCGTAGAATTCTGGACGAACTACTTTTTTAGCATAACGTGTCATTACACCTTTTCTTGGTGTGAAGTTTACTGGATCGTAAACTAATGGAGTCATGATTAATGGAATATATGGAGAGAAAACTGCGCCTGTCTCTAAGAATTGAGAACCTCTGAATCCCATAAGGATTACGTTTTCTTTCATATATGGATTTTTGTAAACTGTGTAACGGTTATTGATTGCACCAATTTTTTGTACACCAGCTGCAAATTCCATTTTAGTTCCATCTGTATCTGCTGCAAATCCTGGGATAGACTCAAGGATTGTTGCTACTGCAGGAGACGTTACTAAGAAGTTAGCACCACCTCTTAAAGTTTTTTGGTGAATTTTATTAGATACTTTTTGAAGTTTAGTACCTAAAGTTTGGAACCAACCACCTTGCGTGTTATAGAATCCATCACCTGCTGCTGTTGCTACACCTGCTGCAGATTGAGAGAATCCAGATCCATTCCAGAAGTTGTTATTCAATGCTGACCAATACTCAGTAGTTGGAGCTGCTGCGATTAACATATCTAAGATCTCTAAATCGATTTCCATAGAAACGTATTCAGATAACATAGAAGTCAATTCTGCTTCAGCATCAATTGAGTGGTATGCATTTAAATCTTGAGCAAACTCAGGAGTCCAAACTGCTTTCAACTTACGTGTTTTAGCAACGATTGGGTCTGATTGCATTTCAAGGTTGATTTCTGGGATATCAATATCAACACCAGTATTAATACCTGTGTTAGCAGAAGATCCTTTAAATGGATTTGTATCTTCAAAGTCACCTCTTGTAATATCAGTTGGTTGTACAGAGAAGTTAAGTATAGCTTCTTTAGCTAAAGACGCAGATTGAGCTGTAGTTACTACGAAAGATGCAGTGTAGTTACTATCAATTTTACTATATACTTGTTGTGGTACGATCTCTACAGATGCAGATGTAAATGTAAATGAACGAACTGCATATAAATCAGCAGTAGTTGGTACATTAACTGTTAATAATTTATAATCAGATAATACAACATTTGAATCAAAATTAACAGATGCAGATGCAATAGTTGCAGCAGTAGTTGCACTAGTTACAGTAGCCGATGTGTTATTTAATGAATAACCAAAACGACCAGCACCATATAAACCTCCTGATGGATCAACGTTAGTTGTAGTAACACCAAATAAAGAGTCATCAGCATTTGGAGAACCAAATGGATCACCAGTTCTGTTTAAGTTGTCATTATCAAATCCAGGTTGAGCTGTACCATATTTGAAATCTAAATAGAAAATTAGACCTGAAGGTAAGTTCATCGGTTGAACTGATACGAATTCTTTAGCAGCAAACTCAGCAAAAATTCTTCTTACTAATGGTAATGCAACACCAGCCCATTCTTCAGATCCTTGAGCGATACCTGTAGAAGATGCTTCTTTTACTAACTGACGAGCTTGGTTCTCTAATAGTTGAGCCATACCAGCTTGTTCAGTTTCTCTTGTAAGACCTTCTAATAAACCTGTCTTACCCCATTTGTTTACTAATGCTTTTGCATTATTTCTTTGAACAAAATCATTTGTGTTCAATAAATTTGAAATACTCATTTCTTTCTTTTCCTTTGTTTTTAAAATTTATAGCAATCCTGCTAATTTTTTCCATCTATCAGCTAATTCAAATCCTTCATTAAGAATTGGTTTTGATGGAGCTGTAGTTCTAACTGGTTTAGATGCATATGACTCTTTAACCATTTTCTTTTTAGTTTGAGGACGGTTAAATGATTCAGCCAATGTACTAAATACTAATTTTACTTCTCTTGTGTTACCCGCGCGATCAAAGTTTTCAATAACTTTCATTTTTTGAGTTTCATTCAATTCGAAGTTACGGAACAATTTGTTTGTGTAAAGAAGTTTTGCGTTTAAAAGATTTACTTCATTGATGATGTTATTAAGTTTTTTAACTGTCTTATAAGCTTCTTCTAATGCTTCGTCTTTTTCGGCAATTTCATTTTTCAAATTAGCAACGTCTCCGTGCTCATCATCCGAATGCATATCACCTTCCGCATCCATGTCTTCTTCTCTTAAGATAGCTTCGATGATTGAATCGATGTCTTCATGAATTTCTTCGTCTTCACCGTGTTCTTCACCTTCACCTTCCATCATTTTAGATTCTTCATCTTTATAAGATGGTTCTTCTAAATCGCCTTCTAACTCACGAAGAATAGATTCTAATTCTAAATCATCTTCTGGCATTTCTTCGTCGTTGTACTCGTCTTCAGGATTCATGTTTTCTTCGTCACCTGCAAACTCGTCTTCTTCACCAGCACCTACTGTTCCTGATAAATCATAATCACCGTCATTATTGAAATCTAAACCAACTCCAACTTCTTCTGGTGCACCTGCCATATCGTCTGCAGGCATTTCTTCATTGCCCATTTCTTCGCCGTCTACTGGCATTTCGTCTGTTAATTCGGGATCTTCATCACCTTCTAATTCCATACGAAGTTTTTCGCCTAATACACTTTGAATTCTTGGCATGAATGCTTCTTGTAACGCAATTTTAGCATTAGCTAATGCAGTTTCTTTAACAGCATTTGCGTCAGCGATTGCTTGTTTTAGCAAATCAGATTTTGCCATTTGTTTCTCCTTAAATTTGTTTTTTGGAAGTAAGATTATTTTAAATCTTAATAGAAATTATAAATGTCTTTAAACGCTATATAAGATAGGTTGTGATAGCGTATTCTTTTATATATATGTACCAGTTTAAAAAAACAGTAAAAAAGCCCCAACTTTTTAGGTTGAGGCTTTGATCTTAAAATATTTATTATTATATTTTATCGTTTAAACTTCGCATTCGTTGTATATATGCTGCTCTAACTCGTTCTGCCCTGTGTTTTACGCTAGGTTTAATGAACTCTCGCTTTGCATTTAATATATCAACAATGTCTGCTGATTTAACTTTACGTTTCCATGTTTTTAATGCGAATGCTAAATCTTCTTTTTCTGATCCCAATACATGTACAGCCATTCCATTTCCTGGTACTATAGCTTTGTGTTGTTTAACTTTTTTACTCATATATAACTATTTTAAAAATTTACATTGCTGGATTTTCAGGACGTTGTTCTGGTTTACGTTGTCCTCTAACATTGAATCTAAAATGTTTGACTTCTGGTTTTTGTGCAACGTATCCCTGAATTCGTTGAGATTCTAATGCTGGATCTTGTCCTAATTTAAAATAAAAATATCCTACTTTTCCATTTGCAGATACTTTTTGTTTCAATACAACAAATCCTTTTTTCTCTGCCCAATCGCGAATCTCTGCGGATACTTGTTTAGCTTCTGCTGGATTACGAAGTACATATTCAACACCTCCATTATAATCAGTAATGTGATTAATTAATTGGGCTTCATCTAAATCTTCATTTTCAATAAGGCCAGCATCTTTCATTGCATCACCATATTTTTTCACAGCTTGCATACTTTTTTCAATTTCATCTGCTGGTAGTATTTTTGGAAGTTTTGATGTAGATGTACTTTGTTCTTTCAATCCAAAAAAATCTTTATATAGTTTTCTAAATGTATTCATCATATTATACTTAATAATAGTTAATTTTTATATTAAATCCAAATTATTGAACATCAAAATAACGGCTTAAATGTTGTCCAATATTTTCATAGCACATTGCCATTCTTTCTTGTGCTTCTTTTAATTCTCTAGCAGATTGCTCAAAATCACGATAATCTTCATGCATTCTCTTATTGCCTTTTTTATGTGCAACATTAGACATCCAATCATCACCTTCAGTCATAATACGATCTGCATTACTAACGACGCGTTTAACACGCTCTACAATTTCTTCAATATCACCTTTTCCGTATACAGATTCACCTAATGCGGAAAAATTTGCAATTTCTTGAACAAATTGTCTTTTTTCATCTTTAGACATTGGTTTTGGTTGGTCTTCCATCAATGTCTCTAATATCATTTTTAAGTTTGGAGTTCTCATATTATATCCTGCATTTTCCGTCTTCGCATAGTATAGATGTTATAGTTTCATGCACACTTGCGTATTTATTTGGTTTAATATTATTTTTATTTACTGATTCATGCATATGAGTCGGTCTCATGAATGCACCATGCGTTGATGGATTAGAAACAAAGTCCCAACAGATTAATTCAAAATCTTCTTGAACTTCGACTACGCCTTCATTTCTCAATTCTTTAACACTACCTAATCCGCGGGATGAAATACCTAATGTAATTCCTGCTCGGAAAAGTTCTTTAAGTATCTTACCAGATGGTGTATCTAATATATGAACTGCTCCTTTTAAGTCATCGCCTTCCCACCATATTTTTAATACGTTATGCGAAACGTTGTTTAAGTTAACTACCGATGATTCTGGATGATCTAATTCACCTAATGCTCTGTGTTGATCAATATATTCTTGTTGATATCGACGACATTCGCGTTCTAAAATTTGTTTAGGATATACACGACCGTTTTGATTTTTAGCTCCAGCTCTTTGTAAAACTCCTTGCACAACAAAACCACCAGGTATTCCATATGCAGCACCACTTGATTCAGTTAATGAACCAATTGGGCGAAATGGCATATACTCTACTATTAGTTGTTTTGACATATTATTATTCTCCTAATGATCTTACACGCTCTGATATTTTAATTAATCGTTCAGATATTTTTGTTAATGCTTTTGATGTACTAGGACCATATGCAGTCGAAGTAACACCAGATTCCGTTTTTAGTCTACTATTATAATTAACTAACGTTTCAATTTCTTGAAGTTTTTTAGCAATCTCTTGTATTGTAGATTTAACTTTTTTCTCCGGAGATATTTTAGGATCTCCATTTGCAAAATTTCGATATCCTTCAATTAATTGTTCATATTTACGATCCATTGCTTCTGCTACTAATGATACCTTTTTTGTTTTATCTTCTATATTAGCAGTGCCGTGTGGTTGATTTGTAAATTTAACTGGATATTCTTGTTTACCATTTGGCCATTTTGTTATATCTGATGAAAATGGAAATTTATCTTGTGATGTTTCTTCATCAGATTCGGGGCGTTGATGTTGTCCATATTCATAAGATGGTGGCTTGTTTATTGACTCTTCGATGCCCGTTGCATATCCAACTTTTTTTACTTTTTTACGAAATGCATTCGGAATTGAATATCCAGCAATTGCACCTGTTACATTTTGTTCATCTAATTCAGTATCAATATGTTCTTCACTTATTTCAATTGCTTGATGATCAAATATACTCAATAGATCAGATAATTCCTCAGCATTATTAGACGCGTATACGTTAGATCCGTACAGTACAATGTTTTTATAGTTTCTAGCAATATCAGCATATATCTCTAATGCTAACCTGGCGTCGCGAACGGTAACCTCTATATAATTTGATTCATCTATACCTAAATGATTTTCATTAACTGGTTGTTCGTGACGAGTAAATGCTTCATCTAATTGTCGTAAAAAACTTTTCATGCGTGAACTTCCTTTAACTCTTTAATTAAATCAAAATAACGTAATAATGAAAGAATGTGTGATTCTTTAATTACTTTTATGTTTTCTACATTACAAAGCATTTCAGATAATTTTTCAACTTTAATTTTAACTACTTTGTCATCAATACGTTTAGCTTCAGCAAATAATTGTTTTTTGATATTAGGTATAATTTTCTGAACATATTCTCTTAACATCGTAGTATCATTAACATTGGTAACAAATTTATTTAACAATTGTTTTTGATCTTCAGTTAATCCGGCATATTTTTCATTAAATTTATCAACTAATAATTTATATGTCAATAAACGCATATCTTTTGATTGTGTCTGAAATTTTTCTATTACCAAATCTTTATTAGTATTAGTAGTTTCAGTTAATAATGTGTTAGATGCAACTACTCGTTTGCATTCCATTAACTGTAATGGATTATCAGATTCTTCATGTTCAAAAATCATATTAATCGAAGCTAATACTTTATAATTATTAATATGAATTTTTGAAATATCTTCAAATTTAAATTTTTCCGAAATTTCTTTTACTAAATTATATCGTTGTCTATGTAAAGAATTTTGATTGATTTTATCATGTGCTGATTTAATCATTCGAATAAATTCATAAGCAGAAGCTTCTGTTTTAAATCGATGTTCTTTTAGTAATGAATTATATAAATTTAATTCTTGAGATAATTCGGTATTCTTTCCAAAATATTTTTTAATAATATCTATAGTTACCGATTTATCAAAAGATAATGTTTCAGACGTTAATTTCCTAACTAACATTTCAAATAAAATACCCGTGTTCTTATATTTCGAATGTTTTAGTTTCTTCATTGTATACGCTTTGCTTTTATTTTTAAATAAATATGTTTGTTTTATAAAATATTGTTTTCATCTAACATCGTACCAGAATCATGATTAACAACATCTGGTGATTTTAGTGATTCTGTTATAATATTAACTGTTTTATTAGTTGGCATATATTTTATAATGTTTTCAGCTTTTATCACATTTCGATTTTTTCTTGAATTTACATCAGGTTGAAATGCAGTTTTTTGGTTATTAATATCAAAATCTTGTTTTATTTGTTTTGAACCAACCGGATCCCATCCAAATGCATTTTTATGTTGACCAAATTTAATTCCTTCTGGTGGTCGACCTCCTTTATCCTTTTCTTCTACTTCATTACTAGACATATGAACTGTTGCTAAATCATGCGGCGTACCATATGATACTCCGGTAATAGCAGGATCGTTACCTTCTTGTTCAATTTGATTTTGACGGAATCTCAATTTAAGATCTTCAATAACATCACTACGTTCTTGCAACCACTGATCTTCGGACATATTAAATATGAATTCATAGATATATTTATCTGATAATAATTTCATATCTTTCATTGTATTAGCTAATGTAACCTTTTCATTCATCAATGCTACTTTTTGTTGATCGTATATAATTGATGGTGCGGTTAATTCTAATTCGAATCCAATTAAATCTTCTCCTTCAAACCCTTGTGTATATAAATGAACTACTGCAATTTTTGCTAACTCTGAAATTACAATTCTTTGTATACGTTCAATTGTTCTAGCAAAACGTATATCCATTGATGCTAATGTAGTTTTACCTTCAACGCCTTCGTCATAGCCTAAAAATGGTTTAGGTATTTTAAGAGCTGCCATCATTTTGTTTCTAACATATTCAATATCATCCATACCGGTAAATGTCATACCTGGTAATGTGTCAATTGTAGTAGATGATTGGCCTCCACGTACTGGTAAATAATAATCTTCTAACATGTTATTAATGTTAAATTTAAGATTATAATTTCCTGTTTGTGGATCTATATGTGGAACTTTTTTCATTTTATTGATAATTTGTTCCATGAAGCTATCAACTTCATTTGGTGGAATATTACCAATATCAATTTTAAAAATACGTTTTTCTGGTGCTCTCATTATACGATGAATTAACATCGCATCTTCTAACATCATTAATTTTTGAAACTCTTTACGTGCTCCTTCTAACATTGATCTACCATATGGTAAGAAATTAGAATCGGATAACATACGTAAATGTGCAATTTCATATACCTCATATTCTTGAGCTACATCTGCTACATTTCGAAATTTAATTGTATACTCACCAGTCTCTTCGTGGAATTCTTCATAACGTTCAATTTCATAACTAGAAAATGGACGTACATTAACTACTCCAACTTCTTCTATTATATCTAATTTCAAAAAGAAATCTCCATACTTATTCATTTGTCGCATCCACGACCACAAATTAAATTCAATATTTAAAATGTCATAGAATAAATTATATAAGATTTTTTGTATTCTAGTGTTATTTGTTCGTATAGTTAATATATCACCGAACTGATCTTTAAGTGTAGATTCATCTGAATATATATCTAATGCTGAAGAGATAATTGGATCTTTATCCATCATTTCATAATCCGCATACAATTGCATACGATTTTGGTGCATATAATAATTTGAATCATAACCACCCATACCACCAACACGATGACGATTTGCTCCGTGTAATCTAGTATATCGATCTGCAAATTTAGTTTGAGTTAAATTACCCGCACCTTGTAATTGATTTGTATCTAATACCTTAAGACGATTTTGGCCATGAGCCTTTATAATTATATTGGTACTAAATAGATTCTGTAAACGTTTTCTTAATGACGCCATATTTTCTTTTTAATATAAATATAGACTCGTACAAATACGCCGTTAAATTAACCAAGTTAAATCTTGATTACCATCGCCCGGATTCCAATTCCACCCAGTATCATTGTTATTAGATTTACCCGTATATATAACAGGATTTGTTTTTTGAAATTGTGATAATGCTTGTTTATTTAATGCAATTCCTTTTTGTCGTAATCTCAGAGCAGTGTCGCGTAACCATAATGCAATACAATAAGCCATTACAAGGTCATCGTTATAACCACTTTGTGCTTGTGCTTTACCATTAAGCCATATGAATACAAATAGTTCTTGTATTAGTCGTTTACTACGTATTTTAGGGGAACCTTCTCTCATATACATTTCTAATGCAGATATCATTAATGGTCTTGTTCTATTAGATGTAGTTACACCCGGAACCATTTTTGTTTTATCTTGCATATCATAATTCTTTTTCAATTGAACTTCCGCATCTACGTAACCATCATCTCGATATGTATAATGAAGATTTGGATATCCTCTATCTAATGCTGGTTGAATTGCAGCCCAACCTATATTTGCATTTTCAATTGCTAGCAATGCATTATTCCATTCTGATGCTACTGCTACTAGCATATTACCAAATTCATTTGGAGATATTTTTCCTTTAAACTCAGCAACTTGTGTTATCGTTTCTACTTCTAATACATGAAATGTTGACCAATCCGCTCCATCACCCCGTGCGACATCCGCTACTACCATGTAGTCTTTTGCATAGTCAGGATATTCCCATATCCAATATGAACCTTCCATCCCTCTACGTTCAATTGGTTCTTCACATCGATTCTGATAATCTAATAATATACTACCCTCTACAACAGTATGTCCTGAACTAATAAAGTCACAATCGCACTCTTGTGCAGCTCCACGTTCACCTAATAATTTAGTTTGTTCATCCCGCCATGATTGATCCCGCTCCGGGTGTACATCCCAATGCAATTTAATTGTATGGAATCCATTAATGCCAGCATCGGCATCTGCCCATGTTTGATGAAACCAGTTACCAACACCATTTGGAGTTGACAATACTACAGCTCCACCACCTGTTGATAATGTTGCTTGTGATGCTATCCAAATTTCTTCAATGTTTCTAATAAACGCAGCCTCATCTACTATTAATAATGATAGTGCTTCTGAACGTGCACCCGTTGATGCACTAGAGATTGCTTTTATTTGCGAACCATTTTTAAATTTTAATGATAATTTATTATTAGATACAATTTCTGTTTTTAGCCAACTCGGTAACATTTCATTCATTATTTGAACTTTGTTAACTAAGTTTTTTGCTACTTCTTGTGTTGTTGCAATTACTAATACGTTATAATCTTCATTGAATAACATTGACCATAATGCAAATCCGGCAGTAAGTGTTGATATACCTAACTGTCTAGATTTTAATATAATGTTATATCGATTATCTCGTAATTCTGTTAATGAATCTTCCTGGAACGGATATAAATTAAATTTAATCTTTCCGCGCTTAGGATGTTGAATATAACAGTATTGTTTCATAAAGAAAACAGGATCAGCAGCACACTTAATGTACTGCTGTTGAATGACTTGTTTTAAACTAGGTTGTGGCATATTATTTTACTACATCTAATATTAATTTCGAAGTTAATACTGTTGTTAGTATACCTCCTGTAAAATAAATTATCTTATTGTCATACCATTTAGGTTTTATTAATTTTTCTCGTTCTACATATATATCTACATTTTTTCGCAATGCATCTATTTGTATTTGTTGATAATTAATATGCAATGAATCTAATTTAATAAAATGTTTAAGCTCTGCAATTAAATAATCTTGATGATCGATTGTTTGTTCTTGCAACTCAATAACTTCATATAATGAATCTAACGTAAACGAAATATCTAATATTTCTTGTTGAGTAAAACAGGTATCTGGTTTAGATTTTGGTTTACTAACTTTTTGTGATAATGCTATTAATGGTATTAGAAATACTAATGTTAATATTGTTTTCATTATTTACTCGTATCTAGTTTATTATTTTTATTTGGACGTCGACCTCTTCGTCTAGTCTTTTTAATAATATTTTCTTTTGCTTCTACAACATCAGTAATTGGTTCAGGAGAAACTTCTTTTATTTCTTGTTTTAGTTCTTCAATCTTTTTTTCTTCAACGACAATATTAGAAACTACTTTTGATTTTTTTTCAATTACATCTTCTATTTTTGTTTCTGTATGTTTTATTTTATTATCGTTTATCTTGATATCTTTATCGGTTTTATTAAGATCACTTTGTTTCTTAATTTTTGCATTCCACACATATACGCCAAATATTGCTAATGCTGCACTAATAAATGCTACTGCGTAATTTTTTATTTTATTTATCATCTTGTTGTTCTCCGTTTAATTTAGTTATAAAATTTTCTTTAAATTTTTCAAATTGCGTTTGTATCTTTTCTTCAAATTCTTCAGGTGTCATTTTTGCTGACCATGTTTCTTTTGCTCCGTCTGTATTCGATACAAAGTCTATTGCTTGTGTATATGTTTGTTTTAATAACTCAACATCTCGCTCTGCAGAAGCTAACCATGCCATTGCATTGTCGTGAATACGTTTACGTTCGTATTCTTCATACTTGCCTTCTTTTTTTAATTCATGCTCCATTTCAATCACACAATCAAAACACATTCCATGAATCGTACGCATCTTATCATCTAATGGATGAATTTTAGATGACTGTTGCTGACAGGTACATACTTCTTTTCTACAATTTGGAAATGCCCGTAACTCTTCTCGTACTGATTGTAATACATCTGTATTTTTTGATTTCTTAATTCGAAATCCATCGCGTTGCTCTATAACGTATGTAACGCCACTAACCGGATCAGTCTCTTCCCAGACATCTCCAATCTCGTGTCGTTCATTACGTTTAGCAGTAGCATTTGCATCGCTAAATCCAACAGTTTTTTTAGTTTGAAACTTATGAGTCCCATCTAACATCTGTTGAACAGCTTTGATGTTTTGTAACTTTTTTGCCATTATATAACTTATTTTATTTATTTTTTATTGTTCGTTCGCTTTAACTTCAGCTGATAGTTTTCCTATTTTTTTAATAGCAAATGATCTTAACATTCTATAAAACGATGCTTTATCTTCTGGATCTTTTTCTTTAAATGCAGAATTAAAAAGATTATTTAAAATTTTAAGTTTGTCTACATTTCCTTTTTCAGACAATTCGCTAGCAACTTTGTCTATAGGACTTACCTCTGCTGGTGCTTCTGCAGCTGGTGCTTCTGCTGCCGGTGTTTCAGTATCAGTTGCCGGTGTAGCTTCTGGTGATGGTGTTGCCGTATCCGTAGGTGCTTCTGGTGCAGGAGCAGTTTCTTCAGGAGCAGGAGCAGTTTCTTCAGGAGCTGGTTCTTCTTTGGGAGCTGGCGCAGTTGGTTGTTCTACTAAAATATTAATTTTTCTACGAACATATTCTCTAACAAAACGTTCTTTTTGTTCTCTAGTTAAATTTTCAATTTTATCTTTAATGTTTTTTGCATTATCTTTTTCGTCTTTATCTTGACGTTTTTTTAATACTTTAGCAGCATGTTTAGGATCATAATCACCATCTTCTAAATCTTTATATAAACGATCGTCAGCATTATATTTCACATACATATCACCAGTGTCTACAACTTCTTTATCGGTTTTGCGTAAAACGTTACTTTGTTTTTCACCTACAGACTTAGGATTCAATCCTCCTTTTTTGTCATCTTCAGTATAATCTTTAAGATCCGTACGACTTTTATATTTTGTGTTTTCTGGACGTTTGTATTTAGATTTGTGTTTTTCCATTTTTTGGTCTATCCTATTTTAATAATATATATCAGCGTGAGTATTTTAATACCCCTAAAATTTGGTTTACCGGTGCAAATGCTCCTGTTAATTTAAATGTTTGTCCTCGATAAATGAATACAATACCTTCGGATGGGACTATTGCATCGAACCCTCCTAATTTTTGTATTCGTTGTAATTCTAATTTTAATTTATCTAAAGTTTTAACATCATTGCTTTGTTGTAATTCTCGAATTAATTCTGCTAGTTCTGTTTTAATTTGTTGAACTGCTTGGCTCGGATTCAATGCTAAAAAGTTTTGAGCATTTTGTAATACAATTACTCCTAATCGTAAAAATATAGATTCGAATGGTTCCATATTTTCTTTATATAATCGTTTAAACTCACCCTTATCCATTTCTAACACCCAAGCTAAAAATTCAGGAGATGTAATCATTTTTTTAAGAACTGTTAATGATGTTTCTTTATTAAAAAATGCCCAACGATAAACTAAAACATTTAATACTTGTTCTGGTAACTCATATCCTAATTCTTGTGCTTTAGTTCTTATAATATTTGACCACCATGCTTTGTGATAATCGGTTACTAGATCATTATCTTGTAGATTATATGTATTACGTAATTGGTCAATTTCATTAATTAATGCAGCTTCTTGATCTTCAAAATTATCTACACGACCCATTTTAATTTGTTGCGGTGGAATTATTTGAAACGTTTTTTGCATATCAGCATTTGCATCTTTAACAATTCGTTGTATAAGTGCACCACCAGCAGCATCTGTTTCTACAATATTACCAGTTTCATCATATTCAACTAAATTGTGAAATTGTAATACTGCAACTTCATATGCAATAACATTACGTGTTGCTGGATAAATGATTTCCATATTTGCAAATACACGACCATTTTTAAATACTTCATTTAATTGATCTTGTGGTATCTTTGAAAATGCTTGTTGTAAATCATTTCCTGCTTCACCAAATGCTTCAGATATAGGACCTCGGTTATCAAATTTTGCTTGTAACTCAGCAGTTGTCATTGGATTAACTATAGTACCTTTATTACGAGCAAATCCAATTTGTCCATTCTTCCATGTTACTTGTATGTTTTGTCCATCTGTTTTTTCAGTTACTGCTTCTTCAATATCTAATCTACCCGATAAACCTCTACGTACGATTTCCTTCATATCTGCAAAAGTTAGTTCGTGGCTATCCCATGGATGTTGCATATGGCCGGCAGCACCACCTTCTGTGATTAGGTTACCGCTGCGATTGACAGTCTCTGTTTTAAAAATTTTATAAATTCGATCGTCTGGATCATTATTTTGCCATGGATTGCGTTGTGCTTTAATTGTTCGTGGGATAAGCTTAATACGGCCAGGTCCTACGAGTCTTAGCATAAATGGCATATGAATTGGTACATCGAATTTATAATCAGACTCTACCCCAGTTGGGGTATCTTTTATTTGAGCTGCAATTTCTTCACCATATCTGTCTGCTAAATCTTTAAATAATTTTTTGATATCTGATAATCGTATCGTTCCTTCATTTCTAGGATTGTTTATTTGATCTATAAAATGTGTAGTTTTACCTTGAAAATCAACATCGATGCCATACTCAGCAAAATATGATTTAATTGACGGTTCTATTTTTGCTAATTCATCTCGTGTAATATAATTCTCAGTTAATATTGATTCTACGATTGGAGCACCAAACACAGTTTTTGCAAATTGATCGAAATCGTAAACAAAATCAGTGCCTTTATTATTATCTAAAAAACTACGTAATTTTTTTATTTTTGAATCGTGACGTTCTTTGTTTTTAGTGCCCATTGAACCTTCAAACATTTGTTTCCACCAATCTACTGAAAATGCTGATTCTGTTAATCCGGTTAATATGGTCCAAATTTGTTTAATTTTATCTGGGTCTATATTTGGATATCCGGTTGTGAATAAATTAAAATCTTGATTGGTAATTGCAGCTCGCAATGTAGTAGCTGATATCGGATTACCTTTTTTGTCTGTTAGTGGTTCAACATTGATATTTAGCATTTCCGCATTTACACCAGCTGGAATTTTTCTTTTCTTTTTATCACCAATTAATTTATATTTTTCTACATTTGGGACAAATCCTGTTGAACGAACATAATCATCTCCTTTAGTAGAAGCTGCCATGGCATAATTACCTATTGCATCTAATGGTAATGCAAACAAGTATTCATATGCTGCCGTTATAGGTGAATTAAATGCAGTTGGTTGCATTTCAATTTTAGGATTATCATTTAGTATGTCAAATATTTGCATACTGTTGTTGCGAGTAATTCCTTCTCGATCTTTTTCTGCAATTAACATGATTACTCGACCAACTTCTGGCAATTCTGCATAACGTTGTGCTAATGCCATATGAGCTCCAGTTAATGGTTTAAACCCACCTGGAAATAATACTGTAATTTTATCCATTATGTATTGTATCTTTTTTTATATAAATATGTTATATTGTAGTTATGAGTGTTATACAAATGCCCATGTGCCAGTATATGATGTAACTAACCATCGATGTAGATTACCGGTTGAACCAACTCTAACTGCTAATAATTCGATTGATGCATATGACGATGACGATTGTAGTTGATAACCAGTGTACGTAGCGATACCGATATTACCTATAAATCTAATACCTGATGCAACTGGTGTTTTAATTGTTAGATTATTACTTGTCGTATCGGTTCGAACAATTTTCACTATTGTTCCGTCCAATGCATGCACGTCATATGGTAATTCTATAGTAGCAGTTGCAGAGCCACTAACTATAATTAAACTACCATAACTAGCTAATACAGATTTATTTGTAGTTGACCCTACCGCACTACTAGTTAATGAAAATGTTGGAGTTATTGCTGGATCAATTGGTCGATATGCATACCGGTACGTACCTCTATTATACAATTCTGCAGAATTATCGATAGCTGTATAATTCACTACATTATAAGCATCATTAGATGCACTATTAATATTACTAATTCCGGTTACTATACCGTTACGGAACATATAATTAAATGGTGTTTCAGTACCACCGGCAAATGCTACTGTGTCGGCACTACCTGACGCCGAAGTAAATATAAATGTTCCACCCGCAGTTAATTTTGTTATTGGCATGATTTGTTATTTTTTTAATTAATTATTCATATTAATACCAGATACCATCAAAACCTGGCCACGCTGTTTCGTCAGCTTCAACTGTATCTTCTAACCACCCCGCACCAGACCAATTCGGTATTACGTAATCATACCAATTGCTAAATGAACCTACACTATTATTCATGTATATTGATCGATTAGCTGCAACCTCTACAACACATGTACTATTAGCATCATTTGATATATTTGGTAATTTTATACTACCAATCGCAATTGGATATGATGTTATTGAACGACTTAAAGAAGTAATATTATGTCCTGGTTTTATTGGGCTATTATAATCTAATTTTACTCGCTGAACTACTTCCCCGCCGTTTGTTCCGTCTAATACTAAAACTTCATATTCTGGTGTAAATTCGGCTGAAGTGTTAACTTCGGCTATGGTCTGTATATAAAGAGTTTTGTTCGAATCTGTTATAACAATTGTTTTATTTTGTATTATGTTTGATTTTGAAACGCCGGCAATATCTACACCACTAGCAGTTACTTGACCATTTGCTTTTAAATGAAAATTACTAGATGAAATTTCTAATACTCCGTTGCTACCTGAAATGTATTGTGTACTTTTATTACCTAGAAAGAAAGTTGGAGTAGCTATTGAAACGTTACTACCTGATATTAAGATGTTGCCATTACTAGCGCTAATAAATGATGTAGAATTACCAATAAATATATTATCGGTGTGTATATCTAATTCGCTATCCGTAGTGCTATATCTCAAATAATTATTGTTATCAGCATATAACTCTAATCCGACACCGCTATATGTAACTCCTCCCTTTGTACCTAATGATCCTGACATTGCAGATCCAGACCATAATAAAAATCCCGGATCTCCTGCGAAAAATCCTTCATATCCTAATGATCGAATAAATCCGGTATCTTTATATCCGCTAATTGCGACACCGCTATTCAATGAATCTGCTACATATAATGAACCAGTTAACATAGAATAATCACCATCAATATATCGGTTTCCGCCTTCCCATGATTTATTATATACATAACTAATTTGTTTACTTTTAACACCAGCTACATTATAATATTCAGTTTTAAATGATACTTGATTATTTGATTTGTGTGCGGTCGGAACTAAAGTTTTTATACGAGTATATGTTGGCGTATATCCTATTTCATTATCTGATGTTGTTCGTATATCGGCAATTTGCCAATCTCCTGACTCAACTACAAATAGTAATGTAGCCGTTCCTGTTTTATCAGCTGTAAAACTAAATACTTTATCATCAAATCTTTGATTACTATTATCAATAGTTAATTGTCCTATACGTTTACCTAAATATTTAGGTAATTCCTGATTTAAATAATCAGTATAATCCATAGAAAATGCACTGCCGGAAACATATACAGATAATATTGCATTATCATATGTATTTTTAGTACCTATAGCATCAAATGTAATCTTATAATCAGATTTTTCTATAAATAATCCATTATATGATGATTTTATTTGTGCTACACTAACTGCATTTTTTGCTGATATATTTGTAGAATTAACAATTTGTAATGCATTATTTAATGATGCAGTATTCCATGTTAATGTAGGAGCCGTAGTTTCAGTAAAACCTTGATATGTATGTCCTTCCCAATAATCATTAATGATACTTTGTGACGTAAATAAACCGATACTAGTATCAGGATATAATGAAGCCGTATTTGCTACGAATATTTCTGTTTCCGTTAACTCAATATCATTAATCATTTCCCATGTACCAACAGTACCTTTATTATTCATAAACAATTTGATTCTAGATACATCGCCAGTTGATGGTTGTAATCCTTTTATTTCAAATAATGCATATGATTCTGAATTTTGTGTTTGTACATATATAGGGGTTGATTCGTATGTTAATGAAAATGCAGATGGATCAAATGAATAATATATATGTGATGATAAACTAGAACTCGTATATACCTCATATTCAGTATCTAACAATGCCAACGTTGGACTTAATACTTTTTTTATCCCAGATGTAAACTTTATTGTGTCGGGCGTATACGCAGCTGTAGGGCTAGGATTGGATGGAGTGTTTATGGTAATAGTACCATTAGACATATCTTTGGTAAATTTGCTACCACTCAATTCAATTGCTGGCTGACCGTTATATGAAAAATATTTAACAGTACCATCAGTAAGTGTAGGAAATTGTATAGACCCGGAATATATACGATCTAAATGCGGACCTATTTGTTCTGTAATAGATAATTCTGGAATTGACTCGAAAATAATTTCAGAATCATTTGAAATTTGCGGATTAACTGATACAGTTCGCGTCCAACGTATATTAGATAAACCTCTCCAGTTTTCAGGAACATCTTCCGCTTCTGCCATAATAGTAATTGTACAATCACCAGCGGCAGTATCATCATATATGTATATTGCAATTATTCTAGATTTATCATCATCTAAATAACTTAATGCTTCGAAATAAATCGGATCTTGATTATAATCTAATATTTCAATGTTTAATACACTATTAACTCGTATATTTGTAGGATGACCGCGTAGTTTGAATAAATTCTTACCCGCGGTCAATTTGTTTGGAAATTCTGATATTTGAAAATAATCCGGAGATGTTAATGAACGGTCTTCGAACCATACAGGTATAAATTGTAACCCTTTATATGTAGTTTTTTTGTGATTCATTGATTATATTCATTCTTTAATATAAATATCAAGTATGACAAATCTGGCTAAATCCGTTTATTTTATTTACTTCAATTAAATTATCAACCATATCACGCATTGTATCTACGTGTGATATGATTATTGAAAAATCAAATTTATTTCGGAAATAATCAAATAAATTAACTACTGCTGAAATATGTTCTGCATCTAAACTTCCCCATCCTTCATCAATTGCAATAAAATTAGGACGAGGTAATGCTGATACATTTATAAGTGCAATTCGAATTGCTAATGACGATAAAAATCTTTCCATACCAGAAGTTAATTCTAATGGCCAGAAATTGTCTTCATCATAGATAATATATCCGTTAATATTTTTACCATCGCTTTGTAATACCATATTAAAATCTACAACTTGATTTAACACATTGTTAATTTCAGCTTCGATCTTAGGCATAGCTTTTGTAATTAAATCATATGGAATACCATCGCGTTTAACTGATTCTAAATAATATCCATATGCTTTATATTCAGTTTCTAATTTTTTATATTTATCTAATTGAACTAACGCATCTGCTTTTGTAGTTTTAGCAACTTCAATTTTACCATGTTTAGATCTTATTGAAGCAGTTACCGTTTTAATTTCATTGTTTATTGTTTCAATTTCATCTTTTAATGTGTTAATTTTAGAATCTTTGATATTGTTATTATTAATTGCAAATTCATTTTGTTTAAATAATTCTTGACGTTCTAAACACGTTTCTAATTCCGATTCGCGTGTCTGTAATTCATTTTCAAAAATCTGTAATTGTAATTCATTGCGATCTAATAAATTTTCATATGTTTCTATTTGTTGTTGTAATTTATCTAGTTCAACTTGTTTAGTTACATATTTTTCTAAGTTATTTAAACTTTGTTCTAATACATTAATATTAGTTTCAATATCCGTTAGTATTTGTTTATCTGCTTCAATTGTATTCTTGGCTTCAATTGCATTTTGTACGAAAACGTTAGATGTACAGTATTGGCAGTTTGGATCATATTCATGTTCGGAAAGGTGATCAATTTTTTCTTGTTTTGCATTTACAACTCCTCGTTGTTTTTTTAATAACGTAGTAGCATTATTAATTTCATTTTCAATTTTACTATATTCCTTAACTGATTTGTTTATCAAATTTGCATCATATGAAGTCAATGATGTTTTTTTATCATCGATATTTTGAACTAAATCATCTATAGTTATTTCTAATGATTCAATATCAGTTTGTAATGTTTCAATTTTTTCAATTAATGTTTTTTCTTGTTTTTTTAATAAATCTATATTTGGACCATCATATGTAGTTGGTAATTTAGATTCAATTAATTGAAGAATTTTTTGTTGTTTTGTATTTCTAGATTCTTGTAAATCATTTTCAGTTTCATCTAAATCTATAATGTCTTGTTGATATTCTGTTATAATGTTTTGTGCATCATTAATTATAACATCAAAATCTGTTTTCTTATATTCTTTTATTTTACCGGCAGTTTCTTTAATTTCTTCGTTTGCTAATTGATATAATTGTTCAAATACCGTAATATCTAAAAACTGAGATAATAAATCTTTTCTTTCGCGTTGTGATTTTTCAATGAAGTTATTATTATCTGCCTGTAATGAAAAAGCAGTTAAAATAAAATCATCATATGTACCTAAATATTTACGAATATTTTTATTTGTTTCACTACGTTCTTCACCATTTAAATTTTCTGAGTCAGTATAAAAATCAACATTAACTTTAACATGTCCGTTTTTATTTTTTATACCTTCTCTTACAATTGTATATGTAGTTCCATTTAATTCAAAAACAAATTTACCATAAAATTTAGATTTTTTATTATTTAATACTTCATGTGCCTTACCTGTCTTACTACATTTATCAAAAATAGTATATGTTATTGCATCTAACAACGAAGATTTACCGCTTGTATTTGCAGCAAATAAACCACAAACATCTTTAAGATTTGTGAAGTCAACTGTATTAGTTTCACCATATGAAAACATGTTATCAAATTCAAATGATACCGGATGCCATGTCATGTGTCTAACAGATTCAACTGCAGGTAATTTAGAATTTATTGTGCGGTTAATGTATCGAATTGCATCCATTTCTTCTGTAGTTGCTAGCGGAAATGTAGTTGCAATATAATCTGATAACAAGGTGTTTTGATATTCAACATCTCTAACATTTCCAATACTAATTGAAGTATTAGAATTAGTAGTTAGTCCAGCCGAACCTCTTTGAATTGTAATATCTTGTACATCATATCGATTACGTAAATTTGCAATCAACTTTTTCATATCAGCTGCAGATGTATCTTTAAACTTAATTCTGATGCGAGGTTTATTTGGCATTCGAGCTGGTGCACTAACAATCGCGGTATCTTCAACTTCAATTGTAGCGTAACCATAATCATTATGAATTTGCACAAATTCGGCACTACTTGTTTTTAAGTCCCACACTAACATTCCGTGATCTAATGCTTCTCCATGATTTTGTTGTATCAACGATCCTGGATATGCAATAGTTTTTTCTTCATTTAAAAATTGAGCTGGTTTATGAATATCTCCTAATAATGTAATGTCGTGTCCTTCAAATAATTCAATAGTAACATTTTCATTTGTAATTTGATATCCAATATCTGTTTTTGCTGAATTAACAGCTCCATGATGTAATGCAATTTTATATGGTGCAACAAATTGATCTGCTCGAATATATTCTACCGGTGCAACATCAACCGCCATATGATTAAACACAACACCTCCTAATTCAAATAAACCATTTTCTTTTATAAAGATAATATTAGGATTTTGTATAACATCTAATACTGGACTAATTGCATCAATGCGGTGCATGTTATTTAAATTCATATCATGATTACCTAATATAACTACAGTAGGTATTGTGAATGAATTAAAAAATTCAACTAGTATTTGAACTAGCTCCGGAGACATATCTAATTTACTATGCACAATATCACCAGTTAATACTACTGCAGTACCTGGTGTTGATAATTGCTCAATTTCATTATGCATTGTTTTGAAAACTTCACGATATTCGCGATGACGCTTTAATGTACGAATATGTATATCACTAATGTGAATAATTTTTTCTAACTTATCAATATAAGTGTCTATATGTTTTATATCCATAACATACCCATTTTAATTTGCATTAACCGTTCAAATGTCAATACATCAGTATTATTAATAATTTCATTTATTTTTTTAAATCCTAATTCAGATGCATCTTGATCTTGCAATTCAATCAAATGTACATTTAAACCTTCACCCATAAATTTTTCTGCAATGTCTAATGCTTTTTTTATTGCATCTGCATCTAAACATATGTAAATATCTTTTACTCGTTGTTCGATAATTTTCTTTTGTAAAGCCGGTTGAATTATTTTACCAAATAATGGAATTGAATTTCTTTTCACTGCAATTGCATCAAATGCACCTTCACAAAGTACAATTGGTTGTGACCAATTAATTAACATATCAAAACCAATAATATCTTTTGATACTTTTGGATTTTTATGTTTTTGCGAGTCTGATTTATAATATGCTCGAGATACAAAATAATTTAATTGGCCATCAGCATCATAACTAGGAATTATTATCTTACCAGAATATTCACCAGATTCACAATATCCTATTCTGTATTTAATAATATCAAAAATAGTTATTCCACGTCCTGTTAAATAATGAAACGCATTTCGAAAGTCAGGTGTTTTTTTAGTTTTACATAATGGAATATATTCCGTAGGTAATTGTAATACTACATGTTTTTCTGTTTCATTAGCAAAATTACTACGAAATCTAGTTTGTTCTATTATTCGACTTAATTGCTCAAAATTTTGTTTTGGTAAATTTAATTGTTTGAATAAAGAAGAAATAGATCTTCCTTTTTTATCAGATATCCAACAATGCCATGGATTTTCTCCATTTGATGTTGTGTGAATATCGATTTCTAATTTAGGCTTATAATGAGATTGAAATGGAGAAAAGAAAGCAATATTATTACCAGATGTAGGTTTACCTTTACCTAATATAGATTCTAATAATTGTAATAGTTTCAAGTTCTTCATTAATATTATAATAATAAATTTACTGTACTATTCCAATTAATTATTATTAATTATTAATATATGTTAGACACAAATACATATTCGGTCTAACGATCGATTCAATAAATGAATCAATCTATTAATTAAATGTCTATTCAATTAATGAATGTATATAAAATATTTTTCACAAAACAAACCTTTTAATTAAAAAAGTTTCGAGCCACCACTGGCTCTTCGCCAGATTTTAAACATTCTAATAACCATTCACTCGGAATATCTTTTTTTGCAACGTGTTTAATACCCAGTTTATTTGCGTAAGTTTCATATGTAGTTGCCGATGCTTTTGATATTTTTTGATTTGGATTTTGAAATACCATTCGAATATCTGCATTAGGATTTGATGTTATAACATGTTTCATTTTAAGACGATCAGTTGCTGTCCATCGTCCTTTAGTTTCTACAAACATTAATTCGCCATTCTTTTTAGTAAAAACAAAATCGGGAGTATATTTTGCTTTACGCTCTGGTACTATATAATGTATAGTTTCTGTCTCATATTTCAAATCATATTCTGTATTTTCTATTTGTTTTGAGACAGTATGTTCTAAACCAGATTTATAACCGTATTTATAGGCTTCACTGCGAGTTTTACTCCGCGCGGAGTGCCAATGATTTTTTGCCATAACATTATTTTATTTTATATAAATTGTATCGTTTACCTTCTGTACCATTATATTCCGCAGTTTTACCATCTGCTGCTATATCAAAACTATCCGCTTCAACATATACTTCGATATTTCTACTTAGTAAACCACGATTATGTAATCTAACTTTTAGATATTTGTCATCATCAGATTTACCCAATACATCTACAGATTTATTACGTTTGCCATTTGCGTCAATTAATTTTTCTTTTACTTTTTGTGTAGAATAATCAATATGTATTACTTCAACTTGATTATCTGGTATCGATACTGGTATAACTTGGTTACCATCTCGTTCTGCTTTTTGTTGATTATTTAAATATACATTTAATTTAGATACTGCAGTTTCATAACGTTGAGTACCCGCATCATCACCATATAATTGTATTAATTTTTTTTGCATATCTAAAAATTTGGATGCTGTTTTTCTTTTAGTTTTCCACATACCATCAGCATCATGTAAATAATATTCCCATGGGTCTGTTACAGATATTCCTTTAATAATAGTACCAGTTTTATCACTAGGAACATTCATTGTAATATCGTTGTCCGTAGTTTGTTGTTCTAATAAAATTTGTTTTAATTTTATCATTTCTTTCCTTTTTTTATTTAATATTCATATCTAAATCTAAACGAAGTAATACATTAATATCAACATCGCCACGCTTTTTTATAGGGTATGCTAATTTAGCAACTGCTAGTAATTGTGCTGAATCGTTATATAATCCTATAGTTGTAAAATACGGATCAAATCCACTACTAGTAACATATGGTTTATATACGGATAAATCATCTTCTAATACCGTAGCATTAGTTGTTAAATTAAACTCATCAGCAGGTATTCGTACAAGTGCTGACATTTCATATCGAGTAATAGTACTTTTATAACTAGCAGTAAATGGAGTTTGTAATATATTGTTATATACATAATGCGGACTAGTTATAACTGCTATTCCATTTTTATTAAATAAATTACCAACTTGTCTAGTTTGTAGCATTGAGCCAGTTTCATTTAAATCTCGTAAATATCCTACCTCTGTACTCGTTAATGATTTATTATATATTCTAACTTCGTCTAGTTTGCCGGTATAATTTAAATTAGTATTAGTAAATCCGATACCACCAATTTTTAAATCGGCACTAGTATTAAGATTAAATGAATGTGAATATGGCGAATTTGCTTTTATTAATTTTGGTTGATTTACATTTGCTTGCAATGATCCGTTAACATATATTTGCATATAACTACTAGATTTTTGACAAACAACATGATTCCAACTAGATGAAACTGCAGTTGATGATGTTACATATATTACCGCAGACTCAATTGGGGTGTCATTGATATTATATGAATTCCCATGTATATAAAATGCTAATTTTTTATTAGATAATAACCGAATATCAAATGGACCTTGTTTATTAAATTTATTAATTACAGATTGATTATTGGTACCTGTAGATGATGCTGATATAAAAAACGATACTGCATAATCATTATCTATATTATATGATCCTAAAACAAATTCATTTGGTACTACGATATAACCAGTACCGGAAAATTCCGAAGCATATCCTATAGACCGTTGTTGCCCAGATGTAGTTTTAATACCATCCACTATTGCAATAGATCCTGTAATATATCGATCTTGTGCTACATAATTACTAGTTAAATCTGTCGATCGTGATATTCTAGATAAATCAAAATATTCATTAAATCCTTCATAGAATTTACATTTTGGCACGATACGATTTGAATCTAATTGTAAGTTTTGTATATTACCATATTTATCAGCCGATAAATTAAAAGTTAAACTTCCCGACGTTGATTGTAAAATAAATGATTCGGGTTTAATTTCAAGACCAATTTTCTTATAAGGAAATGATAATATAGATGCTGAATTATATAATATTCGTTTATGATTCGTATCCGAAGATCCTAGTTGAAAATATAAATTTTGTTTATTTTTATAAAACAAACGATTAATAGAAAAATATGAAACTGTCTGTAAACTATCGTCTATATTTTTAGAATCATTATATGTTAATTCTGTACCTAAATGTGGTAAAACATTAACATTGGAATATATTGCATTTAATGGTAAACAACTAGAAGTAGAACTTCCAGATACAACACTCCACGATTTATATATGTTAAATGTAGTAACCATTAAATCCGACGAATCCATGTTTTTAAAAACTGTTGGTAAATTTGTTCGATCGAAATCGTATTGTTGTATGTTTAATTCACCCATAATAGTAAAAACCTTGCTATATTTAATTATAAATATAACAAGGTTTAAATCGTGTTTAGTTTTTTATTAAAAATCTAATTTAACTCGAATCAACGCTTCTCTATTAAACGCTTTTAATAATGGTTTACTTAATTTAGCAATTGCTAATAATTCATAATTATTATTATATAATCCAACTGTAGTAACATATGTTTTAGGATCGCCGTTACGGAAACTTGGTTCATAAATTTGACCAACCGATCCAGTTACATATGTTGGATTATTTGAAAAATTATATTGAGCATTTTTTATTCGTACGAAGAAATGCTTACTAGTAATTTTTTCTGAATTTCTTGCTAAAAATCCATATGAATCACCAGTAGATGGATTTGTTATAGTACCGGATCCGGAAATTGAGTGGAACAATGTAAAATGATTACTACATTCTATACTAGAACTTTGTTGAGTTTTAAATCCTAATACTTGATCTAATCTATTTCCATCCAATACCAATACACCATGATCTGGATATGCTAATCCATAATAAACCGGTGCTGATGGATTAAATACACCATTATTAATAGACCCAGAAACTATATTATAAACTTTTCCAGATTCCCCAACTGTTGCTGATGCAAGTGATGAATCATCAATTAAAGTAATTCTAGTACTAGTATTAACTACTACAGAGCCGGTTGCATTTTGTACTCTAGATGTAATTTCAACTAACGGCAATTCAAAATTTCCTGGATCTAAACGCTCTTTTAATCTAGCACGTTTAAAATTTACAATATATATTGAGTTCGTACTACCAGATGGAGTTGTAAATCTAGTATCGCCTGGTGCTAATAGTAAAGATCTATATTGTGCATATACCGCTCTAGTTGGTGAATCATTTAATAGACCTTGAGAATCAGATCCGCTTCCTAATGCGTGACCGTATGCAACAGAAAATTGAACGGCAGCACCAGTAGTCAACGAATTTTCAGGGTATACATCTAAATAATATCTACGTTGTGATGTAGATTCTAACGATGAACTAAAATATGTAGATAAACTAGCAATATTACTACTCCATATACCACCAGTTACCAATTCATTTTCGGTAGTAACAATATCATTAACTGGATCTAATACACTAAATATAGTAGTTAACGTGTTATTTTTATTGGTAATTTGTTTTACTTTTTCTGTTGCAGCATCATCAATTAATTTTCCTAATTGTTGAGCAGTTAATCCTATAGATGTACCTGCCACCGAATCAGATTGAGCTGCTGACGAGTTCATTCCAGAATTTGGGTTATTAATATTAGTTGAACTATTCTGACTAATCGGATTCGAAAAAGCTCCTGCTGCATTAGCATTACCGAAAGTTTGTCCTAATTTTTGTTGTTTTCTCATCATATATAAGTTTTTTAGTTATTATGCTTTAAGTGCTATTGTCTTTTTAACTGTAAATGTTAAAGTTATACCGCCGCCAGTTTCGTTACCAAATACAGTAACGGTTGCAGTTTTATCTTCAATGTAATTTACTTTTGGTCTAATTTCAAATGCAAAACCTTGTACCGACACACTTTGAACAGAATCACCATCATATGATGCCATGGTTGGTAAACCTGTCACATTGATAATTGGTTTTGTAGCAACAATCGTAGCAATTGTACTATCAGATAATACTGCAGTATATCCATATGTACTATTTGCACCTTGCAATGTCGTTGATGGTGTAATTGACCATGTTTGATTTACAGCACCAGTAAATGTAAATGTTTTTGCACCTGCAACACTAACAACTGGTATATTTGTAGTCGTTTTAGGCAACGTTATAAGTTTAGAACGCAACGATTGAGTTTCATCAGGAACAGCTTCAGTAATTGGCATATTTTCTATTATTATACCATAATAATCTGTACCTAATGGATGATCTGTATTCCATAATGAATAATCAATTTCATCATCTCCTAATGCAAATTGAGTAATATTAAATGCATTATTACCCTTTGCAAGTAATTCGCGTCCTTTTAATGTTAGAATTGCATCAACTGTAACTGTGCTATTATCTAAATATCCCATATTATTCCTATTTATTTTATTAATAAATATAATTCATGTAAAATTATATAAAATTAATTTATTGATTAGTATCATTAGGATTAATTCCAGGACCACTACTAAAATTATTGCCTAAATATTTACCTGCAAATTTACCTATACCAGAATTTGGTTGGTATATCAATTGATTACCACTAACAGTATTCCATTCAACAACTGCACCACCATCTACCGTATCTGTACTTTTTATATTAAATCCGGCCGATGTCATTTTTGCACCTTCGTACCATAAATTATTTAATCCAGCTGGTAAATAATCTTGCACATTTGCTGGTTTCCTATATACACCATAATAACTAATACCATATGATGCTGTTCCATAATAACTATAATATTTAGTTTTATAAGTTTTATACGTAGATACAGTCGTTACATCTACATTTGGCATTACTCCTTCAGACGCCCAATATGGTGTAGATCCAGTAACATATGTAGATCCAGATTTATATAAATATGCATGCGAATATGCAGTACCGGCATATTTCTTATCTGCAGATGCAGTTAGATATGCAACTAGTTGTTCATCATCATATCCGGCAATATCAACAATATTTGCTGAAAATTCTGCGGAATAATCTACATATTCTGATGATATCGTAAGTATACTACCATCAATTGATGCTGTATATAAATCTGATTGTGCTGTAACGATCGGTGTTATACCAGATAAACTAGTTTCATATGATGAATCATATATATTAACACTCGGTAATACATTATCTTTACTACGTTCTAATATATTAGGTTGAATTAATATACCAGTTACTGGTTTAACACGAGCTGGCAATAATTGTTCTAACTGCTTAAAAAATGATAAATCAAATAATGTAAAAACTTTTATAAATGCATTTATGTCATTTTTATCAGAATATTTCTTCCAATAATTTTTAGATTGTTGCAATAATATAGGATATGATTTATCCTCAACATCACCAGGATCTCCGATATAATCATCTAACGATGTAAATCCTAATTGTGCAATGATATCTTCATTAATCATTGTTTGTGGAGAAAAATATACGCCTAATTTATTACTGTCTAATGGTGCTTTATCATATTGACTTAATTCGGCTCTAGTTTTAACATCTAAATTTCCAATTAACTCATTAGATTCAATACGTATTTTATTATCATCAAACGTACCAGCACCCAATGATATTCCATCATAATAATATGTTTCTTCTAATGAATCATATGGTGTTGTAGTAGACCAACTCGTAAATGATGCTGATATTGTAGATAATACTGGCTGAACTCCAATTAATGAAGAAGTAGTAGTGTGATTTATTTTTTGTGTTAATGGTAATCTAAACACTAATTCATCATACGCATCTACGTTTCCATCATATGCAGATGGTGCTTTAGTGTGATTATTAAATGCAGAATCTGCTAATGATGATGACCATAAACGTAATTCTTGTAGTTGACCTACTAATCTAACAGCACCAGCACTGGTACTACCTAATGTTAGCGATCCACTATTTGCAAACGATGCTGTTGCAGAAGCAGAGACTGCAGCTACAATTTTACCATATTTTGATTTTTTTGCTACTAATTCTAATTTATTTCCCGATGTACGTAAAACGGTATTGACCCACCCACCATCAAATAATTCAATATCAGCAGACGCAGTTCCGTTAATTCGTATCTTACCTAACGTACCGCTCTTATAATCTATTGTAACGGCATTGTTACCAATTGAATATAAATTCATAATGCTTGGTAATAACGGATTAGAAACCACGTTATCTGTTCGGAAACGCAACTCTACTGTATTTAATGATTGTGAATAATTAACATTTACTGTACCAGCTGGATTACCAATTAAATCTAACGCATAATCAAAATTAATTTTTTCATATACAGGTGCTCTATCAATTCTAGGTCCGCCATATTCTTTAATTGTAATTATTGATTGCGGAATTCCATAACATGATAACAAAGCTTTTATACTTCGGGACGTACCTTTAGATTTTAAAAGTAATGGTAAGTTATTAACAATTCTACGCCATACTGAATATGTCATATCTCTACCAGACATACCAGTACCAGTAACGCTATTTGACCCGGTTATTGGTATGCCCGCTTCATCAGTACCAAATATATATTGCCAAATATCATGCTGTTGGTTTCCATTTGTTAGATTCCATCCGAATTGTTTTGCTACAGAATATAATAATTCATTCGGCATACCTAATTTTGGATTTTCTTCTCTGCTATGTATTTTAGACATATGATTAACATATGTGTATATTACATCATAATGATGTCCTAACATGTTAACAAATAAATCCAAATCGCCATTAGATGCATTAATACGTATATACTGTGGTACCGCCGTTCTTAATGCATTTAAATTTAATGAATCATATAATGATGCCGAATCTAATAAACCTAAATACCATTTATTAAACACTGAACTAGTAACACTTGCATTTACAAATGGTTTAGTAGTATTTAATTTAGGAGCTGGTGATATATAACTACCGGTAAAATTAGGTACATTTGGCGATTCTGCAGGTACATCATATGTTGTTAATTTAGATGATGATTCATAATACAAAAACTTTTCGAATGCATCAAATCCTCCAATTAAATTACTTTTTCGTAAATTATAATCAGCAACATTTGTTGTTGCAATACTACCAGATATTAATGCAATATTACTAGATTGGTTTGTATAATACTCTAATAATTCTAATTTATATTTAAAATTTTTAATTCGTTCTTCTGCAGAACTATAAAATACAAAATTATTAAAATCTCGATAATCTATATTTAATTGTGCACCACTACTGGAAAAATAAGTATCAACAATTTGTTGTGATGTTTGTACAGACGAACCTAATAATTCATTCCAATTTTTTAATCCAGTTGATGTAGACGTATTATAATTTGCATTTGCATACCAATTTGGCATCGACAAATTATTATATTTTTTTGGAGCAACATATGGAGTAATTGATACTAAATCAATATATGATGGTTTTTGTTCTTCAACAATCCAACATTTAAAATCTACATCAATATCATCGGGAAGTGGATCTAGTAATTTTACATATACATCATCGCCAACTACTACGCTATTAACAAACGTTATATTTCTATTTCTACTAAAATTTAATAGATATGATTTATATATATTAGTTTTTCCGTTTAAAACATTTGCAGTTTGTTTACCATTTGCAGTTGTTTGTATGAAACGTTTTAATTGTTGTTTATATAATTGTGTGTCTGAGTTAAATGAATAAAGTTTTAATTCTGTACGATCATCTGAAATCTGTTCGATTGCTAAATGTTGTGTGCTGTAGTTACCTATTAAGTTTTTATGAAAATTAACAACAAATCTAAAGTTTCCGCCGTTTATTTTTAATGCATTAAATTCCGTGTACAAATCTATAGTAACGGGTACTGACTTAAAATTTATAGTTTGACCCGTAATTGGATCTTTGATATTATTAGTAACAGCGGGTGTTGTTTTTACAGTATGATTACCTGTTATCCAAGTATCATTTGCATATATATGTAATTCAATATTAGCATCTGGTGTGTTAACTTCGATATTTCTAGACACCGGGTTAACGATATCTGCGTATTTGAATTTTGATTTTTTAGAATCAACAAACCGTTCGCCAGATATCGAAGTTTTTGCATTTAGAATTTTATCGATATTTTTATATTGAGTTAACATATGTTATTTCATTTAATAATTATATTATGATTCTTTAGGATTATTACCAGATTTTAATGTAATTGTTGTAATACCATTAGTACCCAAATTTGGATTTGTTTTTTTAGTTGTCTTCGCAACATCTTCTGATGTTTTTACAACTTGGTTTTCATAATCCTTAATGATTTTTGGATTATTTGTTATTGGCTTTTTCACCAAATTTGTAAACGTTTTATCTACTTTATTCCCAATTATCGTTCCTAATCCGTTTTGCAATTGCAATTTAGATCCAATATCCAATACACCTGGTATAGGTGCTTCTACTAATGCAAACTGATTCGGTGGATCTACTGCAATAACATCCCATCGACAAATTGGAGTTAAAATCCAAGACGGACTACCCGCAGTTATCTCTACAAAATATTTATAACCATCCGCTACATCTTTTGGGTCTATTACATATTCTAAATAAAATTCTGGAAACGAATTTTCACCAAATAATCCTGCTAGTGGTAATCCAGCTGCATTGCCATTAGTCGCAGATTTAAGTTTATATGGAGCATTAGTTGCTGGGTCAATACCTAAACGACCACTATCTTCAGTCATTAACACCGGCTGTTTTTCTGTCCCATCAAACGCGCCACGCTTAAAATATACGTCGTTTCTAGTCAACCGCATTTTAAACGTAGTATTCATACCTGATGAATTATCACCACTCAACGCATCAGCTGCCATTTGTGTTGGATTATTATAAGTTTGTCTATTTCTTGATTCAGCTTGAACAAATATTTTAAACTTAATAAATTTATTATTTCTTTTAGCATACCGAATCATATTATCAGTAATTTCAAAACCTCCTTGTCCGTCAGCGGTATCAAATGGTATTCGAGTATATCCTTGTTGTTCTTTTATAGTATCACCAACTTGTTGCCTATCTTTTAAAGATTGAAGAGCACCTGCATCATTTCTAACTCTAATAGCTTGCATGCTGTCAGGAGTATTACTATAATACCACAAACTTCTATACGAAGTACCTATACGTGCATAATTAGTACCATCCCCTGGCTGTTCGTATCTATCGATAATTAGCGGTATAGTAAATTTAGTAGTAATTGGATCTATTTCTGATTCACTACCTGAAAAATCACCAATATCCGTGTTTATTTCACCAATTCCAGACCCAGCAACCGTAGTAACAGGAAACTGAAAAAAGTTAAATCTAGTTTCAATTACTTTTTTAACAGATGCTACTGTAAAATCAAATTTCACCGGTTCTATTATTAACAATGGATTATCACTGCCGCTTTCTTGCAATATTATATTACCTGCAGCATCACGCGGATGTACACTAGATAAATCGGATATCCACGTTAATCCTTTGTCAGGGTATATTGTAAAATCACTACTTATGATTGGTTGATCTGGCATTATCTAATTACTTTAAAATATATTTGATCTGTTATATATTGTTCTGTAAATCCATCTACTAATTTTAATTCTAATCGATAATAACGTTCTGGCATAAATCCTGTTAAATCTAAATAAATAAAATTACTAGTAGAATCACAACTTACTTTAGTATAAATATCATCGTATGGAATTATGGTTTCATCTGTAGCCGCATCTTTAACGGTATAATATGTAGTTTGTGGTAATCGCTTTATAGTTTGTATTGGGAATAAATTAGTAGCAGATTTTTGTGGAAATTTATCACGACCATATATACGAATTTTTGCAATTTCAGTATCTTTATACGTTGGTTTAACGCGTGTATACACGCTGTATGAGTCTGTATCTATTAAACTTAAAGATCCTGTTGTATATGTGCTATTATCCCAATACATTACCAATTTAGGAACATATATTGTATGGGTTTCTCTACTAAAAAATCTAATATAACCTTTAATAGCATCATCTAATTCTGATATATCTGAAAACTGCATTAAGAATCCATAATTTGGTATAGATGATCCATTACTACCACTTAACCAAATTTTAACAGAATCTGTAACATTCATATTAATATCAGTTGTTCTATAAGAAAATGATTCGGAAACAATTAAACCAGCAGATGAACCTGTAGTTTGATACATCCACGAACCACCCAAACCAGATCCAGAAATATATAATGTACTAGATCCAATTTGCGTGTTCTGGCTACTAGATACCCACGAACTACCAGATACTGGATAATTCCATGCAATACCATCTAGTGTGGGATCTGATTCAAATCCTGTTCCATTTTGCCAATCCTGTGCTAATAATTTTGCGGATATAGAATATTCAGCTGGTAAGTTTTTGGCGTGGGATGTATATAATTGTAACATAAATTTACAATCACTAACAGTTTTTCCATACTTAGATAATGATGCTGAAACTTCAGCCATATCAAATTTAAGTGCAAATCTAGATTTTTGCAATGTAACGCCACTTGAGCCATAACGCTTACCAATTTCTAATAATTCATCTAAACCAGTATTATAAGTACCAGCTGATTCATATATCGTTGCATCTTTATTTGCGTAAAATATTTTAAACATTTATTCGTCCTTAATAATTAACTACACGACCTCTAATATCTGTATTTGGATATTTTATTTCAAATATACTAGGATCCATCGATGGATATACTATACCATTTTTAGTTGCCGTAGTTAAATCATAAACATTACCCGAATAACCAGCATCAGAATCAAATAAATTTAAAAACTTCATACCTATTACCGATTGCACCCCTTTAATACTAGCTAAACTATTTACAAGATCTGATTTCATTATAGGTTGATTAATTTGCCATCTATCAATATCAAAATAACTCTTAAGAGAATCGATACATTTCAATAAAACTTCATTGCTATTATAATTAGGTAATACTGTTATTTCAAAATCAATACCTATATTAATAATAAATGCATCTTTAATATTTACCGCATCTGTTACTATTCTATATTGATCTAAATATGTTTTTAAATTTTCTTTAACTGCTTGATTTAACTCAGTTAATTGTTTACTAGAATTATATCCCATTACATACATGTTTAATGCTAATGGATTTGGTGATCTAAATTCTACTAGTTGTTTTTGAGAAATTTGATCATCTGGTACAATATATGCTTTTGCTATACTTCCATATTTAGATGGCATACTATATGCTCTAATTACATAATCTTCTCGTGTTACCGATCGATTCTGTGCCGCAAAAAATGACATTGCATTATTTTTTATATCTTGCATTGTATCTGCAGTTTTTGCGCCCGCAGCTGAATATTCATTATTAGTTGCAACTGAACTTTTTATAAAATTCATTAACCCTGCTGACGCTACCGAATTAATATTATCGTTAAATTCTACAAAATCAATTTTAGATAATTTACCAGACGATACATTATCAGAAATGCCATTACCCACCGTATATGTTACAGTTAATGTTGTATTAGCAGGAGCAGATCCATATGTTCTTGTATATAGAAAATTTGAAGGATCTATATCAACATCAACCTTACGTCGAAACCCAGCTAACCCATTACCGACATTATCCGGATTTGGTATAATTTCTTCATCATTATTACTAGATATCCCAGCTCCAAACTGTATTTCCATCTTACTATCACTTCGCATTCTAGTAATGAATCGTTTAGATGCCTTTTTTAGTTTCAATAAACTCGGAGTTTCTCCTCGATATTGATATAATTCTGGATCATTTTCTATTAAATTTGGTACGTCTTCGAAAACTGTATCCTGAGCTAAATATGGAACTTGGTACCAAGCATCACCATCAGTTTCAGTTACAGATATTACTTCAATAATATTTGTTTCTGGCAATACTATTTTATCATACGGAATTGGAGTTGTAAATGTAAACTTCGAAGTTTTAACTTCTCCACTAACTGCTTTAACAGATTTTTTTAAAAGATAATATAATGGTTTTTTTGTCATATTATCTGTTTCATAAACTGTTATAGTAGTTGGGTTAAATGATGATGAAAATCGAAAATCAATTGAATCCAACGTACGAAATACAGCAGATCCACCATCTTCTTTAACACGCATACCTGACTTAATATTAAGTGCATAATTATAATCCGGAATAACATCAGTTCCGGATGAAATTGCAGGTATTACTTGATATACATCTAATGTTACATGTGCGGGAATTACATTATTAGGAACATATCCAACTGCACGAGCAAGATCAAATATATTAGATCGTTCAGATGCATGATCTAAAAAAGATTCTTTAAGATTTGTATCTGCATAAAATGATAACACATCGCCAACATATGATGCTAATTCTATGAATATCATACCGGGGTCAGATTCATTAAAATCAGTATAACTTTGTGGAAAGTATTGTTTAGTAAAGTCAATTAAATTTTGTCTAAGTTGACCAAATTCTTTTCCTACATATGATATATCTTTTTTTGTTCCCATGTTTTCCTAAATTATACTATAGAAATATCACCAGTTTCTGATGCAAATATTTTTATAGTATTTGTGCTAAAATTTTGTACTGAATATGTTAATGACATTTCAACCATATGTTGCAATGACGGATCATCTAGAACTGTAACTACTTTAAATTCTTGTATTACAACATACGGTAGCCATTTATTTATAGCTGTTGTTACTGAATTTTGTATACCAGAATTAAATTCATATGTTATTGGTTCAAACAACATACTTAATAAATTAGTACCAAATTCTGGTAACATGTATCGTTCACCAATTCTAGTAAGTAATAATGATTTTAAATTTTCTTTTGTTTGTTCTGCAATATTATGTATCGATTCAAAAATAGAATCTCGACTAGATATTTTTATACCTAATGCTACATCCTTTTTTATATCGGTGGTTGATACTGTTTCATAAACAAAGCCCATTATTTACCTTTCTTTTTATTCATCGCAGCCATTAATGCTGAATAATCACGTGTTATTGCTTGTTGAACTTCTGGTGCTACGTCATAAACCTTACCTGTTTCTGGATCTTCCATAACTGCCGGTGTAGTAGTAGACGGACTCATATTTTGTCGAGTCATACCAAATCCTTGTGCATCACGTGATGTAAATGATAAAGTATCATATGATTCATTCATCATATCCGAATATGATTCAATTGGCATAGTTTTATCTTGTAACGCATCCGTCTCATTTAAAACAGATGCCCATTTATTTTCATTGAATTGTACTTTTGTTTTACGAGATGGTGGTTGTGGGTTTCTATGTCCCGGTTTAGATGTTTTTTTCGGCTGAGACATTTCATTGATAGTAGATTGTAAACCTTCTCGAAGAATTTCAGTTAATTCTTCTTTTATAACTTCTCGTACGGCTACTTTAAGAGCTTTTACTAATGTTTTCGTATCCATATTATTCTTTTATTATAAATATTATGTCCATGAATTTATAGATGGTTTAGGACCATATATCTGTTGTGTTTGCGTATCAATATAATAATCACCAGCTTTTCCGATAACCGCATTAGGAACACCAGCTCCTTGAATTACCTGACTCGGTGCTTCTTGTATAGATTTCAATAAATCTAGTTGTTGTTTTAATACTTCTTCAATTGTATCAGATCTAAAATCTAAATCTTGTTCTGAAACGTTAAATTCGGTATAAAATTCAGTTGGGAGAAAATCATTATAATCAGTATCATCATCAGTAATACCACCATTGTTTTTAGGACATATACTTTTTAATTTTTCTAACGTCTCTAAACAAAAAACTGATTCTGTTAATGGAGAAGCATTGCTGATTACTTTAGCTGTTATTTTTTGACCTTTAGGACATTTTAACGTTACGATTGTTCCAATTTTATAGTTTTGAACTGCATTAAACAAAGTATCAGTAATTACAACACGCAATAACCAATATCCAGTATCTAGTTTTTTGGTTTGTATTATACTATAGCTTTTAGGCAATCCAATATCATCTGAAGTTATATCATCAATTGGTAATGCAACATCACCAGTACCATTTATTATATCAGGCGGTAGTTGTATTGGTGGTACCGGATCATCTCCATTACATACCAAATTAATAGCCGATACGGCAGTTAATAATTGTGGTACTAATCCTTCTAATTTTGATATTACAGTTGGTGGTACTGTTTGAAATTGTTTTAATGCTTCGACGGCATTAACTATAGTTGCATCTTGTATTAACATTAATTGTCCTGCTATAAATGCTGCTGCAGTTACCGGGTTACTTAATTGTGCTATCGTAATTGCATTTTTTACTGCTTTTGCTGTATTTACAATTTGTTTTATTGTATTGATAGTTTGTTGAATTTTCGGAATTGCATCTTGAACTTTTTTAATTAATTTCATTATATCATCTAATGCAGATTTAATTTTTTTAATAATCGGATCATCGCACTTGATATTATCAGTTAAATTTAATACATCTTGTAGTAATTTAGACAGTTTATCAATTAATTCATCAATTAACTTGTTTAACTGTTGTATAATAAGATTAACCCCGATGCCTGGTAATTTTGGGATATAATCTAATGGTGGAACTATAGCACTCATATTAATATGTATTTTTTGTTATGTAAAACTTTTTATTTAATAAATTTTTCATTTCTTGTTGTGCTGCAGTTATTGCAGTCTTAGACATAAATGTACCAACATTTGATCCAACTACGATTGGAACGGATAATTGATTTAATATTTTTTGTAATATATTAAATAATACATGGCCATGCGGTAACGGCTGATCGGCTTTATCATTACCTAGTTTAATATACCCGGTCGTATTTAATACAATAGCTTTTGGCGAATCTAGAACAACTATATCCGTTTTCGCTTGCAGTATAACACGGTCGGCAATTCCAATAAATTGTGATGTTTTAAATTGAGATTCAGATTGAAATTTAGATAATGGATTCTTTTTGTTCTTTGTACCTAATTTAAACTTAGTTAATTTTTGAGTTGTAGTTAAATATAAACAAGATCGATCTTCTTCGATATTTTCAACTCTAAATTTTTTATGAGATTGAGGGTCGGATGGTAATATTTTTGAATTAGATAATACAATTATAGAATCTGATGCTTTATCGCCTTCCCATGGTTGATCGATAGCATATATTTTATTATTTTTTTTAGATGTTGATCCTAATCTAATAGTATTACCCCACCGACCTTCCATTAATATATCACCGATATATGGCTGTAATGGTGATATTCCAACTTCTTTTGCTTGAGCGACAAAGGCATCGTCTTTAGATGGTGGATATAATTTATCAGATGAATTACTGAAACTTATATTATCAGTTACATTGAATCTCATATTAACAGGATTCAAATAATACCATTGCTCATATCGTGTAATGGTATCCCGGCTATTTTCGCCTTGTGAATTTTTTGTTTCTGGATTATAACCTAAAAAT
>SXGQ01801960.1_pt1 | contig 76728 bp, 86 predicted proteins | sample 3178371 | NCBI WGS metagenome assembly SXGQ01 (sample SAMN11356859, study PRJNA531348) | freshwater metagenome | isolation source: freshwater sample F1-20 | place: China: Fuxian Lake, Yuxi | collected 2017-12-25 | reverse complement strand
TTAAATGGGAACACGATCTTTAACTTTTGTGTATGATGGCGAACAACCAGTATTGAATTTGTATCGTCAATTCGATGGCTATCCGTCAGGTCACGGTACCGAACTTGCTGAATTTCTGAGTGGGTTCGAAGTAGTGAACGGATATGGCGAAGTGAAACCTAAACTTGCAAATGGCATGGGTTGTCTTGCCGCGCAACTAGTTGCACATTTCAAACAGTCCGTTGGCGGATTCTATATTCATCCTGTAACGTCAACCGATTGTTGGCAAGATTATGAGTATCACGTTTACGAAAACAAAGTGATTGTGAAAGATCCAACCGCAATAATTTTCTCTGGTACTTGGGAAGAACTAAATGAGTTTTGTTCAGAATCGGTATAAGGTTTATTGCGAATGGTGTAGTGTTTGGCACTACACCGATGAAGTAGAGGTGCTGAATGTAGAAGAGGACATTCAAGGGCGTGATGTATTGCATTTTGAATGCGGGCAACCTCTCTCATGGGATGAAGATATTTCAAGATTCAAATCGGCATCATCTAATGTTTATAAGGAATGAAAATGATAAAAGTTGTAATAAATGCTGATTTTGGTGGCTTCGGTTTGTCTGACGCCGCGTTTGAAAAATTCCTTGACAGAAAAGGAATTGCATGGGAAAAACAACACCGTAAAGATTATGATTGGCATGAATACTATCATGCTGGTCACTTAGGCGATGATGAACATTATTTGTATTCACGATCTATGATAGAAGATAGATCCGATACTGACTTGGTTGCTATCGTTGAGGAAATGGGCACTTTGGCTAATGGTCAATTTGCTAGTTTGAAAGTGGTAGAGATACCAGATGATGTAAGTTGGCACATATCCGAATATGACGGCATAGAACATGTTGCCGAAAATCATAGAACATGGAGTTGAAGAATGAATAAGATACCAATGTTAGAACGATTTGCCGCACAAAGTCTTGTTGAATATGACGGAGAACTAATTTTTAGCAAAGAAAAGTTCGCCGAGTTGATTGTTCAGGAATGCCTTTCATATGCCAAAGAAGGTGACTTAGATTTTATGAAGTTTATGATTAAGAAACATTTCGGAGTTGAAGAATGAGTATTTCTAGAGTTGAACATAACTCACATGTATGTCGTCAGGAACGAGTTCAATTGCAAGAGAAACGTGAAGAAGACTATCGCAAGGTAGTTGAAAAACGTAATTTTGATAGAATCATTGCAGAACGTGTGGCGCGAAATATTCGGTTGGACCTAGACAAAGGTCGATATGTAGATATGGAAATTTAATAAAGGAGAAATGTATGTCAGGTTTTCAAAGTAAACGAATTATGGCTCAGAGCCGCGATGGCGGATTTGATTGGGAATTACCGTTTCAGGAATATGCCGAAGCATTGCTAGAGGCAAGCGTGGCAATTGACCGAGGCGAGCCTACGCCGCAACAAAATCTTATTTGGTTGCAATCCTTGTCGGAAATGTGGGTTCGCCAGTCTAGGTCTGAAGTAAGCACTCACTAACTTGTTGATTTTGCTAGTGTTGTTTTTATGCAACGCCGAAAATAACCCTTGACAACCCTCCACTAGTGCGGTATACTGTAATCTGTTGAGTGAGAGGAGTTTTTAATATGTCTAAACTGATTCGTGAAATGGAAGCAAGGTCTGCGCGATCCGCAATGATTCGCGAAGCCATGCGGGCTTATGAAGAATCCTGCCGTGCTGAATACGGTTCTCCGTATGCACCCATGGCTGGTGTCCTTGAATCCCTGTTGACTTCCCTAGCGGCTGACCGCTTAGATTCTACTGAGGAAGTTGTCCGTTCGTTAAAGCGTTTAACTAAAGAGGTTGCATAATGGCTTACATGTCTCAAGAAAAGAAAACAAAAATTTCGGCTCTGCTGAAACCGATCCTTGCAAAGTACAAAGTGAAAGGTTCGCTAAGTGTGCGTAACCATTCCACAATTTGCTTGACAGTAAAGTCTGGTGCAATTGACTTTATTGGCAATAGCAACAAGGTTTGTGGCGGTAACTTTTATCAAGTCCAGCGCGGCTTCAAGCCGAACACTACTGGCTATGATCAAGTGAATCCATATTGGTTTCAAGACCACTATGATGGTAATGCCAAAGCGTTTTTGACTGAAGCCTTTGCGGCTCTCAAGGGCGCTGGCTGGTATGATGAATCGGATGCACAAATCGATTATTTTAACACCGCGTACTATGTTGATGTGAATATTGGAAAATGGAACAAACCCTACGAATTGGTAAAGTAAAGCGCCGCGATTTTGTGGCTAAGGACCTGCGTACACCGAAGTATCGTATGCGGGTCGTTGGCGACAAGCGTAAGCGTGATGAAAAACACAAATGGAAATTATATGAATCCTGATCCGATGAGTTTCCGCCGTGCGGTTGCTGAAGAGATTCTGGACACAATTTATTTTGGGAATCTTGATTCTATCAAAGGCGCCAAAGGGCGCAAGTTTAGCAAAGTGAAGACTGGACAAAAAGATGCCTATATGCTTCCGTTCGGCTTTTCGAAGGACTGCTACGGTGCGGTCCTTGTGCATACCCCTAACCGCATTGAAGTGGTATCTAGGATCCGAGGTGCTGAACGGAAGAACAGTTTCCGATCCGCATACGAGGCGAAGGTCTTTTTGTGCAGAACTTTCATAAGTTAGTGAGTACTAACTAACATGTCTTTCTTAGCCGATTCGCGACAATTTGAGGGCTTCCGAAGCCCTTTTGCGACCGGTTTTACGGGCTTTAGGGCGGCTTTTGGGGATGGGGTGCTACTCAGATATTACCCCCTAGCGGAAAACCGCCTAAAACCGCCGTCTAAGTTGTTGTTTTTACACAACATGTTGCAAAAATACAACACCAAAATAACCCTTGACATGGGTAGTCGTTTTTGGTATACTGTAAGTATGGTAATGAGAAAGAAACGGTCCGACAGAAACCATGTGATCTACATGGTGACTTGCGAGGATACAGGCGACACCTATATCGGTTTGACTGTAGCCCTTGGGCAAGCGTACCTCAAGTCCGTAAAGGTTCGGTGGCAAAAACACATGAGCCGTGCGCGGTGTGAGGACAAGGACTGGAACTTTTGTAATGCTTTGCGAGTGCTTGCTGAATGCGATTGGCGTTATCAGGTTCTCGAAGTGGTCCGCGGTCGTAAGAACGCACACCAGCGTGAGCGTGAATTGATCCGTGATTTGAATCCTACTTTGAATACGTTTTAACTATGAGTAATGAACTTTCGATAGAAAAAATCAATTTGCTTTGTCGCGAAATTGCTGATACAATTACCCTTGAAAGAATGAATCAGTATGCCGATGAACTTGATATGGAAATGCTGTTAGCAAATCCGCGGTTCTACGGTCCTGATTATGATGATTGTGATGGTCCTTGGTACTGGGAGGTAAAGTGATGAAAGGTTTGATTAGATTTTTTCTTGGTCTACTGATTGTGTTTGGCGCAGTTGGTACCCTCGAAGTGAATCCAGATGCTAGTTTGGTGGCGCAGTTAATTTTGGCTTGCGCTGGTTTGTTGATTATGAAGTCCGGCGCTGATGCCTTAGGAGGTGTATGATGTTTATTGCAAAACCCAATGATATTAATTTTTCAAATTCGAAAGAATTTTCAAGTATGTTTGATGCTCAAGCATATCTCGAAGGTTATACAGGCGTGAACATGCCAATGGATGAATGGATTATCCTTGGCAAAATTCTTGAAGTTACGCCTAACGGCGCGGCTGACACGCCAAAGTTTTATCCTAAGATTCGTAAGGGTAATATTGTCATGGAGAGGGTTGACTTTGAATCCTTCCTGTGATAGAATGATAGTGTTGGTTGGTAATTTGTTGTTTTTTTTAATTTAGGAGATTGATTATGTCGAAGAATCTGCAATATGTAAAGGTGTTTGAGTTCCTTCAAAACGCCAAGGGTCCTGTGAAGGTGTCTGATGTAAAGGCTTTGGATGGCATTGTGCCGACACGCCTTTCCACGTACCTGTGGGAGATCAAGAAAAATACGGGCTTTGCTGTAAAGTCCAATCGTGATGGTCGTGCCGTTGTGAGTTATGAACTTGTTGGTTCAGGAACAGCACCCTCCCCAAAGGTAGTACAGGTGTCTAAGGTAGCCACCACCAAGACTACTACTAAGGCTACCACTAAGGCGACTGCAAAGCCAGCGCCAGCCAAAGTGACGAAGGTCACCAAGGCGAAGACTATCGCAAGTGAAATGGAAGACGATGTACTTCCTACTGCCAAGATGGTAAAGAATGCCAATGTGTTTGATGCATTGGACAGTATCGATACTTCAACCGCTGACTTTGAGGATCGTGAATACGCCTCTCAGTATGTAAAGGGGATGTAAGATGAACCCGGTTCAGGCGAACACACGTTCGCCTGACCTAATCCAATTAGTGTTCAATGCTTGGACATTGGGTTATACAGGCGAACAGGTTTTATCTTATGTTGTTTTTAAATCTGGTTGTACTGTCGATGAGGCAAATGTTGCAATGAAAGAAGTTTACGAGACCATGAAAGAATAATATGCAAAGCATTACAAAAATATATTTGGACATGGATGGCGTACTCTGCAACTTTGATAAGCGGTGGATTGAACTATTTAATGAAACACCAGGTCAAACACGAAGCCGTAAAGAGTTTGTTCCGAATTGGGACACGTTTGTATTGAATGAAAACTTTGTAACATTGGATGACTTTCCTGGCTCCGATGATTTGCTAGAGTTTGTTATGTCAAAGGCTGATACTGTTGACATTGAAATTTTGTCCTCAAGTGGTGGGCAAAAATATCACAATGAAGTGAGAGACCAAAAATTGCGTTATCTCAAGGCGCGTGGTCTAAAATTCACGACAAACATCGTACCAGGACGCAAGTTAAAGCAAAATTATGCGACACCTGATTCAATTCTCATTGATGACACCGAAGACGTAATTGAATCATTCAATCGTGCTGGTGGCATTGGTATCTTACACAAAGATGCAAGTGAAACTTTAATCAAATTGAAGGAGTTGTTATGATTACTACTGATATTACTTTATCAAACGTAACGATTGATTGGGATAGTTCTGACAGAATCACCGTAATGAATTTGAAAAAATATCGTGATTCAATGCAAGAACATTTAGATGGTGCTCTTGACGGATCACGTTGGTTACATGAAGATGATGAAAAACATCACCGCGCAATGATTCAAGCAATTAATTTTGTAATCAAAGATTTTGGATCTGAACATGGCTGAACCAATGTCTGAAGAAGACTTAATCTATCAAGCATGGCGCGATTCGGAAGCATATCAAGTGCCAATGACTGCGGAAGGTGAAAAACTTTGTGAACAAAGATTTTGGGGTTTCAAAAAAGGTTGGGCATACGCAAAGTTTCATACTAAAACTAATGACGTTTACATGAAGGACTACTATGATTACGGACCAAGAATGGCTGAAGATGAATGAAAATCTCCATGATCATTTTACCCATGTAGAAAACGCCTACATGGGCGTTGATTCTGGCTGGTACAATCTTATCTATACTTTGACCAATTGCATTGATCGCCGCCTTGAACATCTAAACAAAGATGGTGGCAATCGTAAAGTTGTAATTGCACAGATCAAAGAAAAGTTTGGTGGGCTTCGGTATTATGCCGATGGTCATATAGATGAACAAATGAATGGCATGATTGACTTTGCCGAGTCTTTGAGTTATACTATATGTGAAAAGTGTGGTGAACCTGGCAAACTAAGAAGTGGTGGCTGGATGAAAACACTTTGCGATAAGCACGAAGAAGAACGGCAAGCGAAATACAGGGAGTGAATCTTGAATGATTTTGAAGTACACGAAATTGGATCGTTTACGGAACTTAAATTGTCTCGCGCATTGGCTCGAACCATTGAACAGAATCTAATTCAATTTGGTAACGTAATGCCGCATGACGTTATTAAGGCGTATCACGAATTACAGAAACATTATCAATGGCAAATTGAACAAGGAGCAATGTCATGAGCGTAGCAGAATGGGAAACTAAAGACAAGAAAAACCTCCGTAAGTGGTTGGGTGAACACCTAGCATACGGACCAGTAACTGTTGTCTTTGAAAAGAAAGATGGCACTTTGCGTGAGATGCGTTGTACACTCAAAGACGTTCCACAGTATGAACGTAAAACTGAGAGTGAAACAACTCGCAAGAAAAACGATGAAGTAATGTCTGTGTACGATATGGACAAAACCGAATGGCGTTCTTTCCGTATCGATTCAATTAAAGAAATTAAATTTGATCTAACATCATGAAAAAACTATCTGCAATCGCACTCGCAATCGTATGTGGCGTAGCAAATGCAAACATTCGTGGCGAGGGTGAACATCGATTCGGACCTGAAACTGCTGAGAATGTAGCCTGTGCAATTGCAGAAGAGAAGGCTAAAGAAAATGCAATCGCAAACTTTGTTGGTGAATTGATTGAACATCAAACCAATGAAGTGTGCCGAGATACACAATGCACTACACACCGCTCTTACTTTTCAGAAGTGAGTGGTGAGATTCGTAGAATCATTCGCAAGCAATCTTTTGTAGCACCAGACAACAAAGCATCCATTTGCATTGTTGAACTTGATGCCGATGTAGTAAAGATTGAAAACTCAATTGATCTTAGAGTTAAAGGTAAGAATCAATTGTTGAATGGCGAACGATTTGGTCTACAGATGGTTTCAAATCGCATTGGTAATCTCGCCGTGTTTAATATGACTGACGATAAGTACCGATTGGTACATCAGATTAGAATCGATAAGCCAAATGCGGAACACACGTTTCCAACTGGCGGCAAGTTTCAAGCAATTCTGCCAAATGGCAAATACCAATCCAATGAATTGCTTGTATTTTTATTTACTGAGAACAACTTGACATTTGACGATGTTTACAGTAAAATGGAGTTTGAAAGGTTAGTCAAAGACTTGCCATTCAAAAATAGGAAGTTGATTAGTCATCAAATTAACATTACGAGGTAATCATGAAGTATTTGTTTGTTATGGTTTGTGTCACCATGCTATCCGCATGTGGTACAATTGGTGGTGCTATGCAAGGCGCAGGGCAAGATTTGAACTCTGCTGGCACTTATGTTAAAAATGTTGGAAGAGGTGAAAAGCGATGAATCAGTTACTTTGCTATGCTTTACTACCCATTGTTGTTTCGTTGGCGGCGTGTAGTTCCGTACCAACAAGCAATGGCGTTACAGTAAAGAATGATCGTATGTTTACGAATGAAGTAAACTATCCGAGTTGGTACACCGAAGCACCAAAGAAAGACGATAAGGGAATTTACTCTGTTGGTTCTGAATACTCGAAAGACTTTCAGTTTTCAGTAGACAAGGCTATGCTTTCTGCAAAGCGTGAACTTGCCGCACAATTTTCGTCATACACTAGTGCAATGATGAAAGACTTTGCGTATGAATCGGGTATGACTGGTTCTGACGTAGCAAGGGCTGATCTGGAACGTACAACTAAAATGGTTGTAGCGCGAGTGAACCTTGTTGGTGTTCAGCGTGTAAATCTTAAAACTGTACATGAAGAAAATGGCTATCGTACATTCGTGAGATTACTATATACCGAAGATGCATCCAATCGAATTTTGCTGAGTGAAATTCGCCGCAATCAAGCATTGTATGCTAAGTTTCGTGCATCAAAATCATTTCAAGAACTTGAGCGTGAAACTGATAAAATTGATCAACAAAAAGTCGAAGAGATAAAGGCTCTTACTCAGCAATAAGGAGATTGACATGCCTAACTGGTGTAATAATTCATTTAGTGTAGAAGGCGATAAAGAAGCCATTGATAACTTTGAAGCCTTTCTCAATGAGAAGAATGGCAAAGACTGGTTTGATTTTTTCGCGCCAACACCTGTTGAATTGAAAGAAGATGGTTGGTATCAATGGAACGTATCCAATTGGGGTTGCAAGTGGAATTGTGATGCCCAAGATTGGACTCGCGAAGGCAACACCATTTCATTCTGGTTTGATTCTCCGTGGGGTCCGCCTGTTGAACTGTACTACAAAATTGAACAGGCTGGCTTGACAGTCAAAGCCGAGTTCTTGGAAGAGGGTATGCGATTCGTTGGTGAATTTGTTGATGGTAGCGATGAAACATATGAGTACGAAAATGTAGAAGACTTGGATAACATTCCAGAACACTTAGTTGAAAACTGGAACTTACATGATCAATTCGAAACTTGGGAAGATGAGGATGAAGTATGAGATTCCTTTCTGGTGTTATCATAGGTGTTTTTGTTTGTACCGTTGGGTTCGTTGAAGTTGTGAACATTATATCCAAAGGTGCCCGCATCATCGAACACACATTTCAAGATCAATGGATGCAAGACCGCGGTAAGATTCGTCATCCACAACCAGTTGAAGTGAATCGCAATGATGAAACAATATGATGGATTGACCGAACGCGACATTGGCAATTTAAATTTTCTTGTCAATGCATCCGATGTGGTTTTGCGTGATTGGATATCCAACTATGCCGACCAAGACGATCTAGACTATGCCAATGAACTGTTGGAAATGCTCAGGCACCGCTTGCTTGACCTTGCGGCAGAACGATCTGACTTATCCGAAAGCCGTGAAATTATCTCTAAATTTGTCTCGAAGTGACCGGTTTCTAAGGCTTTTGGGCGGCTTTTACGGCTGGCTGATACTCTGACCCTCAACCCCTCAGAAAAACCGCCTAAAACCGCCCCTAAGTTGTTGTTTTTATACAACTGTTGGGAAAATACAACATAAAATAATGCTTGACATGAGTGCCCATTGTGCTATACTAGAGTCTGAGATTAAGAAAACGGAGATAGATATGATAATGGAAACTGCTCTCGAAACCCTAAAGAATGACATTGTGGCTGACTACGAAAGTTGGCAGACACTAAGCGGCAAGCCGCGCACCGAAGTCCAAGCCCGTATGCTTGATGAATTTATCAACGGCATTCGAATTGATGAAGGTAGCAAATACACCAAAGTGGTGACTGGCTCTTCCGTTTGGGGTTTCATTGTGAAGACTGATACCGATAAGAAGTTTCGCAAAGGCGACATTCTGAAAGCGGCTGGTTGGGCGGCTCCTGCGCGTAACGCGGCTCGCGGTAATATTCTTGACGGTGGCTATACGATTCGTTGGACTGGTCCTCTTTATCTCTAAAGGAATTTTCTCATGGTTATGCTTGTCATTCGAACCCAAATTCACGAAAACTACGGCGCCCATGATTGGGATGGCACCGGTGAGTGCCCTCAGTATTGGAAAGCCAAAGGCGGTACCGAGTATAAAATACTTGACATTCCCCTTAATATAAATTATAATGAGTTTGTGAAGTTTGCATTAACTGGCATTGAAACGGATACCGATTATTTTAACGAGTACATGGTTGATTGGACTGTGGAAGAAGATAATTATCTTTCATGGTTTGAAAGGTCTCAGTTACAGTTTGATGGTGCCGTTGTGTATAAAGAACCCACAATGACGTATGAACAAGTGATAGAAAAACAAAAGGAATTAGCATGATTATAGGCGAAATTATTTCAATCTATCCGGTGATGAATCAGATTAATCTATACCTTGAAATTCTCAAGGAACATTTTGTGAGACAATAATGAGTAAGATGGGCGACTTAATGATTGAGATTGAAGAAATGTACAATCGCGGAAGTGATGTGCAAGAAATTTCTAACAGTATCGGTATGCCAATTCATTTTGTTCTTGATGCTATTCAACATTTAGAACCAGACTTTTTAGAAGATGAACCTTAATGTACGATTTTATTTTTAATGATCGATATGATAAATCTCTCATACGAATCCTAGAGATAATTTGGAAAGACTTGGATGTTGAGGCGGCGCAAATGCCAAGCCGCACCAAACAAGAAATTTTCAATAAGATATGCGCCGATCTGAAAGCAAGGACTGCCTTTGCTGTTCATAAAACGGATGTTGTTTTTTATGCGGTGCCTGACAGCCCTTGGGTTGCCAGGCTTCACGTTTTTACTGTAGACGAAGGTGTGTTCATGCGCGAACGATTAAATGCCGCGGCTGAATTGACTAGGTTTATATTCCGTAACACTAAACTTGAAAAAATTTACGGAGTGACTGCAAACAGAAAATTTATTGCAATGGCAAAATATTCTAAATGGAAACCTGGACAGGAAGGTATTCTCACCAAGTCTTATAAGACTAATGATGATCAGTTGATTGATCAATATTTGATAAGTGTAAACAGATCGGACTTCATGAAATGAAATTATCACTACATGACCGAATGACAAGATACAATTGGTATCACAAGGCAGTCACTCAATTTACATTAATGGAGTGGCTTGTTATTTTTTCGTTAGCAGGTTATTTGAGTTATGAAATCCTATCGGCAATATTACTATGAAAATGCCATGCGGCAAATTCGTGTTGCATTGACAATGCTATGGCATGGTGTTATAATGAATAAAGGTCATCATAGCGAATGGAACAAGAAGACTTAGTTTATCGATTACGCAAACGAGCAGAAATTCGTAGGCAAATACCTTCACGCAAATCTGTGCAAGAAGGTGCGCCTGATCGTATTGCAGATTTGTTAGAAGAAGCCGCAAGTGAAATTGAACGGCTTCGTTTGATTCATGCCGCAGATATGATGAGTGATAAAGGCTACGAAGAAAGTACCCTTGAAAAATGTGAAGAGTTTAATCAGAAAAGAAACTATACACTATGAATATTTTTTATCTTGACAACAGCCCAAAAACTTGTGCTGAAATGCATTGCGACAAGCACGTTGTAAAAATGATCATTGAATACGCACAACTTATGTCTACTGCACATAGGTTGCTTGATGGTGTTCAAGATATTGAAAAACGATATGTTGCAGGTTCTTTACCTGCACGTTGGCGTCATATTAAAATCTGGCGTCACCCTGATGAAAAATTCGATAAAGGTTTGATGCGAGCCTCACACATTAATCACCCATCAAACATTTGGGTTCGCGCAAGCAAAGAAAATTATATTTGGCTTTTAAAAATGTGGTTACACTTGTTGGCTGAATATACTCATCGTTATGGCAAACAACATGCATGTGAGAAATATATTGATGTTTTGTATGTTCCGCCAAAAAATATTCCTATCGGAAAATTTACCGAACCAACGCCTGCTATGCCAGAATACTGCAAAGTGAAAAATGATTCGCTTTCTTCTTATCACAAATACTATATACAAGAGAAGGTTCGCTTTGCTAAGTGGACAGCAAGACAAATGCCTACTTGGTACAAGCAAGGAGTAACACATGCCGACATACGACTTCCAGCATAAAGAGACTGGTGAGATTATAGAAAAAATGATGAGTATTAGTGATAGGGAAAAGTTCCTCGAGGAGCATCCCGAATATGAAAGCGTGATTTTAGCCGCACCAAGTTTAGGTGATCCAGTACGTTTAGGGCTTCGTAAACCTGATGCAGGATTTAGAGAGGTTCTGCAAAAGGCAAAGGCGGCACATCCTAGAGGTAACATCAATACATTTTAAAAGGTGCGCCGATCAATTAACCCACGAAGGTATTCCATGGCGCGAAAAAGTGTTGCAAACACCGAACCAGAATTTAACGTAAAACAACTTAAAACAATTAATAACTCACTCAAAATAAGACTAGATGATTTAAAAACTTTTCAACCCTTAACAGACAACCAAAAAGCATTTTTCGATGCATACAAGCGAGGAGATTATTTTATAGCATTACATGGTGTCGCAGGTACTGGTAAAACTTTTTGTGCTTTGTATAAAGCGTTAGAAGAAGTACTTGATAAAGCAAACCCATTCAAAAAAATTATTATCGTTCGTTCCGCAGTACCGTCAAGAGAAGTAGGGCATTTGCCTGGAGACCTTGATGAGAAGACGGAAATTTATCGTCAACCATATCGTCAAATTTGCGAAATTCTTTTTGGCAGACGCGATGCATATGATAGATTAGAAGAACAAGGTTTTGTAGAATTTATTTCTACATCGTTCATTCGCGGTATGAGTTTTGATGATGCAATTATTTTGGTTGATGAAATGCAAAATTTAACGTATGAGGAAATTGATACAGTCATGACTCGCGTTGGTTATCGTTCTAAGATTATTTGGTGCGGTGATTATCGTCAGACAGATTTGAACAAGAAACGTAATGACATGAGTGGCATTTTAAAATTCTTTGATATTGCACATCACATGGAATCATTTACTAGAGTTGAATTTACTGTAAATGATATTGTTCGTTCCTCTCTAGTAAAAGACTACATATTAGCAAAGATTAAATATGAAGACAATAATGAAAAGTGAAATAAAATGTTTACACACGAATTTGTTGAATTAACGCCACTACAAACCACAACGATAGACGGCAAACGACATTATCAAACACCTGATGGGCAAGTGTATCCATCAGTTACCACAATCACATCTCTACACGGCAAAGAAGGAATTCTTGAATGGCGCAAGCGTGTAGGCGAAGAAGAAGCAAATAAAATCACAACCAAAGCCGCAAATCGTGGCACAAGAGTACACAAACTTTGCGAAGACTATCTCAATAACGAACTATCATTTGAAGGTGCGATGCCTAACAGCATTGCAATGTTCAAACAAATACAACCTTTCATCGACAAACACATTGGTAAAGTGTATGGCATTGAATGCCCATTGTATTCTCATCACCTGCGCGTAGCAGGTAAGAGTGATTGCATTGCACAGTTTGATGGTAAGAACGCGGTTGTGGATTTTAAAACTGCAAACAAACCAAAACAAGAACATTGGATTCAAAACTATTTCATGCAATGTGCGGCTTATGCTGTAGCATTTGAAGAACGAACTAACATATCGATTCCTCGCATTGCAATTATAGTTGCGGTCGAAGGTGACAGCCCACAACTCTTTTTAAAGAAGCGTGACGAATATATTGATATGTTTATTTCTTATAGGAAACAATATGATGAACAATTACTACTTGGATGAAAAGCACAAAGAGATTATGAGTATTGCACAAGAAGAATGTGCAGAGGTGGTTCAAGCCATCAGCAAAATTTTTCGATTTGGCTTAGATGAATCATATGAAGGCAGAACAAATCGCGAACGACTTGAAATGGAGTTAGGCGATCTTCAATGCATGATTACCCTACTTAAACAATATGACATTGTAGACGAATCAAGAGTTTACAAAGCAGAAGTTGCAAAACGCAGTAGACTAGGAAAGTGGTCAAACATTTTTACTGAGGTACAGTAATGATCGTTCTCTACGGACATGGCTATGTTGCAGATAACATAGCCAAAGAAATGCATAAACAATCATTCAAGTTTGTTCGCTTGTCGCATCATGCATTAGTTCCTAAAGATGCAAAGTTTATTGTCAATGCCGCAGGCTTTACGGGTAATCCAAATGTTGATGCCTGTGAAAAGTTGCGCGATGAATGCGTGGATGGAAATATTTTATGGCCACTTCGTCTTGAGAACAGTACTGATCTTCCTATTCTTCATATCAGTAGCGGTTGCGTGTATACAGGTTATCAAAAAGAATGGACCGAAGAAGATGCACCAAACTTCACCTTTAACAATGCTTCATTCTATAGTGCATGTAAAGCGTTAGCACAAAACTTGCTTTCTGAACATCTAAAAAAATCTTATTTGTTCCGCATTCGTATGCCATTTGGTCCACACATTCACCACAAGAATCTATTGACAAAGTATGAACAATACGCTAAACTAGTAGACTATAAAAACAGTATAACGCAAGTTGAAGATTTAGCAAAGTGTGTTTGTCATTTCATCAAAACAAAACCTTCTTATGGAATTTATAATGTTTGTAATCCTGGCAGTACTAGCACGAAAAGAATTGTGGCGGAAATGGATCTTGAAAAAGAATGGATGACGCATGAAGAATTTGCCAAGGCAATAATTGCACCAAGAAGTAATTGTGTGCTAAATACTAAGAAGTTGGAACATGTGTATGCAATGCGACCAGCAGATCAAGCAATACGCGAGACTGTACGCACTTACATATCACATGGTTTACATATGACTGTATGAAGTTAACCGAAAGGTGTTCTGGACGGGGGTGCGAATCCCCCCACCTCCACCAAAAGCATCTTGATGGCTATAAGGTTGTAGATTTGATCACCTACAATACGCTGTGTGATGGATGCTTTTGATGGGGGTGCATAGTTTCGACAGGGTAACAAGTACGAAGATGGACAGTCCGGCAGATGACGGCCGTAAATCGCATAAATAAAGTAAACGCAAACGATGAAAAGTTCGCATTGGCAGCCTAAACGCTGACTAGGGTTTCGGTTGGTTTCCTCGTAACAGAATAACCAACCACTAATTTTGGATAGTTGTAGTCGGCGGCAAAACCCGTCAGGCATACCTGACTTTGGATTGCTCTATGATAACGAACCGAAATGATTTTTAACTTTTTAATCTCTAAGGAGAATTTATGAAATATGTAATCGCAACTATCATGGCTCTTTTCGCAACAATCACAATGGCACAGCCAGCAAAGCAACCTGATCCTGCTAAGTTAGCAGAAGCAAAGAAGGAAGCACCAAAGGCTGAGGCAAAGAAGGAAGCACCAAAGGCTGAGGCACCAAAGGCTGATGCTAAGAAAGACGAAAAGAAAGAAGCACCTAAGAAGTAATCTAAGGGTCTTTTCGGTTCCCCTAAAGAACCGAATTTTTATTAACACACACAAAAAGGAAACACACTATGTCTAAAACACCTTATGAAATTCGTCTTGAAATTTTGAAGATGGCGCAGGATCAATTGAACCAACGCTATTATCAGAAAGCGGACCACGTTCGACACAACTCATCCATCAAAAATGAGCAGGTAAATCTAACAGAGATTCCTGAATTTCCTACGACAAAAGAAATTTTGCTCGAAGCGGATGTGCTGAAGACCTTTATTGATAAGCAGTAAAGATTAGAGTTTTGCCAGTTGGACTCTAATCAACTGGCACTTATTTAAGGATACATCATGAGTAAAGAAACAGGCAAATCAACTCTACGCAGATTCCACGACATTCGCTTTTCTACGCGATACTTTGTTGGTGACGGCATCGACATTGGTGCTGGTGACGATCCACTCTCAGACTACTCAGAATTTTTCCCACTCATTAAATCTTTACGCCCTTGGGATATGCCAGACGGCGATGCCCAATTTATGCACGGCGTGAAAGATGACACATATGACTTTGTGCATTCAAGTCATTGTTTAGAACATGTTCGTGATCCTAAAGTTACACTCGGCAACTGGATTCGCATTTGCAAACCAGGCGGCTATCTTGTTCTTGTTGTACCAGACGAAGACTTGTATGAACAAGGCGTTTTTCCATCTACATTCAATGGCGCACACTTATGGACTTATACCATTAAAAAGAATGCATCGTGGTGTGATAGGTCGGTAAATGTGTTTGATTTATTGTCGAATTTTGTTGACAAAGTGCAAGTAAATAAAGTAGAATTACTAGATGCAACATTTAGATATAACAAACCTAGGTTCGATCAAACTGACAAATCATTCGGTGATTGTGCCATAGAAATAATTCTCAAGAAAACATGATGATTGCTTTACAATGCTCATATGATATAGGCTATGCAAGTCTTGGTGATTTGACATGGTACAAAAATAAAAACAAATACTGTGAAAAACATGGCTATGAGCCTAGGCTTCATGTGTATAAAAATCCTCCAGTAGCACACGGCTTTATGAAAATGTTTCACTTGCGCGAGTTGCTAAAAGAAAATCATGAATGGGTATGGGCAACTGGTTGTGATTCGATGATCACTAACATGACAACTAAATTAGAAGATATTGTAGATAAAGATTATCACCTTATCATTGCTACAGATCAAAATGGATTAAACGCAGATAGTTTTTTAATTCGTAATTCCGAAGAAGGTCGATACTACATTGAATATATTTTAAGTGGCATCGATACATATCGCACTCATCATTGGGCAGAACAGCAAGCAATGATTGATTGCTTTGATAAATTTAAAGACATTACAAAGGTTGTACCGCAACGAACATTCAATTCATACAACTACGATTTTTATCCACAATGCCCAAAGCCAAACTTAGATAAACTAGGCACAGATGGTAATTGGCAAATTGGAGATTTTCTCATACATTGGCCTGGTCAGTCTTTAGAAAGACGGATCAGACATTTTGAACGATACTCACAAAGCATATTTTATGGTTGATAAAGAAAAAATTCTAACTGATATTGCACATTATATCTGGCAACAGAAAGAACAAAAGACTTGGACCGCAGGCAAAGACTATGTAAACTATGCAGGTCCATTTTTTGATGAGCATGAAATTATTGTGGCGGTTCGCAGACTGCTAGATGGTTGGCTTGTCATGGGTGATGACTGTGCAAGATTTGAACGAAAGTTTCCTCGCGAGTTTGGTAAAGAATATGGCATTCTTACTAACTCAGGTTCTAGTTCAAATTTGTTAATGATGGCTTCGCTTACATCAAAGCGTGGGCACAACCTACCAAAAGGCACAAAGGTTCTAGTTCCTATCGCAGGTTTTCCTACGACACTTAATCCAACACTACAAGTAGGATTTGAACCAGTCTTTGTCGATATTGAAATTGATACATTAAATCTAGATTTAAATCGTGTTGTTGATATTCTAGATGCCGATCCAAACATTCGCATAATCACATTCGCACACGTTCTAGGCAACCCGCCAGACATGGAGCGTCTTATGGACATTGTAAAGCATTACAATCTGATTCTATTAGAAGATTGTTGTGATGCACTTGGATCAACATACGATGGTAAACCTCTTGGGTCATTCGGTGAGATGGCATCATGTTCATTCTATCCTGCACATCATATGACGATGGGTGAGGGTGGGTTTGTTGCATGTAACACTAACGAACAAGAAACCATTCTACGCTCATTCAGAGAATGGGGGCGTGGTTGCTATTGCGTAGGACCAAAGGCAAACAAACTTAAATGTGGTACATGTAAAGAACGATTCAAAGAATGGATACCTGAACTGCCAGGTGAGATTTTCGATCACAAGTATGTGTACGATGAAATTGGTTACAACCTTAAACCTATTGAACTGCAAGGTTCAATGGGCTTGATTCAGTTAGACAAACTAGAACAGATTCACGAATTGCGTAGACGCAATTACAAAATGCTTTTTGATATTTACGCTAAGTACGAAGAGTTTTTTCAATTACCAAGAGCAACAGCAAGATCAAACCCATCATGGTTTGCATTTCCTTTAACGATTCGCAAGAATGCGCCATTTCGCCGAAGTGAAATTGTTGACTATCTTGAAGACAATTTAATTCAAACACGCCCATACTTTGCTGGTAATATCATGCTTCAGCCTGCGTATAGTCATCTTATGAATCCTGCGAATGCTAGAGATTACTTTCCGGTTGCGACACATGCGATGACGCATACATATTTTCATGGGACCAGTCCGGTGATCACACCGCAACAAATTCTATACATTGGTGAAGTGGTAGACAAATTTATTAAGGAGAAATTATGACAGGTGCAGAGTATGTCGCTAAATTTTTAAAAGCGATTGGTGTGCAAAATGTGTACCTTGTACAAGGTGGTGCATGTGCATTTATGGTTGACGCAGTTGACAGAGAAGACGGTATTGGTTACGTTTGTTTTCAACATGAGCAAGCCGCGGCAATGGCGGCTGATGCAATTTGGAGAACAAATCGTAAACTTGGTGCTACGTTCTCTACAAGCGGACCAGGTGCAAGTAATCTAATTACTGGCATTGCTTGTGGCTATTACGATAGCGTTCCTAGCATTCACATTACAGGTCAAGTCAATGGTAAAGAAGTAGCGCAATACAATGGTGCGAAAGTAAGACAAGCAGGCTTTCAGCAAATGGATATTGTAACCATGGTCAAGCCAGTTTGTAACTATGCAGAACATGTAAAAGACATTCATACTCTCAAACGCATTCTAAAGAATGCCGCAGATGCAATGGTCAAAGGTCGCATGGGTCCCGTTGTTGTTGATATTCCTATGGATGTTCAGACAGAAGAACTTGACGATGATACGCTATTGTTGCCAGCAGATATTAATCCAGTTATTGAAACTCAAAAGATTTTTAATGCCGCATCGAAAATTACAGAATTTCTCAAAGGCGCAGAACGACCACTAGTTGTGTTCGGTGCTGGCGCTGAACTTGCTGGCGTAGATAAAAAACTTGAAGATTGGTTACGCACTACAGATATTCCATTTGTTGCATCTTGGTCAGCACTCAATTCGTTCAATCATGATATGCAAAATTACTGTGGGCATTTTGGTGTCTATGGTAATCGTGGTGGCAACTACGTTATTCAAAACGCAGATCGTATTCTTGTTCTAGGTTCTAGACTTGATAATCGTCAGCGTTCAGGTAATCCAAATACGTTCGCACCACAAGCAAAATTTCTTGTGCTTGATATTGACGAAGAAGAATTGAAGAAGTATCCATCACCACAATATGAAGGCGTGGTTCTCGATTTTTCTTTCTTACCTAATGTTATAAATCAAGTGACTACAGAGCCAGTCAAAACAGAATGGCGCGAGTACACACAAGAAATGCGCGACAAGTTTTTGAATGTAGACATTAGCGTTGGCGCAAAAGAAGTTGGTAGTTTAAATCCATATACTTTTCTACAACGATTAAATCAAATAGCATCAGACAAAGCAATCTTTGTAACCGATGCTGGCGCAAATCACGCATGGACTTATCAAATTTTTAATCGCAGAGGCGAACAAAAACTTATCACTAGTTCTGGTCACTATTCAATGGGATATTCATTGCCTGCCGCAATCGGTGCGCGAATGATGAATATGGATAAAGATGTATATTCTATCAATGGTGATGGTGGCATTCAGATGAATTTGCAAGAGTTGCAGACAATGATTGAATACGACTTAGATGTAAAAGTAATTGTATTCAACAATCTTGGACTAGGCATGATTCGTCAATTCCAAGACACATACATGAAAGGCAATCACGCCGCTACAGGTAATGGACGCGGTCCAGGTCGACCAAACTTTGAGAAGATTGCTTTTGCCTATGGCATGAATTATCTTCGTGTGTGGGACGTAAATCAACTTAATTCAATTCATTTATTAACAGGTAAGATTTTGATTGAAGTAATGGTAAGTGATAAAGTTTTGATTGAACCAAAACTTGAAGCAGGCAGACCAATCAACGATCAGTTTCCATATGTCACAAATGAAGATTATGCAAGCAACAATCGTTTCATAGAATATAAGAGATGAAAGTCTTAGTTACCGGTGCATCAGGATTCATCGGAAGTTATCTCGCAAAACATCTAGCACATTATGATGTTCATACGCCAACTTCTAAAGAATTAAATTTGACTGATAGACAAGCAGTTGTAGAATATTGCTTCAGTCATAAATTTGATACCATTGTACATTGTGCGGCGGTAGGTAGAGATACACCTAGAAAAATTGACAATCAGATTTTATCTGATAATCTTTCTATGTTTGTGAATCTAGCACAATGTAGAGAATCATTCGGTAAACTTATAAACTTTTCATCAGGCGCAGACTTTTGCATTGACTTGTCTCTAGATTGTGTATTGGAGAATGATCTTGAACAATATGTACCAGTACATAGTTATGGGCTAAGTAAAAACATTACCGCAAGACTTGCAAAGAATCTTGATAAGTGTTATAATCTTAGATTGTTTTCTGTAATTGATAACTCAGAATCAGACAATCGTTTCTTAAAGCGTTTTATTTCTCATGTAAAAGAAGGCAAACAATTTGTAATAAAAGAAGATCGATATGTTGACTTTTTTTCATTGGCAGATATTTTCAAGGTAGTTGAATCTTACATTGAGGATGAACCATTGAATACAGATATGAATCTTGTTTATTTGAAAAAGTATAAACTTTCTGATATACTGTACATGTATTGTAACATTTATAAAATTGACACAAATTCATATATGGTAGAAAGTCAATCTTTGATTAACTATATTGGTAATGGTGAATTACTTTTTAAAGAGAAATTGCAGTTAGATGGAATAATAAAAACATTGGAAAATTACTTATGAATAAAGTTGTTTACGTTACAGGCTGTCTTGGCTTCATAGGCTACTATGTTGCAAAGCGTTGTCTTGAAGAAGGTTACTATGTAATTGGTGTTGATAAGATGACATATGCCGCAGATGAAAATTTGATTGATGAACTGTTTGAAATATCGCCAGATCATTTTAGATTTTTTCAGTCAGACATTAATGATCTAGAACGTCTAGCAGACTGTGACTATGTAATCAATTGTGCGGCAGAATCTCATGTTGACAATAGCATTATGTCTTCAGAAGTTTTCTTACGTTCTAATATCAATGGTGTTCACAAACTGCTACAGTTGATCAAACAAAAAAGTTTGTACAATATGCCAACATTATTACACTTCAGTACAGATGAAGTTTATGGTGACATTGAACAAGGCGCACACATTGAAACAGACTTGTTAAAGCCTAGCAATCCATACTCAGCATCTAAAGCCGCGGCTGATATGTTGATCCTCGCGTGGGCGCGAACATTCAAAGTGCCTTATGTTATTGTACGACCAACAAACAACTATGGCATCGGTCAGTACGCAGAAAAACTTATTCCAAAAAGTTGCAAGCATCTAATGCTAGGTAAAAAGATTGACGTACATGATCGTGGTTTGCCTTGGCGCACTTGGCTACATGCATCAGATACAGCAGAAGCAGTTTTGACAATCATCAAGACTGGTGTGCAAAATGAAATTTATAACATCAACGGCAACTACGAATGTCAAAACATCGATGTAATTAAAAAACTCATTCAATTAATGAATACAGATTCAGATTTTGAAAAATATCTTACTTATTTTACACGACCTGGACATGATGTGCGTTACGCACTAGACGATACAAAACTCAAAGCACTTGGTTGGCAACCAAAAGCAGTATTTGATGATGAGTTGAAAAAAATTATTGAACACTCAAAACAACATTTTATATGGTAAATACTTTTTTGCATTCAGGCAAACTAGGTGATATTATTTGGGCATTACCCGCCATCAAATATCTTGGTGGTGGCATTCTCTATCTTAGAACTGATGTAGTTGATTCAGGTCCGAATGAGGTGATGTTGACAAATGAAGGTGCAGAGAGTATAATATCTCTATTGAAGACTCAGGAGTACATTCATGACGTAAAAATTTATAATGGTGAAGAAATACGACACAATTTAGATTTGTTTCGCAGATTTATCTTCAATATACCAGAAATTACTATTGCAGAAAGCGTGTTTTTAGGGCTTGGCATTAGGGGAAATCATGAGAAAAAACTTGATGAACCATGGATTACGGTAGACAAAGATTTAAAAGTGCTAAATAAAATAGTTATCTCACGGACGGCAAGATACCAAGCAGGTAATAATCAGATGAATCCTTTTTATCTGAAACTAAAAGAACGAAATATTGCAAAACACGGAATATTTGTAGGTTCTTTAAACGAGTATGAGAAATTTGAAGAAGTATATCGTACTGGTATAGATTACTATCCCACTCCCACGATACTTGATTTGGCTAGAGCAATAGCCGCATGTAAGTTTTATGTCGGAAATGAAAACTTAGCCAATGCATTAAATGAAAGCATGAAAAAAACTTCTTTTCTAGAAAGTAATAAAAGTTCAGTAGGGCAATTTTTTTGCTATTTTAACAGACCGGACTTGTTTCTCATATAGTTGTATTAACTAAAAACAGAAGGAGGTAATATGAAAGCCTTAGCATATAAGGTCCAAGTATTAATACTCATATGTTTGACAATAATGACAACATTGCATTATTACAAAATAAGTCAAACAACAAAGCCTAATTTGGATCTGAAAATTTCTCAGTTTACCAAAGAGGCTAGAGGAGAGATTTATTGCCTAGCAGAAAATATATATTTTGAAGCAGGGCATGAGCCAACCCTTGGCAAATACGCAGTAGCGTTTGTAACACAAAATAGAGTTGACAAAGGTTTTGCAAATTCTATTTGTGGCGTGGTAAAACAAAAGATCAATGGGGTGTGTCAATTTTCTTGGTGGTGTGAAGATAAACCTAAATTCATTTCAACCAATAACATCTTGACAAACACATACAATCCAGTGTATAATGAAGCATTGAAATTAGCAATTGATTTTTACACAAACCACGAAAATTTGAAAGACCCTACAAACGGTGCATTATTTTATCATGCAGACTATGTTAACCCAAATTGGTCTTTTGCTAAGAAAGAAATTACCATCGGTAGACATATTTTCTACAACTACAAAAGGAAACCGAATGAAAGAATCTAACACTTCTAATAATGGTCTATACATTGCGCTATGCGTTATGGTAGCCACCGCATGTGGAACATTGTTCTTTATGTTTCTCACAGAAAAGGAACTCATGTCAAAAAATATTGAACGTGCTATCGAAAAGGGTATTGATCCTATCGCGGTACGTTGTTCTTATGCTGATGCAAGTGACAGAGTTTGTCTAGCATATTCAATCACACACGGAACTGTTGATGCACCAGGCGCCCGTAACATTCCGGTTCAAACTAAAAAATGAATGGCAAATTAAATATATTAACTTCAAAAGAATTTGAAAACTATATCAAAGAAATTATGAAGGCTAAGGCACCTATCACTATGATTGATGCCGTTCTTTTATTCTGTGAGCAAAGTAATTTAGAAGTTGAAACCGCGGCATCACTCATCTCTACCAAAATGAAACATGTTATGGAGAGTGAAGCCATTAAAGGTAAAATGATTGCCTCTAAGAATGCAAAGTTACCGATGCTATGAAAATGGACGCCTTTGACGCATACAAGATTTATACCGCATTGAAGAATCATTTTGTACTTGACAATTACGATTACTTCAAGTATAATAAGAAGATCAAGGTAAGTCACGATGCTTTCTTGAATAGAAGAGATAAAATATTTTTTGCAAAACTAGGCAATCGAAAAGACGCTTACCTAGAAGACTTTTTGGTATCAAACTTTCTGTACGACACAAAGACATGGGTAGGTGAACTACTCTCTGATCAGGCAGAAGAGCGATACAAAGATTGGAAACGAAAGCAAGAATCTATAACATATCATTTTAAGAATGAAATAGAATTTCTTGCAGACTATGAACATAATGACTTTAATCAATTATTTGAAAGTGTAAACGGAGATCATCCAAAGATTATAAAGATGTACATGAGAAAAGAGATTAGCATCGAAACTCTCGCAGTACTCAATATGATTTTGAAGTTTACATCTAGAAATGATAAAGTAATACATGATCCGATCTACAAAGAGGTAAGTAAATTATGCAAAAAGTACCAGCCCTTCTTAAAGTGCGACATACACAAAATGAAAAAAGCATTGAAGGAAGTGGTAATGCAGGGGTAAAAGTGCGGAGAAAATCACAAATTTGTGTTCTTCTCCAATCAAAAGAGAATCTTGAACAACTATATAATACTGTAGTTGAGCATGATATAAGTGGACAAGCAAACAATACAATCAATACATTTTAATACAAAGGAAATACGATGGCAAATACATTCGCAGAACTCCGCAAATCTCGCACAAAAGATTTGGAGAAGTTGACCGAACAAGTCAACAAACTAAACGACAAGTCTAGTGAAAAAAAGTCCTACGAGGACACACGTTTTTGGAAACCAGTTGTCGATAAAGCAGGTAACGGAATGGCAATCATTCGCTTTCTACCTGCGGCCGAAGGCGAAGACATGCCTTGGGTTCAATTGTTCTCTCACTCATTTCAAGGTCCGACAGGGCAATGGTACATTGAAAATTCTCTAACAACACTCAGCAAAAAAGATCCTGTATCTGAACACAATACTATGTTGTGGAACTCTGGTGTTGAAGCCGATAAAGAAACTGCGCGTAAGCAAAAGCGCAAACTTCAATACATCTCTAATGTGTATGTTGTAAAGGATCCTTCTAATCCTGACAACGAAGGTAAAGTTTTCTTGTTTAAATTCGGTAAGAAAATTTTCGACAAGTTAAACGATTTGATGAATCCTGAATTTGAAGATGAAACACCTGTTAACCCATTTGATCTATGGGAAGGTGCTAACTTTAAACTCAAGATTCGCAAAGTAGAAGGCTATCAAAATTATGATAAGTCTGAGTTTGAATCACCAGCAAGCCTCTCGGAAGATGATGATGAACTTGAAAGAATTTGGAAAGCACAAAACAAACTTTCCGAATTCATTACTGAGGGCAACTTCAAATCTTATGATGAATTGAAAGCAAGACTAAACAAAGTCTTGAATCTAGAGAATGATGTGGTTACTGAAAAACCTTCTGCGCCTGTAACCAAGAAGGCTGAAAAGCCTGCTGAAGTTAAAAAGGCAAAAACTGTAGAAGACAGCACACCTTGGGATAACGAAGATGGTGATCTAAGTTATTTTGAAAAGTTGGCTGAAGACTGATTTATTATTTTTCTCCGCAAGTGCAGTTTTAGCCCCTCTTTTTGAGGGGCTTTTTTTATCTCATTGCAAGCGCAAATGCTCTCAATGATGATCGTTCAGTATTGCGTAGAATTGGATGGAAATCTCTTACTTTATCGTCTTGCATTACGAATGTTGTAACTGGCGATGACACTTGACGTACTGAGTTATCAACAACAGTATTCACATTTGTTGCGCCAGATTCAAACGATTTAATCAAAGCGGCACCTTGTTCCATTAAATATTGTTGAGATCCACCACCAACTAATGTGTTTGTGCCAGCGCCGGCTGCGGCTCGGTAGGCGCGCACGGCACGGGCGTATGCCTCTGTTGTTGCCATGTCCATGGTCATCATTTGACCAACTTCAAACTGTCTTCCTGTAACAGGATCAATAACTATTGTTCCTTGTGGTAAACTGTTTCCAGGACCGCCTTCAAAAGAAGTTGAAATATAATCCAAACTACTTGTTACACCTTGCAATGTATCTGCAAAGCCGCCAGTAAAATCACCACTACCAACTGAGCCAGCGGCCGCTTGCATTGATCCTACAAGGGCGCCGCCTTCTGCTATTAACTCTTCTGTTGTTTTCTTTTTCTTTTGAACTTTATTTAATTCAACAAATTCTTGTGCGCCTTGATAGAACATAGGTGCGGCTTGAATCAACTGTGCATAAATTGCACGTTGATCTTCAGTAGCCAAGCCAGTATTCTTTACATAATCATCAATGAACTGACGATATGCCGCTCTACTTTCTTCAACGGTACCTTTGAATTCAGGAATCTCAATATTTAAACCAGGAATATTAATCTTAGTTTTGATTTCCTTTTCAAGTTCTTCAAATTGTTTCTTCTTCTGATTTAAACTGAAAGTCAGTTGTTCGTCTTGTGTATAGAAGAGTTTATAGTAATCACCAACAAACTTATTGAAATTGTCTTGCTGTTCTTGAAGGTCTTTACCTCCGAACATTGACAAGATTTGAAATTTCAAATTTGCAAGATCAAGCCCTGTCTTACCGCCAATTGTTTTTGCTAAATCTTCTGCATCGTATAACAGCATTTCAAATGCTGTATTCATGAATTCTGTAGATTGTGTTAGTCGCGTGAATGTTTCATATAGACGTTCACCTTCAAGCGTAAACTGCGCCAACGCAGGATATGCTTGCCCTAACATTGCATCGCTAAAATCTTTTAGCGCATTCAACAATGTTTTTGCTTGATCTTCTTGAGACATGCCTAGCATGTTCAATTTAATTTGCTGAGTAAATCCTGTAATGGCATTTGGATCAATGCCCATAATTTTAGCACCTTGACGAACTCCACCGAACACATCATTAACAGATGCTTGCATGTATTTTACAAGTTCTGGATCAGCCGCGCTGTAATTAGTATATCTTTTATCGCTTCTAAACTTACCGCCTTTTTCAAATATGTCTTGATAGTTTTGTAGAGATGTTCCGTCACCCTCTCCAAGTGTGCCAGTAATACCTTGACTGGTAGTTTGTGGTGCTTTACGACCAAACAGTCTGTTACCTAAAACAGCGACACCAAGAATTGCAAGACCGAGAGGTCCCATACCTACGAGGCCAGCGGCACCAGATAATGCGCTACCTAAACCAGTTGCGGCAAAGGCAGTACTCATACCTCCAATGTTGAGTAGCGCGGCCGCTGTGCCAATGCCAGCAAGTTTGTTTAATGCACCACCACCTACATCGTATCCACCAGACAACATCTTAGACATGTTGTACGCACTAAAACCGCCAAGCGCGGCGCCACCAAGAGATCCAAGCAGTTGAGAAGTTGGCAGGCTACTAAGAGTACCACCAGACATTGAGTTTCCAAATATTGCAGGGTTTGCAAATGCAGTTCCAAATTGACCTAATGATCCAGCAAAACCAGGAGATAAATTTGTCATGAATTTAGAACCGGCAAGTTTACCAATCATGTTGCCGATACCAATTTGCGGAGAGAACATTCCTTGTGCAACACCAGACAACGCACCCGTAACATTACCTAATCCTGTTGTGAGTGATTGACCTTTCATTAGGTTGCCAAGTATTGTTCCAGCAGTTTGATTAATACCTGCCTGTATAAGCATACCGCCAAAACTATTACTTACACCAAGTTTCTGCCCAATCTTTGCACCAATAAATTGCCCACCAAAATTTGCAAGCATATCACCAAAACTAAATGTAGGTGCTATAGCAGGTTGACCTGGTCCTGTATAACCAGGAACTGTGCCTCCTGCGCCAGTTGCTGAAGTTTTTGAAGGTTTGAATAGATCGGAGAAAAAGTTTCCTACAGATTGTGAAACATCTTTGAATCCTTGACCAATTGTGTCAACAAATCCTGTTGATGCAGTAGCAGTAGTACCAGGTACGCCTGATGTATATCCAGCAATTGGGCCACCGCCTGGACCAGTCGTATATGGATTATAGTAAGTTTGACCTGATTCGGGATTAATACCAAAACCAGGCATCATGTTTCCAGCATCGTCATATGCTGGTAAACTTGCTGGATTAAATGTTGATGATGATGTGCCGCCACCAAAAACGCTACTTGCTAAAAAGTCTACGCCTTTACTAAACAACATACTCATGAAATCTGGACCGCCACCGCCACCAAATCGCATATTTTGCATCATCGCCGCTTGTTGTTGCAATATCTGGGCTTGACCTTGTAGCCCCATTTGAGTGACTTGTGCGTAGCCCATCAAGTGTGCATTCGTTACTTGACCAAAGCCTTGATTGTGATAGTCGCCAGCATAAATCATACCATCACGAACTTGTAGTGCGCCTTGTTCCATTGAGCGCCCTTGCGCGTCAACACCAAGTTTCATCTGACGTTCTACATTACGTTGATATTCTTGATACCCACCAGAATCTCCAAACAATCCGCTGACTGGTTGACCAATCATTAGCGCCATCTGTTGACTAAAGTTTTGAATGCCTTGTTCATATCCAAGCATACTTCTCATGCCAGTAGGAATACCAGTCATGGCGAAGATTAGGTCTTCATAGACCATCTTCTTATTTGCGTCTTTTGCTTTTCCTGCCTGACCAAGTTGAATGCCTTTTTGTGCAAGAGCCTTTTCCATTGTATCAATTTGCTGAATCAAGTTCATTTTTTCTTGACTTACTTTGCCTGTCATAGGCTTCAATGCATTCAAGCGATCAACAAGTGTAACTTGAGATGAGAGTTGCTTAAAGTCAGACTCCATCTTGTTATAATCTTGTTTCAACATATCATACTGTTTTCTTACGCTGGCACCTTGTGCATAGTTGTTAATTGCACGATTGAAACCTTGCGCGGCATTTGGTCCAAACATAGGACCAAGAACTGTATTTACAAACTGATCTGTATAACTTGCGGCTAACTGTGAGAAAATGTTGCCGTAAACAGGACCCATGTCCTTGCCAAGAATCTTTGTAGCAAAGTTTTGAAATGAACTTTGATATAATTGATTAATAGCACCAGCCGCACTATTTTGTTGGCCAGTAACACCAATGCCTGCTGGACCTAGTGATTTGTATATTGCCTTGCTAATATCACTTTGAACTTGCCCCAAGAATTGCATCTCAAGGCTCTTGCGTTGTTCTTTATATTGATTATTAAGTTGTTGAACGCCAGTTACAAGTTGTTCTTGATATACAAGATTTTGACTTTCCATTTCATTTGATGCAGTATTTAAACCGATCAAACGACTATCTGCATCTTTTCCTGTATATGCGGTAGTTGTAGGTCTTCTTGCTTCAATGCCGTCAATAACACCTTGTTCAAGCAATGTACGATTGCGAATGTATGCTTGTTCTGGACCGCTGATTGTTCCAGTATTGTTTTGACCAACGCCTCTTGTCGAGGTGCGTTGCATAAAGTTTGGATCAAAGCCTGTATCAAACTGACCTCCACTCAATGCTGATGGTACATACGGTGCATCAAGACCATCAATTGTTCCACTAAACGAACCGGTAAATAAACCTTGACCGACTGAACCTCTTGCAGATTCTAAGATAGGACCTACATCATAGGGGCTACTGCTTCTTGATCCACCGCCATATTGACCTGGCATACCAGCAGTTATTAATGATGGAGGTCTAAATGCAAACGCTGAACCGCCCGAACCAGGTTGTACATTAGCGTAATAATTAGAGGCGGCCGCACCACCTTCCATGCGAATCATCGCCGCTTGGAGTTGAGGTATTAAATGTGGAGGTACTACATCATTAGGTCCAATGCCCAATGCACGGGACATGTTTGCAATGTATGCATTGGTGTCATTTTCACTATCAGGTGCGTACTTACGAATAAACTGAGCAAGAGTCTTTCCTCTTTTTTGCGTATCTAACTCAATTTGTCTTTGCATTGCCCGCATGCCCTCTTCTGGCGTTGCAAATACTGCAAATGATCCTTTTTGACCAGGTAATGCACCTTCTAGAACACCACCAGGGCCTGTAAATGACTGATCATATCTTATATTACCTGGATTGTTATTGCGTACAGATGGAGGCGGTGGTTTATTTGATAAATCTGTTGGTTTGTAAACAGGAGACTGACCGGGTAATATTGCTGGCGCGGCCGCAGGTGCCACAGGCGTGGTTGTAGGAGTAGTTACGCCTCTGGTTTCTCTTTTTCTTTCAGCCGCGCTGTCTCTATCTCTTCTTTGTTTTTCAGAAACAACTGCATCACGGTCTCTTACATAATTTTCATCCGTTGGAGTAAAAGTTGTTCCTTTGAAAGTTTCTTTACCCATTGCCTCAGCGGCTTTTGTTGCGGCACTCTTATATGGCTCAAACTTAGTTTCTTGTATTTGAATTGTTTTACCAAACTCGGCAACTTTTTTTGATACTTCACCTAGTCCAGGAATATATCCAATCAGAGTTGAAATTTTATCAATAACCCAAGATGTAACTGCGTTAACGCCTCTTGAAATTGCGTTAAACATTCCCACTACGGCAGGGCCAATAAAGTTTATACTTGCATCAATTGCTTTACCTACTATGCCAAATATGTACTTCTTAGCATTGAACCATCCTTCACCTATTGAATTTGATAAATCGTTCCACCATTTACCAATGTAATTGCCCATTCGAATAAACAAACCGCGAATGCCAATTTTGTCAAGAATCTCCATACCAAAATTAGCAAGATTTACAACAAAGTCATCAAAGATTAAATAAAGTTCATTGAACGCATTTTTAATACCCTCACCATCGAAAGTAAACAATGCGCCAATTAGTCTGAATGTTTCTTTTACAAAACCAAATATATTTTCAAACAGTCGAGTTAGATAAAGTGTACCTACTTCTTGCAGACCAGTGTTATAACTTTCTGCCCATGTTGCACCGCCACCAAAAATATTGCTGATTGCATAATTGAGTACTTGAGATGCAATATCAACGAAGCCTAGGAAGAACGAAGAAAGACCGCCGCCTAAGAAAGCGGCTACACGATCCATGAAAGTTACTTCAATTGCATTCTTATCAATAATTGAACCGATCTTGTCTTCATCAAATGCAACTAGTAGACCATCAAATATAGAAAGAATAATATCAAGAGGAATTAAAAACTTCAGTAATTTTTTACCAATGTCACCAAGAATTCTTACTACTTCAGAATTCTTGATTGCCTCAATGGCATCGCCCATTGCTTTCAGTCCTTTTTGAACTGTCTCTACAACGTATGTCTGATAGAAGTATCCTAATTTGGCAGAAATAGATTCAAGGAAGCCACCAGTGCCGCCAAGAATCTCAGGCATGATTTTGCCTAAGTCATCTAGACTTAATGCTAAACGACCATCTGAGAATGCGGCTGTAACTCTGTTGAATGATTCTAGTGCGCTGGTTCTAAGGCTATCAAATTTAATCGCCAAGTCATCAAAATAACTTCCTAATTTACCAAAAGAATCTGAGAATGTTGCTTTGAATGTGTCAAATTTTGCGCCAATGTTTGCTTTTACTTCATCAAGCAAGTCAGCAAGAATTGCTACATTAATTAATGTTGCATTTCTAAGTCGATCAAAACTTGCTGGCAATGCATCAAATATTCCCTCAATCCCGCGAATTATATCATCGAAGTTAGGTAATCTAAATCGTGCTTTAAAGTCATCGAACGCTTTGATAATGTCATCAAAATTTGGTAATTTAAATCGTGCTTTAAAGTCATCGAATGATTTTACAATATCATCGAAGTTAGGTAATCTAAATCGTGCTTTAAAGTCATCGAACGCAGTTCTGAATGTATCAAGAAGACCGGTGAATACGCCTACAAAGCGATTAGGTAAGTCTGAAAAGAATTTAATTAAATCATCAATAAAAGGAAGTTTTTTGAAACGATCAAATAGGTTTCTAAAAAAATCACCAAATCTTTTTGGTAAGTCTTCAAAAAACTTGAATAGATTATCTAATGATGGAAATTTTACTCTGAGATTCTTTAGAAAATCTAAGAATCGTAAAAGCCCATCACCAAGACTACGAAGTACATCTCCAATAAAGTCTACTATTTTTCCTAGACGAGCAAGCCCGTCTTCAAGGAATCTTAATATGCTTTTAAATCTCGCAAGAATATCATCAAACTTTGTTTTAAATAAATCAAGAAAACCTCTAAAAAGTTTTACAAGTTTATCAAAACCTTTTGCAAAAGCGCCAGCAATTGCAAGTGCAAGATTTTTTAAAAAGTTTAGAAAACTATTTTCGTCACCTTTACCAAGACCCAGTAAAGCCTTTAGAATGTCTGATAGTGTTTGATTAGTTTTCTTTTGTTCACCGAGAATGTCGGTAAAAAGTTTTCTTTGTTCTAAAGATTTTTCTTCCTCGAATGCCCTATCGCGCTGGCGCTGATTTTGATCACTCTTCATCATTTTAGCAATGCTTTCGAGTGCAGGACCAAATACCGCGGGGTTGCCCGCAATGGCAGCCCCCTTCAGGCCTGCTCCGAAGCCTGAAAGAGATTTGCTGATTGATCCTGCAATCGTTTTACCTAAATCGCCTGCTAAATTTGATGCCATTTATTTTCTTCTTGACTTTATTTGTGCTTGTTGTTCTCTTTGTCTTTGATTTTCTTCTTTTATAAATTCGCCCAACAAAGTTATATAAATGTCACGTTCAAAAGGCATCATCTCCTCAAGTTCTGTCAAACTATATTTATGGTGTTGTACCATAGCAAAGTTTGTTTTATAATAATTTAGAAGATTTTCATTGGACATTGTTACCCGAAAAAACTTGTCATACCCTCTAGTTCAACTTTATCATCACATCCACAATGTGAACAAGTCCACTTAATTTCTTTTTTAAGTTTAGGCATTGTGTTAAAGAATTCAGTTATCTTTGCAAACTGTTCTTGTGAAAGCCCATTGATAAATTCAATCAATTCGGCCTTTGTAGATTCGCTTGCAGGATATGTGTTTTCATTATCGAAAATGTAATCAATACTTTCAATCACTACGCCTTGAATCACATCAAATTGATTTTGTTTATCATTTGATTGTAACTTGTCTGCCATAGACATGGTTGGGTATTTTAATACAACACCAACACCAGATTCTTGATCTAAAGTAATTTTGTTAGTGTGACTATCACTTACTTCTACTTCAACTTCCATAATGTTAAATTTATATGGTGTATTGAATTCACACATTTCACCCTTAGAGTTTAGCCCTGTAGGATGTGTAAGTTTAAGTTCAATCTCTTCACCAATTGATTTGCCACGAAGACGTAGAAAGAAATATTCCAAATCGAACATTGGAAGTTTATCCACATTAATTTCGTCTACAGAGCAATTAGTAATGATCTGTTTAATTGCACGAAGCATTTCTTTTGGGTCTTGAGATTCAAGAGCCATTAAAAGAATCTTTTGTTCTTTAACTAAGAACGGTCTGTACTTGTAACTTTGTTTTGTTGAGTGTAATGTCAACTCATAAATCGGTGATTTGATTTTTGGTAAAGCCATGATATTTCTCCTTTAGAAATAATAAAAAATTAAATAAATGTTGGCGACACAGGTCCAACAAAATCTGCATCTCCTGGTGCAGGAATAACTCCAACCCTATCGCCAGGTAAATTGATATAACCTTGCGTAAAATCCACAGTATGATAACGATATGTCATTGTGATCGAAAATCGTTGATATGTGTTCGATTCTTCCCAAGTCAAATTCATTGGGCTAATTTGAATTGGGTATGCATTATATAGTGTGTATCTAGCGAGTTGTCTTCTATCACCACTCACTTGAATAATTCTTATTTGCCCTGAAGCATATTGATTGTAATACTTTGCAAGCCCTGCGCGAGTTGAAGTTCCACCTTTAAGATTGGTCTGATTAATAATATTTTCTGCCCAAACTTCAAACATCGCTCTTTCGCGCATGTCTTCGGAACAAATAATTTGTAAATTTAAATCGGCATAAGATGTTTCATAAGCATACTTTGTTGTTGGTCCATATGCTTGATCATCATTTGTAGATATTGTTCTTCCTGGCAGTTCAGTTGCTTCACATCGAAAGCGAAAAGTTTCATTAATGTCTTTACCATCAAATGAATTCCACCAACTTAGTCCGTCAATTCTTGCACTACCCTCTATGTTGAAAGTTTGCCCTGGTCGACTTGGATTTGTAAGCCCTGTTCGTGCTTTAGTTAAAAACGCACTTCTTAATTCTGGAGGAAAATCAACCTCCGCGTAAAACATGTTAGGTCTTACAACTCTTAAATTCGCTTTGAATTGACTGATACTAAACATTAAAGTTTTTCCTTAGATCATTGATCGGCTGTCTGCCCAAATACTTGCCTTGTCTGACTTTTTAAATCTTTCAAGCGGTAGAAATAGAGCCATATCCCATTCTGGTGCTCTAATCTCTAAAAACTGAGAGCGAATGTGATTGTTTAAGTATCTCTTAATAGTTGGTTTGAACGCACTATATTTAGATGCGCTTTTTAGAATACGATAGGTTGCTAGAATCTTTGTTTTTTCATTGTACTTTTTATCAGTAGTGATGCTGTACAACGCATCCATTAATTTTGCACGAAGCATATACGGCAAATAGTGAAAGTTAATTCCAAGAAAACCATCATTGTAACTCTCGATTGGAAATATAAGTGGGAATGTATCGTAATATGGTAGATCAAGTTTACCTTTAGGATCATACTTAAACAAGTACATGTATCCAGGTTTCATTTCAACAACTTTACGCTTTGGTTCAAATGAACGAATCACCTTGGATGGAGTAAGCGAAGCAATGCCTTCCGATTGTAATGCGGCATCTCTGTACCATTCTCTTGCGACTTTGGTTCTGGCAGGTGTCATACCTGCTGAAACGCCGCGATAAATGAGTTCTTTAAATAATAGCATAAATTCCTACTGGTCTGCGATACATATATTTATGTCAATTGCTTCTCAGTAAGTAACTTAAATTCCCAATTTTTATCTAAACAATACTCAGTTGCCGCTTTCCATTTTGCTTGATTGACACCCCATGTCATTACTTCATTCAAATACCTGCGAGTAGGTTTGCCAATAAGTCTTGAAGGCTCTAGTGTTTGTTTGTGAGGTTTTACTTCAATCAACGATGCGCGAATCGTGCCGTTTCTATCCTTGTATCGAATCCAAAAGTCAACAAAGTATCGATGCCAACGATTATCAAGTGGAGACCTATAAGGCACAACAATCTCTTCTGAATTCCATTCAAGAATTGACGAGTTAGTATCACAATAGACCATGAATCTACGTTCGAGTAGACTACGATAAATGATGTTTGTTGGATCACCCTTATATTTTTGAGTGTTTTTTGGTTTGAATTTGCCTTTGTATGCCATTTTTATATTATAAATAAGAGAGTTAACCTATAGGGATTTATATGGCGAGAACATCATTTACACCAACAACAGACAGCGAAACGGCTCTGTATCCTGAGGCTGGCTCAGGCATACAAGAAGCGTCCACCGAAGTAACCGGGCATGATCGTTACACTCAGGCTGGTCTAGTTCAAGGAAATGGAGCGTGGCAATTTCCTATTGAGAATGATGCTTTCAATGTGCCTTTTTTGCAATTCAAGTTTCTTGATGCTTTTGGAAATATTTTAAATAATACAAGAGCCCCTGTTATTTATATAAGAATGCCTAATCAATTTAACATTTCAGGATTTTCAGAATATTCAAGAACAGATAACATCTTTGGTGCCGGTAATACGTTGCTTAGAGATGAAAATGCTTTAGCAATCGGCAAAGCAAAACAAGAAGAAGGATTCGATCAAAGTTTAGTTGCAAAATATGGATTGAGTGCGGCTGAAGCATTTCAAACAGGTATCGCAAGAGCATTTGCACAAGTCGAAGGATTTCTTGCATCTGGTGGTATGAACAATATTAATCAATTTGAGTTTACACAAAGACAAGCAATCAATCCATTCGCTCAACTGTTGTACAAAGGTCCGCAACATCGTAAGTATCAAATACCTGTAATCATGCGCCCAAGATCAAAACAAGAGGCAGATCATATTAAAAAAATTATTCACACATTTAGAGTTGCTTCATCGCCTTCAGTTCCTAATGTAAGTGGTAAATTTAGATACTCCACAATTAGTGCAGGATCAAAAGAAATTTCTACAGGAATTGGTGAGGGTAGCACTTTTACTTTTGGTTATCCTCACCTTACACAGTTTGACGTAATTTTTAAAACTGAAGCGCAAGACATTAAAATTTTTAGAAGCAAGGCGTGTGTAATTGACTCTGTTGCAGTTGATTACGGTGGGCAAAAACTTACGTTCTTTGAAGACGGTAATGTAACAGAAACACAATTAACAATTCAGTTGACAGAAATTATTCCAAGAACACTTGGCGATGGTATCTCTGAATCTAAAAACCCCAATTTCTCAATGGTATAAAATGTTTCAATTTTTTCCTAAAACACTTTATCTAATCAACGACTTTGATTTTCAAAAAGTTGTTGATCTAAATGTATCTGCACAAATTACAGATTTTGTAAAAAGATTTAAAACTTCACCATCTGTTCGACAATTTATTATTCGCGATGGAGAACGCCCTGAGGCGCTTTCATATCGATTGTATGGCACAACAAAATATGATTATCTCATACTACTATTAAATAATATTGAAAGTGTCTATGACCAATGGCCAATGAATTCAGTAACATTTAAAAAATATGTTTTAAAAAAATATGGAAGTATTGCCGCGGCAAATGCAATAGGATATTGGTATACTGGTGATGGTGATCAAGTTGCAGAAGCGTATTGGAATACACTTACTACTGATTTTAAAAAATATGCTCAATCATTTTACGAGCATGAAGTAGAGATAAATGATGAGAAAGCAAAAATTGATATATTTGATATTCAAATTGCATTGCAATTTGAAAGTGGTTTACAAGAATTATTTGATAATCTATAATGGCATATACATTTCCTAAACTTAATGTACCTCGCGATCAATTTGGCTTTCAAACGGAGCCAGAAACAACTACGCCAGATCACGTTAAAGATACTTACATATTATCTGCACTCTTTATTAGAATTAAAAACGGCAGAACTATTTCACTAGCAAATTCTTTTACACGCCTTGAAATATATGAAGACATTTTCAGCCCTTCAATTACAGGCAAGATAACTGTATATGACTATGTTGGTGGTATAGAAAAGTTTCTTTTTACTGGTGGAGAAACAATTACACTACGAGTATCTAAGCCAGGCGGCTCAAACGAAACTCTTGTTTCGCGTAACGATTTAATTGTTTATGAAATAGGTAAAATTAAGTACGACAATGAGAACATGATGACTTATGAATTAAGTTTTACATCAAAGTCTGCAATTCAATCTCAAAAGAAAAGACTGTATAGAAGTTTTGGTACAGACAGAGGATTAAAAAGCGTATTTTCTAAAATTTATAGTGATATAAACGAATCTTCAAATCTTAATGTAAACACAATTGATCCAGAGATTAAAATGCAAAATTCATTTGTTTGTCCTGGATACACTCCACTTGAAGCACTATCTCAATTGGCTAGACGTTCATGCGCCTTAGGTGATTACTTTGTATTCTACGAAAAACTTAATACCAGAAGTACTGTAGATTTTAAACATGTATTCATTTCATTAGGATCACTTAAAGATTTTTGGAACAACGCAGACAAATTACAAAAACTTGTTTATCAACCAACTCAAGATTATCTAAATCGTGAAACAAATACGTTCATTCAAATTAAAAGTTTCTTGATTGAAAACAACTTTCAGCATTTGGAAAGAATGCAGAGCGGATTTTACAATTCTAACATACGTCAACTCGACACATATAGCCGAAAGTATACCGATACAAAAATTAGTTACAAAGACATGGCACTTGACACAGACTTTTATACCAATCGTATTTTAGAAACAAATAACGAATTTTTAAAGTATGATAACTCTTACCCAGAATTTCCTGGTGAAAGATTGATTGTTAGACCAAAAAATGATATAGTATTAGATAAGGCGAACTGGATCAAATATGACACATATGGCGGGCTTCTAAATAGTGGGTTAAGAGTGCTTGCAGACATACCAGGCGCAGATAATCGCATTAGTGTAGGTTACGCAGTTGAACTAGCATTACCAAGTAAGGTAGCAAAAGCACAAAACTTAGAACAAAGTTATGTGGTTGAAGATGAATTTTATTCGGGAAAATATCTAGTAACTGCGGTACGTCATATGTTCACTAAAGAAACTTACACCAAGAAAATAGAATTAAGCCGCGGCTCACTCAAGATTAATCTTGATAGACGTATCGAACAAACGAGTTAAAAATGAAACTATCATTCTCAGAATACATTTACAAAAAAGAATACGAAGCAAGAATACCTCTTGACGAAAAACTTATTCTTTATAACAACGGCGCAAAGTATGGGCAAGTTGTATTTCTTGCAGGCGGCGCAGGTTCAGGTAAAGGTTTTGCTATCAGTAATTTTATGCAAGGCGAGAACTTTAAAATTCGTGACGTAGATGAGTTAAAGATTGCATTTCAAAAACTTGACGATCTAGGCAAGTTTACAATGGATGAATTGCTAAAAAAATATGGAGATAATATTAGCGAACGTGACATGGAGTTTATTCAAAAAAACGTCATCGATAAAGGGTATTCTCTTAAAGATTTAAATCTCAAGACACCAGAACATGTTTACTCTTTGCATGTTATGGTTCGTGCAACTGGTGCAAAAAATAAAACACTTGATTTATTGCTTGACGGTGCGGCACAAAATACTCTGCCTAATGTTTTAATTGATTCTACATTTGCAGACATGGATGACATGTCATCTTATATTCCTAAGTTACTCAAAGCAGGTTATGAAACTCGAAACATTCATGTGACTTGGGTGCTAACTAACTTTGAGATTGCAATTCAAAACAATAAAAAACGTGCGCGAGTTGTACCAGAAGACATTTTATTAAAGACACACAAAGGCGCGGCACAGACTGTATTTGCATTAGTCAAAAAAGGTTTTCCAAAAGAAGTAGATGGTGGTGTTTACGTTGTATTGAACAACCCACAAAATACAATGTTCATTGTTGATCCTAAAACAGGGCAACATTACAAAGACATTAAAGGCAACAAAGTTGTTGGCAACTTTATGTATCTCACATTGAAGAAGCCAGGTAAGTCAATGACTACGGATGCTAATGTTCGTAAAGAATTATATAATTGGATTAAAGAAAATGTGCCACCAGATGCGTTAGATACGAAAGAATTAGACGATCTATGAAAACATTCAAACAATTTGTAAGTACACCTGCATCTCAAGAAGAATGGGAAGAAGATGTATATGGTCCAGAACTTGTTGAAGTACTCAAACAAGTAGATGGTAAGTGGGCGTTAGTTTCTAAGAATACAGGTAAACCTCTTGCATACTATAAAGGTGAAGGCAAGCCAACAGATGATTGGGTAGCAAAACAAGAAAGACGCATTCAGTATTTTAAAAGTATGAGGTAATTATGTTTCTTGGTCGCGAAGGTTTTTATTGGTGGATAGGTGTTGTTGAAGATAATGTAGACCCTCTGTTATTAGGGCGCGTCAAAGTACGCATTTTTGGATACCACTCTTCATACGCACAAAGAGTTAAGGGTATACAAACAGCAGACTTGCCATGGGCTACAATTCTTGTATCACCAAACGCATCAACAACATATTCGCGCATTGCGCTTGGCGAATGGGTGCTTGGGTTTTTTATGGATGGTGTAGACGCACAAGAACCTGTTATCATGGGTTTAATTCCTACTTCACTATCAGATGGCGCAGTTACAGCATCAGAAAGTTTTGGTGCATACCCATCAACAAAAAGAACTTTCTCACAAGTTACTACATCAAAAGATGAATTTCCACCAAATAAGGTGCAAGATAAAGAATATGCAAAATTGGCTTCAAGACATTCAATTAAATCTGAAGCCGGTCATTTAATTAACTTAAAAGATTATGATGATTCTGACACGCCCGCCGCTGTAGAGATAATACACGCAAACGGAACTTCATTCTTAACAATTAGAAGTAATGGGCTTACGCTTGAGAATAAAGGAAAAACAAGACTTACATTTGATGATGAACACATCTACGCGGTTGGTGCACATGGCACCGCACAATTAACTCCTTCACCTCCACCGCCACCAGACTCAGGTGGGGGTGGCAAAATTATATGCACTAAACTTTATGAGTTAGGATACTTGCCTCAAGAAATTTATGAGTTAGATCAAGAGTTCGGAAAACTTTTAGTTGAGAAAAGCCCTGATACTTACTACGGATACATTGCGTGGGCGCAAACTGTAGTAGATTGGATGGAGGGGAATGGTCCTCAATGTATGTTTTGGATTCGAGATTCAGAGAAAAGAAAGCAAGCCCAAGTTTATCTAAGTACTAAGTGGGCTAGAGAAATTGCTACACCATGGGCGAGTCACATGGCTTATCTAATGGGTAACGAAAACGAGAAGAATGTTGCCGGCGAAGTTTTAATGGCTGTCGGCAAGCCAATCTGTAAAGTGATTGGTATGTGGCAAAGATGGTTTGGCAAATCAGATCAGCCAACAGGATTATTCAAAGGTTTCCTATTGTGGGGAATCTTTGCAATTCTACGATTTATTGTATGGTTTTATAGGAACGTAAAATGAAAACAGAAGAACTTAAAGACGCACTTAACAAATTGACTGAGATTGAAAGACAAATTCTCATGGACAACATCAACTTTCACACAGCGTTGATTTTATTAAAATTGTTCCCTGACAATGAGGTTATTAAAGAATTGGTTAGCAAGAAAAGGACCTAAAACCTTTATAAATACTCTTAAATCATAGGGAACACCCTATTTTAGTTGCTTGTCAAGTGTTTGTCAAGTAATTTTTGCACATTAACCATTGAGGAACAAATTATGTCCAACCACGAAACACTTGTCAATCTATTTGACACTTATGTAAAAGAAAATGAAAAATTCACCGACAAAGGCGTAAAAGCCGCTGGAACAAGAGCAAGAAAAGCCTTAGCCGAGTTTACTAAAGTGGCAAAAGAACGCAGAAAAGAAATTCAGAATCAAAAGACAGCAGAATAATATATGGCTTCTAAATTTTCCGACTTACCTCTTTCGCTAAAGATTAATCCCATTAGTGGAGATGTACCACCTGCGCGTGATGAAAGTGCAGTAAAAAAAGCGTTGATTAATCTAATTAAAACGCCAGTCGGAACTCGCCCATTTGCGCCAGAGTATGGCTCTAGAGTCTATGATTATTTATTTGATCCAGCAGACACTCAAACAGAACTACGTTTGAACGATGACATAGCGCAATGTATTGAACGATTTGAACCTAGAGCAAGATTGGTTGCAATTGAAACCAGTATGACAGACAATGGTATTGAAGTAAAAATAGAATATTATGTCGTGAATGTACCAACTTTACAACAACTAGAAACAGTAATCACAAGAACGGCATAAACAAATGGCTACACCTACAAATTTAAAAATTGATGGCGTAAATTTTGTACAGATTCGCGATAACTTCAAAAACTATTTGAAGAATCAAGATCAATTTACAGATTTTAACTTTGATGCTTCTGGTATATCTACGTTGCTTGACATTTTAACTTTCAATACATATTACAATTCGTTTTATGTAAACATGGTTGCGACTGAAACAAATCTGAATACCGCACAGCGTAGAAATTCAATTGTAAATCTTGCAGGTAGTTTAAACTATATTCCAAGATCAACAACTGCGGCAAAAATTAAAGGCACAGTTAAATTAACCGTAACTGGCACTCCATCTACAATTACACTTCCTCAATATACTCGCTTTGATGCAGTTTATGAAGGCGTGACATATTCTTTTGTAACGCAAGAACCTTTAACATTTACGCTTGCATCAAATTATACATTAACTAATGTCGAATTAACTCAAGGACGATCTGTTCAAGAAAGATATACAGTTAATCTTTTAGATGGCACACAAAAATTTGTAATTTCTAATGCAAAAGTGGACACATCAACGCTATTAGTTCGTGTTCAAACTTCTTCAACAATTGGCACACTTCGCGTTTTTGAAAACCCAACGAACATTGTTGAAGTAACCTCTACAACTCTTGCTTATTTTTTAAAAGAAATAGAAGACGGTAAATATGAAATAACTTTTGGCGATAATGTTCTTGGCGTTGGTTTAGACAATGATAACATTGTAATTTTAGATTACATTATAACTGAGGGTGCATCTGGTAATCAAATTCGAGAAATAACTTTAGCATCGGCCATAGCGAATGTTGAAGATGCAGAGTTTACTGCAAATGATGTTTCCCGTGGTGGTGAAGATAGAGAAACACCAGAGCGAATTAAATTTGCCGCACCTAAGTTTTACACAGCACAAAATCGTGCAGTTACAGTAGAAGATTATCGTGCGATTCTTTTAAACGCTCCGAACATAGGTTCAGTCTCAGTATGGGGCGGCGAGGATAATGATCCTCCGTTTTATGGTAAAGTTTTCATTGCAGTAAAACCTGTAGTCGGCGAACAATTAACAACCACAGAAAAAGACAGTATTGTTAGAACTATTCTTAAAGGTAAAAAGATTTTAACTGTTCAAAATGAAATAGTTGATCCTGAATTTATTTTTATTACTATTACAGCAGACGTAAAATATGATCCAGAACAAACTGTTGCAACACAAGATAGTGTAAACTCAAAAATACTTGATACAATTAAATTGTACAATGATACAGATATTAATCAATTTTCAAAGTACCTACGTTATTCAAAACTCTCACGTTTAATTGATACATGTGAGCGTTCAATTTTAAATTCCGAATTAACACTATCAATGTACAAAGAAATTGATTTACAGTTAGGGCAATCATCACGTTATGTGATTGACTTTTCAAATGGTATTGCAAAAACAACTGTTGGACGATTATCAAGTTTTGGTTATGGCCAAGGTGGATCAATTACTTCTGGTGCATTTACTTTTCAAGGATTTACAAATTGTTTTCTAGAAGATAATAATGGTATTCTTCGTGTGTTTCGTAAAGTAGAACAGAACATTTTTGGTGTTGCACAAAATGTGGGTACAATTAATTATGACACAGGGCAACTTATTTTAAATGATTTTAATCCTACAGCAATTGCCGCCGGTGGTGTTACACTTAAAATTTTTGCAATTCCTTCTGGTAGTGACATTTTACCACTCAGAGGGCAAATCATTAGTATTCGTGATGCAGACATTACAGTTAACTTAACAAACGATAAATCAATTAGCCTAGTAAAGAGATAAAATGGCTAATACAGTCTACTACAATCCAACTCTTGGACTTCAAAGCATCACGCCTGCGTTTGATGATGAAACATTTTTGTTTTTCCTTGAGTCTTACTATGATTGGATGCAGACAACCGACATTATCTTTAATGGTTCTTCAGGCCCATTTACAAAAGGCGAATTAATTACTGGAGAAGATTCAAGAGCAACCGCAACAATTCGTTATGTAGGATCAAATACAATTACTGTTTCAATGCAAACAGACATTCCATTTGATCTTGGAGAAGAAATTGTAGGCAATTCAAGTGCAAACTCAGCGTTTGTTCTAGAACTTTCTGATAATGTATTGCGTAAAGCATCTCGCATTCGCGAAAATAAAAATAACGAAAAAGCGCAAGGGCAATTTTTAGAATATCTAAAAGGCGAACTGAATAAAGGTATACCAGTTAAAACTTCTGCTGATAGAAGAAGACTGATTGCACAATTAAAAGAGTTTTTTAAATCAAAATCAACTGAAGAAGCGTATACGTTTCTTTTCAGAGCATTGTTTAATGAGACAATTGAAATTCGCTATCCTGGCGATGATTTATTACGAGTTTCAGACGGTAACTTTTTAAAGCAAAGCACTATTCGTATTAATGAACAATCTGTTGTTCAACGATCTGGTGAAGCAAATGTTATTTCTGGAAACAATCTTGTAGTTGGTTCAAATACAGACTTTTTAGAATTAGCAACAAATGATTATTTTAAAATTGGTACTCAACAAGCAGTCGTGGCAAATGTTATCAATGCGACACACATGCTTGCAACAACAAATTTTTCAACAACCGCAAACAATCAATTTGTCTACGAGTTAGTACCAACAGACATTTTCTCGCTTAAAAACAAAACTATTAAAGGTCAAACTTCTGGTGCAATCGGAGTTGTTGCGGACGTTCGTGCATCCACTCTTGGCGGTAAACCTTACGCAGACGTTATTCTTCGATTAATTTCTGGTGGCTTCTTAGAAAATGAAATTATTGAAGACATTGATAAACCTTCATCAAACGTCATTGTTTATGGTGTTGTAAGTGGTGTTACTATTAACGATGGTGGTACAGGCTACGCAGTCGATGATGAACTTATTATTACTGGAGATGGTTCGGAAGCCACAGCAAAAGTTACTTCTGTTTCCGAAGCACCAATTACAAAAATCATTTTGGCTAACACTGGTATTGGTTATCAGAATAACTTAAACGCAGTAGTTAATAATAGCGGAACTGGTGGTACTGGATTTGCAGTTAGAATTTCTGAAATTGCAAACACATATACTGTTGGTGCAAACAATCAATTTACGGTTGGCGATACTGTAACATTAAGAATTGTAAATCGTGGTTCTGGATATGTTGCGCTTCCTACAATTACACTACAAGATACCTCAGTTGCATCTTTAGGTCTTTTACATGATAAATTAATTCGCATTAATAATGCAGGTACATTGTATGAGGTAGGTGATGCACTTGTCTTTACAAATCCCGCAGGATTTACAGGTAACACGGCCGTTGGTCGAGTTGCGGCAGTTACAGAACGCTGGGCAGAGACACCAGTAATTTTAGTTTCAACTGAAATTGTTGAACCATATAAAAATGAAAGTTTATTAGACGATTTTGGATCAAACACAATTAGTGTTGAAAATGCAGGTGACGAAGAGGTTGGTATTTTAATTGAAGGTAGTTATTACGATAGACTAAAAACAGAAGATTGGCGCGCTGTTGGTCCGATTGAACGCCTTGAACTTACTTATTCAGCAAATGGAAATTATGCATTTGGTTCAGGGTATTCTACGACTAGTCTACCAACAATTGCAGTTACATCTGCGAATGGTGTCGGTGCAAATTTACAAGCATTTAATATTCAAGGCAAGAGTGCAGTTGTTAATATTGATGCAAGCAACAACATCGCAGGCATTGGATCGATTCGTGAAGTTACAATTCTCGATCAAGGTCTTGATTATACTACAGCAACAATTGATGCTTCCGCTAAAGGTGATGGTAACGCAAACATAACAGCAGAAATTTCTGGTTTGTTTGTTGACTCAGGACGTTTTACCAATGACGATGGTAAAGTCAACTTCAAGGTTTTGCAGGACTCACTATTCTATCAAGATTTTTCATATGTCATTCGAAGCGGTTTATCATTTGATCGTTACAAAGACATTGTTAAAGAAGTAGTTCACCCTGCCGGTTTAGAATTCTTTGGTGAAATTGTTATTACCAATACAATTTCAGCCATTGCAAACTTTACTTCAATTGTTGCCGCAGATCGCGCACCAAGATTTGTTTCGTTGTTCTCATTCTTCTCATTGTTCGATGGTATTGGATTGCCTCCTGCAAATCAACAAAGTATTGTTGTTCGTATCAAGCCTTTTGTTTCTCATACTGACAATGCTAAACTTGATATTCACAGAGAAGTTAATGTTGAGATTGCACCAACCGTTATTAATGTTGCGGCACTCACAAGCACAGAATATAGACCTACAATTAGACCTTCGATTGATGTTGGTGTATTTGGCAGTTCTACTGTTGAAGCAATTCCTGTATCATCAGGTCAGAATGAATTTGATATTGTATTACAGGGCGCAATAGTTGGAGTTGATCTTGATACTGGCGCAGTTCGCGAAATTAACATTGAGCCAGCCGTGGCTAATTTACAAATTAGTTGGGTTGCATTTGAAGATTTAAGTGTTCCTAAATTAATTAATTTGAACGGAACAACTCTTGATGTTGTTCCAACGACACGATATGAAATTGACATTTTACCTGTCAATACGATTAACGCTAGATATGCGTATGGCGAAGTTCCTATTTTGGAATTTGCCCAAACATCAATTGCAGAATTGATGGGCGTTTCGTTTGAGGACTATTATTACTACGGAGTTGAAACACCAACACCAACATTGAATTTGTTGGATATTGATATTCCTCTGTTCACAAGTTTGCCAATTACAGTATACGAATCTGAAACTTTTGGCAACAACTTTACCTATAAGTTAAATGTTAATGTGGCTTCTCAAGAACATAGAGAAGTTGTAATTCAGCCAGTAATTAACATACCATCTACATTCTTCAATGATAGAGAATTTATAGTTAAAATACAGAATTCTTTTGATGCCACAATGGCATTTTATTCAATCATTACTACGGCTGAGACCGACACCAGAACAGTAGAGATTGATATTAATCTTTTACAGAATGTTTCCGTGCTGTCTCATGCTAGATATGAGATTGATGTTGTCGCAGAACAAGAATTAGTAGTTTATGATTTTAGCGAAGTAGTTGTAAGAGTTGAAAACTTCTTTGATGCCACAATGGCATTTTATTCAATCATTACTACGGCTGAGACTGACACTAGAACAGTAGAGATTGATGTAAATCTGTTCAAGTCTGTTGAACCTGTACTACATCCTAAATACGAGATTGACCTAAAACACAACGATAAATATAATGACTTTACGTTTGAAGAGTTGGGAGATTTGTCACTCGCATTATATGATGATGAAGCAATTGAAGACAATATTGCATGGGGTAGATCAAACTTTATTTCGAGAGAAATTCTTTATAGAAATTTAAGAATTCTTGGAAGATTAAGTTCAGCCCCAATATCAGAATTCGCAAACACACAAATGAGTTCATTCTTCGCATTTGATAATGTGAAGAAAAATGTCAAAATTACTGGAACCGTTGACGTTTCAGGAAATACCGTAATTGGTACAAATAGTGCGTTTGATTCAGAATTTGTTGATAATGATTCTATCATTATTGCCAATGAAAAATTCTTAGTGAAGAGTATTGCCAATTCTAATTATCTGGAACTTAACTTACCAGCATCCACAAATTATACAAATACCTTTGCTTATAGAGAATATGTCGTATAAATAAGAAAGACTTTTATGAGTGAATTTTTTACCATAAACAATAAAATAGCCAAAATTGGCTCAACAAGGAGATAAAACATGCCAGCAATTGCAACCAGTAAATTTAGAGTGCATAATGCAGAACAGTTTCTAGAAGCATTCTCAGAAACCTCTAACGCCATTATGTATCTTTTCGTAGGCGGACCGAGCGCATTTACCGATGACGCTAATCCACCAACCCCAACCAACTCAACCGCTAACATTGAATATGTGCCATGGCGCGACACATTTGGTGCAAAACGTATTCAGACAACTGACGTTGTTCATGTGGTTGATCGTTATGACTGGACTTCAGGTACAGTTTATGATCAGTATGATGATCAAGATACAAATCTTTTAGATGACGATTTTTATGTTTTAACAGATGATTACAACATCTACAAATGTTTGTCAAACAATAGCGGTGGTGCTTCAACAACTAAACCAACCGGCACTTCAACCACACCATTTGATACCGCAGACGGATACAAATGGAAGTACATATACACAATTAGTACATCTGATGCGTTGAAGTTTTTGACAAACGATTATATGTCAGTTCGTACAGACGCAACTGTAGCGGCAGCGGCCGTAGGTGGAGCAATTCATGTTATTCAAGTTACCGCAGGCGGTTCTGCATATGCATCAGCACCAACCGTAAGCATTATCGGTGACGGAGTAAGTGCAACTGCAACTGCAACTGTATCCGCTGGTGCAGTTACCGCAGTAACAGTAGGCGCAATTGGTTCTGGATATTCAAACGCATTAGTATCATTCAGCGGTGGTGGTGGTTCAGGCGCGACTGCCAGAGCAATTATTTCACCTAAGTATGGGCATGGTAATAATGCCATTGAAGAACTTGGTGGTAAGTTTGTTATGATTAACGTGCGTTTAGATGGTTCAGAAGCAAACACCATTTCTACTGCTAACGACTTCCGTAAAATTGCGTTAGTTCGTGATCCATTCGAATTTGGCACAGTAACTCGCGCTACATCTACTAACTATCGTCAGACATATCGCTTTACTATTCCATCACCAAACACAAACTATGTGGTCGATGAAGTAGTAACTTCAGGTTCTAACACCGCAGTTGTTGTTGAATGGGATAGCACTAACAAATACTTGTACACAACAAAGCCAATGCCAGCAACTTTTGCAAATACTGCATCTGTTGTTGGTGCAACAGGCACAACAGGTACAATTACTGCAATCGCAAATTCGCAGTTGGAGCCATATTCTGGTGACGTTCTTTACATTGAAAATCGTAGTCCAATTTCTCGCGCGGCTGATCAGATCGAGGACGTTAAATTGGTCATTGAGTTCTAATTGTTATTATACCTAAACTTATTGTAGAAAAAAAATATGGCTTCTAATCCAGGTGGTGTAAATTTAAACATCAGCCCGTATTTCGATGATTATGATGAAGACAAGAAGTTTGTAAGAGTTCTCTATCGTCCTGGACGCGCAGTTCAGGCCAGAGAACTTACACAAGCACAAACATATCAGCAAAAACAAATTCAACGCTTTGCTGATTACTTCTTCAAACAAGGATCAATCGTAGACGGTTGCGAACAAAACCTAGACTTGCGTATGGAGTATGTAAAACTTCAAGCAGATTTTGGTATTGGTGCAAACTCGGCGGCAGTTAATGTAGCATCATTTTTAAATGAAACTGTTGTTGGTGCCAATACTGGTGTTCGCGCATATGTTGGTCTTGTTTCAAACATCGAAGGCGATGATCCAAGAACATTGTTTATTAATTATACAGCATCTGGTTCAATTCTTGTTTTTAGCAATACTTTGCCGGCGTTATTGACGGTTGGAAATACAATTTTCTTCCAACCTGTTAATGCTGGTGATGCCGCACTTAATGCAAATACTGGTGGTCTTGCTTCTGCAATTATTAATGGATTTTATGAACATCCAATTACAGGTAGCAGAGTTATTTTATGTAACGGGCTTGTAGGAACACCAAACACTACTGCCGCATCAATTATTGCAAATACCATCACATCTGATGGCGGTAATAATATTGTTCTTGTTACAAATTTTAGTGATAAAAGAACTTCAAATAAATTTGAAAATAGTGAATTACTTTATACATTTAAACGATTCGTTTCTGATTTTGATGACGCAGAGTTTGCAAATACTGCAACAAGTGATGCAATACAATATGTTGAAAATCGCGGCGCGGCCAATGAAGTAACATATAAGTATGGTTCTAAATTCACATTAGGTGATGGTACCATTTATATTTCTGACCATTTTATAAAGAATGATTCTCAATCAATTATTCTTGACAAATACAAAAATATTCCATCATATAAAATTGGTGTTGTTCCATTTAAGTCTTTCATTGATACTGTTGATGATCAATCATTGCTTGATAATGCACAGGGCACACCTAACTTTCAAGCACTTGGCGCGGATCGTCTTAAAATTGACACAGTTCTTACAAAACTTTCTCTCTCAGCAAACACAGATGAAACCGAATTCATTAGCATTACTGAAGTTGAAGACGGGTTGCTTAAACGCAAATTTACTCCTGACGTAGAAAGCAAGTTAGAAGAAGCAATTGCTAAACGTACTTTTGAAGAATCAGGAAATTACACACTTTCTGATCCAAAAATCTTTGTGCGTGATCACTTAAAGCAAACAGATAATAATGGCAAATTTGCTATTAGCGAAGGTGGTAACAATCAATTACTTGTGATTGAAACCGACCCTTTTACTTCATACGTTAAAGGTTTCAGAAATGAATTGCTTGTAAAAGCATTCACACCTTTGCGTAAAGGTACTGATGAGCAATTTGTTGAACAAACAAAAACAACTCTAGTTTCAGGTTCTTATGTTCCAGTCAAAGAATTAATTGGTGCATGGGACATTATGGAAAATACAACTGTTGATCTATACGACACAGCACAACAAGCAATTTCAAATACAAGTTTTAGTTCCACTACCTTAAAAGGAACAAAAATTGGTGAAGCGCGAATTCGTGCCGTTGAATATTCATCAGGCGTTTCTGGTAGAGTAGATGCAATATACAATCTATATCTCTACGACATTTCAATGAATCCTGGTAAAAAATTTCAAGACGTTCGTTCTGTTTATGATGACGTAAGCGGTTTACCTGATCGTTATGCAGACATTGTGGTTGATGCATTTGGTAACGCAACATTGCGTGATGCCGCATTTGAACCTGCAATTTTTAAACTGCCATACACTGGTATTAAAACAATTCGTGATCTTGATAATAACGTAGAGTCAGGATTTCAATTCAAAAAAGAATTTTCAGTATTCTTCAACTCTACAGGTATCATTACTCTGATTACAACAGATTTGAATGAAACATTTGCATCCGGTGCATCCGATGCACTTAAAAATCAAAACTATCTTGCAGTTCCTACAATCACAGCAAATACTGGCACATACACTGGTACGGCGAATGTTACTTCAGGTAATGCATTAGTAGTTGGCACTGGCACATCGTTTACTACACAATGGGAAGTTGGTGATGTAATTCGTGTTGGCACACAAGATAGAGTTATATCAAGTGTAGTAAATTCAACATACTTATTCGTATCATCAAATTTTAGTACAACACTTGTTGCAAATACATACTCAAAAGTATTTCCTGCCGGCTTACCAATTCGTTTGTTTGGTGCTGGAGCAAATGGAACAAGAAGCGTAACGCTAGGTTCTGCTGGCGCGCAAACAGTTGAAGTAGACTTAAAAGAATCTAATATTATTTCTTCATCTGGTTCAGGTTTTACTGCGCGAGTACTTGCGACAATGAACCGTGCAAATGCGCGTGAAACAAGAAAAATTCTTGCAAACAATGAAACTGTTATTATTAATGCAAACACGCACCCAAATGGATTTCAAGGTCCTTATTCATTAGGATATGGTGACATTTATCAAATTCGTGCGGTCTATCAATCTACTAATTTTAGTACCACTCCCACTACATCAAACACTTTAGTGACAAGTAGTTATACTTTTGACAATGGTCAAAGAGATACATCATATGAACACGGAAGTATTTCTCCTAAAATTGGTGTTGTACCAACTGGACAATTACTTGTAGTATTTGATCACTTTAATCACGACACTTCACAAGGTCTTGGTTATTTGTCGGTTGATTCTTATCCAATTAATGACGCGGCTTCATCGAATACAACAATTAGAACAGATCAAATTCCTGTATATTCATCAAGATCAGGATCATCATTTGACTTGCGAGATTGTTTAGATTTTAGACCAATTAAAAGCGCCAACACTATATCAACCAATCCACTTCCATCCATTGCTACAGTTTTGACTGGTACTGCAAACGTAGCATTTGGTAGCGCAAATGTAATTGGTACTGGAACTACATTTACCTCAACAGTTATTGCAGGCGACATTCTTCGCATTTCAAATCAAGAAAGAATTGTTGCATCCGTTACAAACAATACGTTCTTAACATGCACTACACAATTCTCAAAAACTGCAACTGCACAAACTGTTTTTGATATAAACCCCAATCAGTATATTATTCCTGGAGGTGGTATACACTTTCCAATACCAGCCTCGGATTATACCGCAGACTTAATCATCTACAAAGGCAGAAAAGCAAAACTATTTGTCGATGAAAATGGTGAATTAGGCATCAACGATGGATCACCAGGTTATCCATATTCATCAGCACCGCCTACAATTCCTGATACGCTAGAAATTGCAGAATTAACTATTCCTGTATATCCATCTTTAGCACAAAATATTCAAATTGAATCTTATAATAATCGCCGATTCACCATGCGTGATATTGGTAAATTAAAAACTCGCGTTGAACAATTAGAGTACTATGCTACACTTAACGAGACTGAACGCAAGGCAAGCGAAAAAGTTATTCTTGACGATGCTGGTTTAGACAAATACAAAAACGGTGTTCTTGTTGACACATTTGATGGGCATAACATTGGTGACGTAAACTCCGCAGATTATAAAGTTTCAATCGATAGAACATTCCGCTATGCAACTGCATACGCAAATAATCAAAGTCAAATTGCACTAAAATATAATACGACTGGTTCTTCGGGCGTAATTCGTACACCTGGAAATAAATTGATGTTGGATTATACCGAAGAAACATTCATTAATCAGCCATATGCATCACAGACAATTAATCTAGCACAAGAACTTACTTTCACTTGGACTGGTGATCTTGAACTTGTGCCAGCAACAGATAACTGGATGGATACAAACTATCCACCAGACGCAAATACAGTTGTTGACTTGACTGGCTTTGCAGATAACTTTAGAACACTTGTTGACGCATGGAACACAGAAGTAGCGCCAATGACACGTTTTTGGACTGGTGAACCTCCAGTTACATCTACAACAAACGTAGGTAGTGCATTCCGTAGTTTTCAACGTGCCACTACATGGGGGCTTGCAGTTCTACAAGCACAAAGAACAATTACTACACAAGATCAAACTCAATTTGAAACTCGCGGGCAAGTTGACATTGCCGCGGCTGATGTAAACAGAGTTACAGAACGTGTATCTGACGTTTCAATTAAACAATGGATGCGCCCACGCGACTTTATTTTTCAAGCACAATCTATGAAAGATGGTTCGCGAGTTTTTGCATTCTTTGATGATATTAATGTAAGTGCTAATTGCACACAAATTCGTTTAGTTGGTAACACAACAGTAGATGATCTACTTGACTTATTTGATACAAATGGTATTCTTGCAACAGACAACACCAAGTATACTAGACTACCTGCTGGAACATTACGCACAGAAAAAAATAGAATCTTTGGTGTGTTTAGAGTGCCAGAGAATCGTTTCTATACTGGTCAGCGTACATTCCGATTAACTGATGATTCAGACAATCGTGTATCTACTGCTACTACAATTGCAACCACATCAATTTTCTCACAGGGGCTTGCAATCTCAAAGGGGCTTGATATTGTCAATACTCGCCCATTCAACTTTAGAGGATTTGCAGATCAACGAGTTACTGGAACTGCTGGAACACGACAAGTTGTTATTTCAAACGAAACATCAAACGTACAAGTTGGTCAATGGGATCCGTTGTCTCAATCATTCTATGTTGATGAGAACGTATATAAGCAGGGTCTTTATGTTACATCTTTAGATTTGTTCTTTAAGAACAAGCCAGATGAACCTAATCTTGGTGTAACTGTAGAAATTCGTGAAATGCAGAATGGATTTCCAACCCGTAGATGTGTTGGTGATGTAGCAAGAAAAGAAAATGCTGACATTAATACAAGCACAACTGGTTCTTTAAAAACTACGTTTGAATTTAAGAGCCCAATATTTCTTGCGCCTGGCGTAGAGTATTGCTTTGTTGCAAAACCAGATGGTAACTCTACAGGCTTTGACGTATTTGTAGCAGAACTTGGGCAGTTTGACATTACCAATCCAGAAATTAATTTGCGTATTGATAAACAAGCCGCGGCTGGTATTTTGTTTACCTCTGCTAACGATTTTACTTGGTCCGCAAGACAGAACCAAGACGTTAAATTTAAGTTAAAGGTTGCTAAGTTCTCAACTACAGTTCCTGGTATTGCAGTACTTCAAAACATGGAATTAGTAGCAAACGAAGACTTTGAATTTAATTCTTATATTTTAAACATTGAAAATCTTACAATTCCAAAAACAGATGTGGTGCTAGACGCAAGAATTTCTGACGCAGGATATGGAGTTTCAGAATTTAAACCAGTTCGTAATTTAGAAAGAGTTCAAGAAACATCTGTTCGTATTATTGCAAATACAGTAAATGAAGGCATTGAACTTTCTACTACTAAATCAATGACAGTTCGTGCAACTCTTACAACAGAAAATGCATACATTACGCCATACATTGATTTACAACGTATGAATGCCGCACTTGAACAAACTCAAATTAATAATTTAAGTTATCGTGAACTGGAAGGCGGAGTTACCTGGTCGGCAAATAGCACTATTGTAACAGGTGCAGGTACATCATTCGATACAGACTTGACTGCTGGTGAATATGTTCTCTTTGGTGAAGAATATCGTCAAATTGCTTCTATTGCAAACTCAGATTACATGGAAGTTAAAAATGCTTTCTCTACGTCTGGTTCAGGTGCAACCGCATTCTATGAAAATGAAGAAAACCCAACTGGACCATATGCTTCAGAGTCGCGTTACATTACTCGCGCAGTTAAATTAAATGACGGGTTTGAATCTTCAGACCTTGCAGTTTACATATCTGTAAATAAACAACAATCTACTTCGATTAAAGTTTATTATAAAGTGCTTAGCCCTGAAGATACAGATTCATTTGAATCTAAATTTTGGACTGAAATGGTAATTGAAGGCGGCTCAACAACAAATCAAAATTCAATCACATATAATGAAGAAAAATATGTTGTTCCTTCTGCAAAGAAAACTGGCGGTTCTCAATTACTTACAGGCACAATTTCTACAGTAAATGGTGATACAACTGTTTCTGGTTCAAATACAGTCTTCTTGGAAGAACTAACTGTAGGATCAACGATTGCAATTGGCACATCAAGACTGCAAAGAACAATTACTGCCATTGCAAATAATACTATACTTGCTGTAGATAACGCATTTACCGCGACTACTACAGAACAAGAGGTGTATAAGATTCTAAATAATTCCATTGGTTACACTACACCAGACGGCAAATCTTACTCTGGATTTAAATTCTTTGCAATTAAGGTTGTTTTTTCATCAACTGACCGTGCATATGCGCCAAAAATTAAAGAATTAAGAGCGGTTGCATTGGCTTAAATAAAAAGACGCATAAATAAATGGAACACAAAATTAAACTTTCCGAACCAATTCATGGATTTACTCAGAGAGATGCTCACTCTAAGGCCTTATTGAATACCGATTTGAGTGGGCTGATGAAGTATAAATTGCAAAGAGAGCGACATTTTCAAGGCATTCAGGAAATAAACAAGGTTAAGTCGGATATTTCATCTTTAAAGGATGAATTAAAAGAAATTAAAGACATTCTTTTATTGATATCCAAAAAGAATTGCATTTAAATATCACCAATTAGTAAAAAGAGAGAACCTATATGGCAGCCCAAATCCAGTTAGCAAACACATTTAACGAATTTCGTGCCGCGTATAATGACGCCGCGAATGACGTTACAATATTACAAACCGCAAATAACGATATACAATCTAGGGTAAACTTTCTAGAAAATTCGAATACGGCTATTTTTGGTGGTACTGCACAACTCTATGCCAACACTTTACAGTTGATTGATATTGAGGCTGGTGGAAGAGTTTTGATTAGTAGAACGCCACTATCAGGTTCAGGTGGTATTATTGATAGTGATGCCGATTTGCGATATGTAACAGCAAATAATACATTGATTGGTGCAAATGTCTTAGTTGATAATCAACTTGTTCTCTCTACTCTCACATCTGGTCGCGTTCTAATTGCAGGCGCATCTGGTCTGATCACAGACGATAGTGGATTAACATATGTTGCCGGCACAGACTCTCTTAACGCAAGTGGTAACATTACTGCAACCGCATGGTCTAATGCCGCAAACATGAACATTACAAATAATGTTCTAGTTGGTGCGAACGTCAACGTCACGAATACAGTTAATGCCGCATCTCACTTACACGTTGGTGGCGCTGATGCTTGGATTTTTGCTAAAGATGAAGATCAAGATATTCACTTAGTTACAGCGGTTGCTGAAAGTGATGGCGCACATGATATTGCGATAGTTAACCGCAGTAATAGTGCAAATGCATATGCTGAACTCATTGCAATCAACAATGCTGGTAATACTGACAATGGTTGGGTATCACTCGGTATTAACGCAACAAACTACAATCAAGGCGCATTTGCGATTACAAAAGGCGATGATGCATACCTTCTATATCAGGCACCAGTAGGCACTACAAAAGAAGGTGACTTGATCATCGGCACTGGTGGCAATGGTACAAAAAACAGAGTTATTATTGCCGCGGCTGGTTTTGATGATCCAGCAAACAATACACAGATCGTAATTGATCCAGGTAATAACGTACACATTGAAATTGGTACTGAGTCTATATCTACATCAACTGGTGCGCTAACAGTTAACGGCGGTATTGGTCTTGTTGGTAACTTGAACGTAGGTGGTAACGTAGCAATTACAGGTTCAATTACATTGACTGGTGCGGGTAACACGGTTTCAACCGACACGCTTGCAGTTGCAAACGCGATTTTGTTCCTTGCAAACGGCAACTCAACAGACTCACTAGACATTGGTATTGTTGGTCAATTCAATAACACATATTTTGGTGTTGTTCGCGATAGAACTTCAAACACAGTTCGTTTCTTCCAAGATTTGGCTACACGCCCTGCAAACACTACAAACTTTGCGGCCGCGAACTACTCTAACGTAAGAGTTGGTGTTCTACACTCATCAAATACTACTGCCGCAACAAACCCATCTAGCGGTGGATTGATTGTTACAGGCGGTGCAGGTATCGGCGGCACAATTTGGGCTGGTGGTACAATTCGTACAGATAGCACAACCGCATCAACATCTACTTCAAGTGGTGCGCTAATCATTAACGGCGGCGCTGGCGTTGCAGGCAACACAAATATTGGTGGTATCACAAAGATTACAGATAGTACTGCATCAACATCTACTTCAACTGGTGCGCTACAAGTATCAGGTGGTGCAGGTATTGCTGGCGCAATTAACGTAGGTGGTAATACTACATTTGCGAGTGGTAACACCGCACTTACAAACGGAACATCAAACTGGCTATATTTTAATAATGTTGGTGTCAATCCACCAACTGCAACTACAAGATCGGCCGGCACTAAAATTGTTATATACCCAACCTCATTGGTATCACAAACTGACTACGCAATTGGTATTGCCAGCAGTACAATGTGGTATTCAGTACCAACAACATCAGATACCCATAGATGGTATGCAGGTACAACAGAAATTGGAGCATTTTCGGGTAACGGTGTCTTCACATCTACTGGAGGTTTTGTTGAATCATCAAGTATTACACTTAAAGAAAACATCACTCCAATCGAAGACGCACTTGATGTTGTCATGAAAATGTTGGGTGTTACATACGATAGAAAAGACGGAAGTAATTTCAACGAAGCAGGTATGGTTGCTGAACACCTAAATAGTGTTGCACCAAATCTTGTTCAGAAAGATAAGGATGGAAATCCTAACGCGATTTTCTATAGCAGAGTTACAGCATATCTAGTAGAGGCAATTAAAACATTGAAAAATCAAATCGATCCTCTCAAGGAAGAGATTCGCAAGTTAAAGGGAGAGTAAGATGTCCAGTGCGTTTAAAAATACAACGATAAACGACACAGGCCAGTTAACTCTACCTGTTGGCACAAGTGCCCAACGTCCGAAGTATAAAATTGAAACATTTACAAGTGATACTACTTGGACTGCGCCTACTGACGTTTCTGAAGTAGAAGTATTAATTGTTGGTGGCGGCGGCGGTGGCGGCGGAAATTATGGTGGCGGTGGTGGCGCAGGCGGTTTAGTTTATCGTTCTGCTCTTACAGTTACGCCAGGATCATCATATGCAGTTACAATTGCTTCTGGTGGCGCCGGTGGAGGCGTCGGTGTTAATGGTGCAAATGGTACAAACAGCGTATTTGGAAATTTAATTGCCAATGGAAAATTTACCGCGAATACCACAGGTTGGAGTTCACCTGGCACAGCCACATTATCAGTAGTAAACGGCGCGATTCGTGTAACTAACCTAGACACCAACGGCCGCGCACAATACTTACCTGGATTTACAACAGTTCCAGGAAGAAGTTATACTGTATCTGTAACAGGGGTAAATCGAACTGCCGCCAATTATTATTTTGAAGTTAGATCAGGAGTTGAAACTATTGATACTTGGTCTAGCGGATCAATACAAAGAACTTTTACGGCCGTACAAACAACAACATACATAGAACTTTATGCAATTGGCGCCGCCGGCATCTACGCCGAGTATGATGACATTTCTGTTAGTGAATCTGGACTTACTGCAATTGGCGGTGGAGGCGGTGGCTTTCACGGATCGGCCGGCACGACAGAAGCAGATGGCCGACCTGGTGGTTCTGGAGGCGGTGGATCAATCGGTGGTTCTGGAGGAGCACCTAGTACTGGTCCTGGCGGCGCAGGCATAGAAGGTCAAGGATTTTCTGGAGGCACTGGTTATCACGTTGCACCTCAATATCCAGCCGGCGGCGGAGGCGGTGCAAGCGGCCGAGGCGGAGACGGAACTACATCATCACCAAATAAGAGTGGCGTTGGTGGTCCAGGCTTGCCTTTTTATATTACAAACGATATTGCATATTATGCAGGTGGTGGCGGTGGTGGCGCGGGCGGTTCAGCAAGCGCAGGAACAGGCGGCATTGGAGGTGGTGCAGATGGCGTTGCAAGTTCAAATGTACCTTCAGCCGCCACAGCAAATTTGGGCGGTGGCGGTGGCGGTGGCGGAACCAACGGTGGTGGCGCTGGCGGCTCTGGTGTTGTCATCATTCGCTACATTGCAAAAAGAGAATTTACAGCAAACACTTCGTGGACAGTTCCAGCAGGTGTCAACGAGGTTGAAGTCCTTGTTGTGGGGGGCGGCGGCGGCGGCGGTTGGGCTGGCGGTGGCGGTGGTGGTGCGGGAGGCGTACTATATCGTCCTAACTTTGCAGTAAGTCCAGGCGCATCAATTACAGTTACAGTTGGTGCTGGCGGTGCTGGCACTACAGATGCAAACAGAGCATCAAATGGATCAAACTCAGTATTTGATACATTAATCGCAATTGGCGGCGGCGGCGGTGGAACTCATACCGCAGGCGGCTCAGGACAAAACGGTGCTGATGGTGGTTCTGGAGGCGGTGCTTCTATGAACTATGCTACTTATCTTTTCAATGGTGGTTCAGGAACTACAGGACAAGGTTACGCTGGAGCAAACGCAACAGAAACTACAGATAATCCCAGAATTACTGCTGGAGGCGGTGGCGCAGGCGGTCCAGGTCAATCTACAAGAAGTGCCGTTGCATTAGTTGGACAGCCTAATGGCGGTCCAGGCCTGTCTTCATCAATCACTGGAAGATTGAAATACTACGGCGGTGGTGGAGGCGGCGGAGATACGCTTTATGACAGAACCGGTCCAGGACCTGGCACAGGTGGTATGGGCGGCGGCGGTGATGGCTCTCGCTTCTCAGCAACATCTCCAGTTGATGCTACAGCAGGTAAAACAAATACAGGTGGTGGTGGCGGCGGCGGTTCAAATGCCGCAGGCGGTACAGTAAAAAATGGTGCCGCTGGAGGTTCAGGTGTCGTTGTAATTCGTTACAACCCTGATACAACCGCAGGAACCTTTGACAATGCTTTCACTTCAAACAAGGTTCGTTTCAATACTACATCATATAAATTTGATGCGCCTAGATTAAATTCTTCACCAAGATCAGATGTTGAGTATCCAGTTACAGACGGATTATCATTCTTGCTTGATGCAGGTTCGCAAAAATCATATCCAAAATTAAACATCATTCAAGTAAAATGCTGGACAGTAACTACAGCAGTTCGTGCGGCAAACTATACAGTACAGTATAGTGATGATGGTACAACATGGACTACCGCATTTGGTGGTGTCATGTCAGCAACAGGTACCGCAGGCATGATCACTGGATCAGTCACAACTGGCGGTTCTGGTACAACAGGTACAGGTGCGTGGGGTCGTAGAAGACATTGGAGATATGTTGAAGGTTCAACAGTTACAGGTCATCACCCAAGAGTATCACGCATCATGCTTATTGACAATGAAGGCACAGAGCATGAATTAGTACACTACTGTCAAGATAATATTTCTGATAGTGGATCTTACATTATAGGTACTATATCAACAACTGTTCTTGGTAAGACTTGGTACGACTTGAGTGGAAACAATAGACACTTTCACTTGAATCGTATGGTGTCTACTAATCCAGATGCAAACACTACTTCATCGGCACAATTCTTTGTTGATGCAGGACCGCAAAGTTATTTTGGTATTAATAACAATGAAATTCTTGCAAATCCTATAACTACAAATAGACAAATTCCTTTCTTAGGACCGCCATCAGATCAGATGGGTTTCACTCAAGAACATACAATTCAGGCTGTAGTGTATACGCCAGGAGCATCAGTTAACTTCTTGTTTCATTTTGCTGTAAATCCAAGAGATATTTCGCCGCTAATTGCCGCTGGTCCTAACGGTGTTGATGGAAGTATTCGTTTTGCTTCACATCTAAACTATGCCGGCAATGGCTTCTATTATGACTATCCTGGATGTTGTGATCCACAAAGTCGAGTAGATTTTGGTAATGGTGCCGGTTCAGGAACAGCAGGTGGTGGAGTTACTGGTGCAGTCGCTATGAATGCAAGTTGGACAAACAATATTAAACTTGCTACATATCGTTGCCGAAGAACAGATTTTCCTAGAAAACAATTCTTCAGAGACCAAACAGTAGAATACAGTTCTTTACAAAGAGAGGTTGGTTACGCAATAAATAATAGGTCTGATCCAGGTCATCTTGGAACAACCAGTGGAGGTGGCCAAAGATTCTACTATTTTGCAATGTATAATAGAGCATTAACTGACGCAGAATTAGGAGCAAATTGGGCGTATTTGTCAAATAGATTTGCAATTTCTTAAACAGGAATAGGATTATATGTCATCATCGTTTAAAAATACGAAATTTAGAGATACAGGTTTTTTAAAACTTCCTGTAGGCACAACCGCGCAACGCCCATCTGTTTCTAATGGACAACTTCGTTATAACAGCACTTTAGGTTATTCTGAATATTACACACCTGCGACTGCAAATGGTAGCGCAGGTTGGGCTCCTGTTGTTGAAAATAAAACATACGTCAACGATGCTTCGGGTGGAAGCATTTCTTATGATGGTCCTCACAAAAAACATACATTTGCATACGATTTATTTTACTGTGACAATGTAACAGACGGTTATTTACATGCTACAGGTGCGGCCGCATATGCAAACGGCGCAATTAAAAGAGTAAGAGCCTTACATGATGGTACAATTACCCTTATGTGGGATGCCTATATTCAAAGTGGACCTAAATACTGGATTTGGAGAATTAAACGAACAAGAGCAGGTGGATTTATTGATTATTTTCCAAACTCTGTTGGCTCGGGCTTTGCCTCAATTAGCAAAACTTTTGCGGCCGCAGGTTCCGATTATGGCTATATTCAAAAAAATGATTACAGCGAACTACTAGAAGACGGCACAAATGGCGTTTCTCAGCAAAACACCCCTAATGTTCATGCGTATACAAATTACATTTATGAAAATCTTTCTGTTCTTGCAGGCGATCTTATAGAACTTGAGATTACTTCGGGAAACGGTGGTGACGGCACGGACACCGGATCAAATCAAATACTGTATGCAAAAAACTTTAAAGTTTATCAAACAGAATATATTTTTAAACCGGCATACTCAGGTTATGTTGAAGTTCTTTGTGTTGGCGGAGGCGGTGGTGGTGGTTCTTATGCCGCAGGTGGTGGCGGTGGTGCTGGTGGACTTGTATATCGCCCATACTATTGGGTAACAGCAGGCACAGAATATACTGTAAAAGTTGGTCGAGGTGGTTTTGGTGGATGGGCCCAACCATTTGCGGCACAAAACGGTGCAAACTCACAATTTGGTACCGATCTAATTGCACTTGGAGGTGGTAGAGGTGGTATAGGTTGGAACGTTGGCACCTCAACTGCTCTTGATGGTGGGTCCGGTGGAGGCTCTCAAGGTTGGGATGGCACATCGGGCACATCATACTCTACAGGCGGTGGCGGTGCCATTGACGGTGCGGGTGCAAGCCTAATAAACGGACAAGGTTCTCGCGGAGGACGAGGTAAAGGCATCGGCGGCAACAACGGAGCGGGCGGTGGCGGTGGCGGCGCAGGGCGCTATGGTCTTGATGCGTCCGATTCTACTGGCGGTAGCGGTGGCGGAGGCTATGGAGTATCAATCCACAAAAGAATAGGTGGAACCGCATATACAATGTCAGCCGGAGGCGGTGGTGCCGGCTATCTGATCGCCAACGGTTCAGGTGGTTCTGGTGGTGGAGGCCCCGCGGCGGCATCAACATATTTAGGACAAAATTGGCCTACAGAAACTAATGGCGGGCACGGTGGCGGTGGTGGCCGAGGAGCCGGTGACGATATTGACGTTTGGGGAGGTGCGGGTTCAACAGGCCTAGTAGTAGTCAGATACGTTGCCGTGAAACCTAAAACGTCTTTAATATTCTTTACTGGATCAAGATGGGAAGTTCCAGCAGGTGTAACTTCAGTTGAAGTTCTTTGCGTTGGTGCTGGTGGTGGCGGAGGCTACGACCAAGGCGGTGGCGGCGGTGCTGGAGGCGTAGTATATTCAAGCAATGTACCAGTCACTCCAGGACAAACATACAATATTAGAATTGGGCAAGCAGGCGCTGGATCATCAAGCGCATCAGCATTTGGTTCAAGTGGAGGTAACACCTCCTTTGCATTGGCTGGTGGTGGAGGCTACAATGGAGGAATTATTGCCTTTGGTGGTGGCGGAGGAGGTTCTCTTTCAGCACGCCAAGGACAAAACGGTGCGTCTGGAGGAGGAAGCGCAGGAAGCGATTCTTCTTATTCAAAACTTTCTGGAGGTCAACATGTTTATGCTGGCCAAGGGCGTGATGGTGGTGCAGGTAACAGATATGCGGGTGGCGGCGGAGGTGGCGCCGGCGGCGCAGGACAAAACTCTCAAGTACTTGGAGCATCTCTAAAAGGATTCGGAGGAAACGGAGGTCCTGGACTTCCTCTTTCAATTACAGGCTCACTTTATGTTTATGCTTGTGGAGGAGCCGGTGGTTCAGGCGGTTCCGGTGCAAGAGGAGGCCGAGGTGGAGACTATTGGAGTACTGGAGCCTACGGCGGATTTGGCGCACCCAATGGTGAGGCGGCTGGCAACGGACAAACCTATGGTTCTGGAGGCGGCGGAGCGCACACAGTAGGTTCTGGTGGTTCAGGCGTACAGGGAATTTGTGTTGTGAGATTTTAAATCTAAACGGAAAAAATATGTCATCAAATTTTAAAAATACGACAATTAATGATACAGGTAATATAGCGTTACCTTCTGGTCATCCTACAGATAGACCTGCATATTCGATTGGTATTAGCCCTCAAGCATCAGGAAGAGTTACTACAGGATATACATCAGTAGGAAATACAACATTTACTGTTCCATCAAATGTCACTTCTATTCGCGCACTTGTAGTAGGTGGCGGTGGTGGAGGCGGCGGCGGTGAAGGCAACGTCAACGGTGATGGTGGCGGTGGTGGAGGCGGCGGCGGTGTTGTTCATCATGCTGAGTTTCCAGTCACCGCAGGAGATACGTTATTTATTGTAACTGGTGCAGGAGGAAATGGAGGCAGCACCGGCTCACTAGGATCTAAAGGTAAAGACTCTTTGATCTGGCCATCAACTGCAAGCAATCTAATCACAAACAGTACATTTGCAAGTGGTACAACCGGTTGGACAGCAAATACTGCAACAATTACAACAGTTAATGGCGAATTACAAATTACACCAAACGCAGGTGTTAACGGCGGTGCATATCAAGCAATTACAACAGTTGCGGGTAGAAAATACGTTGCAAGAGTTTCAGTAACTCAAGACGCCGGTTCGTTTGCAAGATTAATGGCTGGAACTGCACCAGGTTTTGCTGTAGATGGTTCGATTGTTGGAAAAAGTAACTTAGGTATTAAAAGTGCATTGGGTGTAGGTGTACATGCAATATTTTTTACTGCTGTAGGAACTACAACATATATTAACCTTGAAGTGGGTGGTGGCACTGGTCAAGCAACAAGATTTGATGATGTGTACGTTACACAACAAAGCGAAGTTCTTGTTGCTTACGGTGGCGGTGCGGCGATGGGTGGTGATGCATCCAGTACTTATAGTGCTGAAACTAATGGAGGCTCTGGTGGTGGGGCAGTTCGGGCCGATGCCGCCGGCGCGGGTGGCACCGAACCATTTGTTGGAGGTTCGGCTGTAATAGGTCAAGGTTATCCTGGCGCCGGCTGGGTAATCCAAGAAAACGAACAAGGTAATCGCGGTGGCCACGGCGGCGGTGGCGCAGGAAGTCCTGGGGGTCGAGCAATCAAAGGCTCGGCCGGAAACGGCACAGGTGGCTCAGGAGGTCTTGGTATCTACAATGATATTACAGGATCACTTATTGCATATGGTGCAGGTGGTGGTGGTGGCGCAAGCAACAACGGCGCAGGTGTAAATGTATTTGGAGGTCCTGCGGGTGAAGGTGGCTCTGGATATGGAGGCCCTGTGGTGAACCAAACTGGAGGCACACCCGCATCAGGCGCAGTCGGTGGTAATGGAACTGCAAATCGAGGCGATGGCGGCGGCGGTGGTTATGCGAGCGCCGGCGGCAATGGTGGTTCAGGTGTTGTTTATATTTCATATTCAGGCGATCCAGCATCAGAAGGTCAGATGCGTCACAATGCAGTAACAAACTCTATTGAAGTAAACGAAAGAAATACTGGTTGGTCTACAATGGACCCATTCCAAAACATGGGTACAGGCGGTGACGTAGAATCATTTAATGGATATAGAATTCATCACTTTACTGCAAACGGATCATTCGTTCCGCAATTCAGCGGTACTATTGAACTACTTGTCGTTGGTGGAGGCGGAGGCGGTGCTTCTGGACTCGGTGCCGGCGGAGGTGGAGGTGGTGTAATTTACTTCCCAGAATACTATGTTGAAGCAGGTCAAACTTACTCAGTTGTAGTTGGTGCTGGCGGCACAGGAGGACCACTTCAGAACGTAGCAGGTAATAGCGGATCACCAAGCCAATTTGGGCAAATTATTGCATACGGTGGCGGTGGCGGTGGAGAAGAAAACGGCTCTGGTGGTCGCTCAGGTGGCAACGGAGGCGGCGGTGGTAATACAGACGCCACAATCAAAGGTGGCGCGGGCATTCAAGGCCAAGGAACTTCAGGAAGAGGCGTTACATATGCCTCACCATATTTGAATGCAGGTGGCGGTGGCTCTGGAGGTTCTGGAGGTTCTGAACAAGCCGGCGGCTCAGGAATAGTTGTTACAATGGAAGGCATGTATCAAACATATGGTACTGGAGGCGGCGGCAGCGGATATGGTTCAGATACTGGCGCTGGCGGCATTGCAGGCGGCAACGGAGGCGGTGAAGGTGGTAGTTCACCGGGTGGCAGTGGCGAAGACTTTTATAATGGATCAGGATCACCAGGTATTGGTGGACGCGCACGACCATACACCGGAGGCGGTGGAGGCGGTGGAGGCGAAGTTGCTGGAAATAAACTTGGTGGCGCTGGCGCTACCGGTAAAGTCATGGTTCGCTACAAAGCACCAACAACATGTTCAGTATTATTCTGGTCAAGTGCATGGACTTGCCCGCCTGGCGTAACAAATGTTGAAGTCCTTCTTGTAGGAGGCGGTGGTGGAGGCGGTGGAGGTGCAGGTAGCACCTATCACGGTGGTGGAGGCGGTGGCGCTGGCGGCGTTATCTATCAATCATCAGTTTCGGTCACACCAGGAAACACTTATCCTATTTTCGTAGGTCGTGGCGGCGCTGGCGGCGCAAGTTCAAGTAGCGCAAACGCATCTAGAGGTAGTGCAGGAGAAAACACAAGCGCATTTGGATATACAGCCGCAGGTGGTGGACCGGGTGGTGGTGCTGGCAGTTCTGGTCAGTCTCCATTCAGCGGAGGCTCTGGTGGCGGCGGTGGCGGCGGCCGCACCGCAACAGACAATGAAAGAGCAGGAATTAGTGGTCAAGGAAACTCTGGAGGCTCATGGACAAGTAAAGGTGGTGAAGGTAGTGACCCATTTGGTACAGGCGGTGGTGGCGCAGGAGGCGCCGGTGCCAATAATGCACTTCAAGCATGTGGCGCAGGAGGCGCAGGTGCCATATATTCTATCACAGGTATGGCTAAGTACTATGCAGGTGGCGGCGGCGGTGGCGATGCTTTCTATCATGCAGGCACAAATGGTCACGCAATAAATAGTGCTGGTGCTGGTCTCGGAGGTAGTGACATTGGTGGTGATGGTGGTAACACATACGGTCAATCAGGTAAACCCGGAACAGGATCAGGTGGCGGTGGCGGTGCAGGTGGCACGCCAGCATTCGCAGGCGGCCGCGGAGCCCGCGGTTGCGTAATTATTCGTTGGGTATAAAAGGAAAATAAAATGTTATTATTCGTTTCACAAAAAGAATTTAAGCGAAGAGTTGATATTTGTCAAGCGTGTCCAGCGTATGTTCCTAAAACAGGAACATGCCAAACATGCGGTTGCTTCATTCGTCCTAAAGCGAAAATTGCTTTTTTTGAATGCCCTATGCACAAATGGCAAAAACCTGCCGATGGCATTAATACAACAAGCGAGCCTGAAGATACTTTTGTTCAAGATTTTTGTGATGAAGTTCATCACTTAGATGATGAACCTGATAAAAGAGTAGAAGTTTCATCTCAACCACAAGAAAATTTAGTTGAGCCAAAACCTTTTGTAAAAACTGATTATTAATTGAAGGAGTTATTATGTTAGAATTACCATATGAATATCAATGGGGAGTTGATGTTGCTATTAAAAAATTAAGACCAGCGGCAATGTTTCAACTAGAAGGCACAAGATTTACTTATTGGGAAGATTCAGTTGAAAATTCTAAACCACCTACATGGGAAGAAGTAATGAATCAACTTGATGAAGATAGACTCCGTGCAGAAAAATGGATGGAAGAAAATCAACAATAATTTGATTATATAATCAAAAACACAAAAGGGGCGCAAGCCCCTTTTTTATTAAGTAGGTAAAGATTATAAATAGAAGAAAAGGAGAGCCATCCAATGAGTACTCACAAACCAGCAACAAGAGAAGAATTCAAAGATTATTGCCTACGTCAATTGGGTGCGCCTGTACTTGAAATTAACGTAGATGATTTGCAAGTTGAAGATTGCGTAGAAGCCGCACTTCAAGTTTATCACGACTATCACTATGATGGTACCGAAAAAGTTTACCTAGCACATCAAGTCACCGAAACAGACATTGCAAACAAGTATTTAGATATACCTGAGAACGTCATTTCAGTTATCAGTATTCTTGACATTGGCAATTCATACTCTACCAACAATCTTTTCAACATTCGCTATCAGATGGCGCTGAACGATTTGTTTGCGTTTAACTATGGCCCGTTTGCACCATACTACATGGCTTTGCAAAATGTGGCACTTGCTGAAGAAATGTTCGTAGGCAAGCAAAGTTTACGCTTTAATCGACATGTTAATAAACTTTATATTGACATGGCTTGGGGAGAAAAGATTGTTAAAGATGAATATATTATCATTGAAGGCTACCGTCTACTTGATCCAGACACTTATACCGATGTGTGGAATGATCGTTGGTTCAAGAAGTATGCTACCGCAATGATTAAAAAACAATGGGGTAATAATCTGAAGAAGTTTGAAGGTCTGCAAATGCCAGGTGGCGTTACATTTAATGGCCAGAAAATCTACGATGAAGCAGAGGATGAATTAAAAGCACTGGACGAGGATTTGATTCGTTCTTATTCTCTACCGGTAACAGATATGGTTGGATAATATGCGTAATCGTTTTTTCAATCAGTACGATACTGCAACAGAACAAAACGTACTGGAAGATTTAATTATTGAGTCGATGAAAATATATGGCATCAATGCTTATTATTTGCCGCGCACTCATGTAAATCTTGATATGCTTTTCAAAGAAGACGCATCAACCAAGTTTGATGATGCAATTGAAATTGAAATGTATCTCAAGACATACGATGGTTACATGGGGCAAAACGATTTTATATCTAAATTTGGATTGCAAATTGATGAGTCGATGACATTTACTGTCGCAAAGAAAAGATTCTCACAGATTCTTCAACCTAAACTAATGACTGAATATTCATACAATTTTAAACTTGAAGATGGTGAGTTACTGCGTCAAGAATTAAATTTTGATCAAGATTATACCGATTACATTCGCCCGAAAGAAGGCGATCTAATTTGGTTTCCATTTACAAAAGACTTATTTGAAATTAAGTTTGTCGAAAATATCGAAACACTCTTTCAGTTAGGTAAACTTTATACCTATGAATTGCGTTGCGACAAATACGAATACTCTAGCGAAGTTCTTGATACAGAAAATACAGATGTTGATCAACTTGAAACAGACTTTAGTTTATCGACAAGTAATGTTCCTAGAACACTTACCGAAGACGGTGATGTTCTACTTGCTGAAGATGGCGGTTACTTAATGGAAGAAAGCAACATGGTTGAAGAAAAAGACAATACATCTCAAAACGATTATCTATCAGGTCGTATCAATGATAATGATATTTTGGATTTCTCAGAGAAGAATCCATTTGCTGAAACGAGGGTGTGGTAATGTTTGGGCACGATTTTTATCACGGTACATTAAGACGCCATGTAATTATGTTTGGCAATCTCTTCAATGAGATGCAGATTAAGCGTTTTGATCAGAACAACAATACTATTCAAACAATTAATGTGCCAATTGCATATGGACCAAAACAGCGTTACATTGAACGTGAACTAGGCGACCCAACAGGTTTGCGTAGCGTATCAATTGTGCTACCTCGCATGTCATTTGTAATGTCTTCAATGTCATATGCGCCTATTCGCAAATTGAATAGCACACTTAAATATAAAAGCAATTTCAATTCAACAAACAAAGAATTTTCTTCAGTCTATGCGCCTGTGCCATATGACATGAATTTTACTCTATCAATCATGACAAAGAATGCAGAAGACGGCATTCAAATTTGTGAGAAGATTGTACCATTCTTTACACCAGACTTTACAGTAACAGTAAAAGCATTACCAGACTTAGGCATAAATCTTGATGTGCCAATTGAACTGACCAATATTTCATCAGACGATAGTTATGAAGGGCAATATGAAGATCCGCGCATCATGACATGGGATTTAGATTTTATTGTCAAAGGTTATTTGTTTGGACCAATCACTAAAACTAAGTATGTTAGCAGTATTGAAGTAAATACTTTTTATGATGATGGCAATAATAACTTTGACTTAGATGCAACTCAACTGTTTACAGGAAATTCGAATTTTGAAACTTCGAATACTATATCATGAAACAAACAGTCGATGAAAAACTAGGTACAATTTTAGACATTGCACCAACAGTCATGAGTAAAAACAATGTGACTGTAATTGAAAATACTACAGTTGATGACGATTATGAGTACGCAAGAAAGAATTTACGCTCTCTAATTGATAACGGCAAAGATGTTATGGACAATTTATCGTTTCTTGCAAAAGAAGGCGAGTCGCCACGCACCTATGAAGTGTTAGGGCAATTGATTAAAACACTTGCTGAAACAAATAAAGACTTGTTAGACATTGCAAAAAAGAAAAAAGACATTCAACAAGAAAAAAGTGGAGAACAACCAACGCATGTCACAAATGCACTATTTGTTGGAAGCACCGCAGAATTACAAAAATTGATAAAAGGAACTTAATATGTATCAGTACAGAGCAAAAATTCTAAAAGTACTTGACGGCGACACAGTAGAAATAGATTTAGATTTAGGATTCAAAATTATTCTATCAAATCAAAAAGTGCGCTTGGCGGGTATTGATACACCAGAATCTCGCACAGCAAACACGGAAGAAAAACCAAGAGGCTTGTTATCGAAGAAAAAACTGCAAGAAAAACTACCAGTTGGCTCATGGGCTATGATTGAAACAATGCGCCCTGACAGCAATGACGATAAATTTGGGCGTATTCTAGGTGTTTTCATTACTGAAGACGGCACTAGAGTCAATCAATGGATGATTGACAACAACTATGCAGTTCTTTATTTGGGTGAAAATAAAGAGTTGGTACGAGAAGCGCATCAACAAAACAAGAAAATTCTTATTGAGAGAGGCGAATTGCCAAACAAATAATTATGGCAACTAAAACATATCTTGGTAATGCAAATCTAAAAGCAATTGGTGTTGAACTTGAGTATACTGAAGATCAAATTCAAGAGTATCTCAAATGTGCTAAAGATCCAATTTACTTTATTGAATCATACTGTAAAATTGTAACGCTGGACCACGGGCTTCAGCCGTTCAAACTTTACGAATGTCAAAAGAATAAAGTTAATATCATTCACAACAATCGCAAAGTGATTCTGATGGAGGGTCGCCAGCAGGGCAAGACTACTACATCTGCGGCGTATATTCTTTGGTACACCCTTTTTCAAGAAAGCAAGACAGTTGCGATTCTTGCAAACAAAGCAACAGCGGCACGAGAAGTTTTATATCGCTATCAGTTAATGTACGAAAATCTTCCAATCTGGTTACAGCAAGGAGTATCAACATGGAACAAAGGTGACATTGCACTAGAAAATGGTTCGCTTGTGTTTACATCTGCAACAAGCAGACAAGGTATTCGCGGTAAATCAGTTAACTTATTGTATGTTGACGAAACCGCAATTATTCCAAACAATCTTGCTGAAGAATTCTTTACTGCGGTTTATCCTACAATCTCTGCTGGTGAAACAACAAAGATTCTTCTTTCATCTACACCACTTGGTTACAATCACTTTTGGAAATTTTGGAATGATGCACAGAATGATCGTAATGGTTTTGTGCCTTTATTTATTCCTTACAAAGAAATTCCTGGTCGTGATGAAAAATGGGCTGAAGAACAACGCAGGCTTCTTGGTGAACTTCGTTTCAATCAAGAGGTATTATGTAATTTCTTAGGATCAAGTCTTACACTTATTGCCGCAAGCACAATTGCACAGTTGTCTCCTGACATGCCAATTCACAGTAAAGATGGTTTAGATGTGTACGACAAAGCAGAAAAAAATAGAACTTATGTTATTGTTGCAGACACCGCAAAAGGCGTAGAAGGCGATTACTCAGCATTCCAGATTATTGATGTAACTGAAATGCCATACAAACAAGTTGGTAAGTATAGAGACAATAAAATTAGCCCTTTGCTTTACCCATCTGTTATTTACAAATTAGCAAAAGAATTTAATGACGCATATGTTTTGATAGAAGTAAATGTTTCTGAACAAGTTGCAGACATTCTGTACAATGAATACGAATATGAAAACATCATTTTTGTAAATAGAACGACTGGAGGACAAGTTGTCTCAGGCGGTTTTGGAGGAGGAAAAACACAACTCGGTGTAATCACAGACAAGAAGGTCAAAAGAATTGGGTGTTCTAACTTCAAGTCAATGGCTGAAGAGAAGAAACTACTCATTCGTGATGCAGACACTATTTCTGAAATTTCAACATTTATTCAAAAAAGAAATAGTTATGCGGCAGACGAGGGTTATCATGATGATTTAGTCATGCCGTTTGTTTTATTTTCATGGCTTACGACTAACCCATATTTCAAAGACCTAACAAATATAAATATACGAAAAGAGTTATATGAGAAGCGTATTCAAGACATTGAGCAGGAATTGACTCCATTTGGAATTATTGATGATGGGCATGACGAAGCCTCTTTTGTAGATTCAAATGGTCAAAAATGGGAAAATGAAAATTCGTTTTTTTATAAATAAAACAAGAATAATGAATGAATACCTTTTAAGTGAACAAAAAGATATAACATCTTAAAATCAAGGAGAAAAAGAATGGCAATCAATTTAATCTCACCAGGAATTAAGATTACCGAACAGGATCAGGTAGCAACAATTCCCGCCGGCGGCGCAACCGTAGGTGCAGTAGTCGGTATGTATAGATGGGGTCCAGTAGAACAAGCGACATTGGTCGTAAGCGAAACCGATTTAGTAGCAAAATTCGGTCAGCCAGACGCAACCAACGTAGTAGATTTTCTAACTGGTTCAAACTATCTCTCATACGCAAGCGCACTATATGTTTCTCGCGCTAATACCACTGGATTGCTTAATGCAACAGCAGAGGCAACAACTGGATCAGGAAACACTGGTACAGGTCTTCTCATCAAAAATGAAGACGTACACGAAAATACATATGTTGATGGATCTGGTAACGTAGGTCCTTGGGCCGCACGATACGCAGGCGCACTTGGAAACTCTCTTAAAGTTTCTACTTGCCCATCGGCAGCCGCATGGGAATCAACATTAACTGGAACATTTACTGTAGCCGCGGCCGCAACAACCGTTGTTGGCACTGGTTCAGCCGCAAATACTGAAATTACTGTTGGCGACATTCTAGTAATTGGCGGTCGTTCAATCAAAGTTGCTTCAGTTACAAATGCAACTCACCTTACACTTGAAACAGCACACTTGACTGGCGCAACTGGCGCAACAGTTACTCGCCGTTGGGAATATTTCGATTCATTTGATCTAGCACCAGGCACATCAACATATGCCGCATCTAAAGGCGGTGTAAATGATGAAATGCACATTGCTGTTGTTGATGAAGATGGTGTAATCAGCGGTACAGCAGAAACATTGCTAGAAAAGTTTCCAGCAGTATCTAAAGGTAGCGATGCAAAAGGCGAACAAGGCGGAAATAATTTCTATAGAGATGTTGTAAACAACGGATCTAAATGGGTCTACTGGATGGACAAAGATGCCGCTGGCACAAACTGGAACACAACCGTTGTAGGCAAAACCTTTACAGCAGTTACTGCACCAAAGAACTACTCACTTGCTGGTGGCGCTGATGGTTCAGCACCAACCGATGGACAAAAAATCCTAGCATTTGATGTATTCAAAAACAAAGCAACAGTTAAAATTGACCTAATCCCAATGGGTAAAGCATCTGCTACAGTAATTAACACAGTTATTGCAGACATTGCTGAAAAACGTAAAGATTGCGTAGTTGTATTCTCACCAGAAGAAGCAGATTGCGTTAACAACGTAGGCGATGAAACTGTAGATACAAATGCTTTTGCTGACACAGTAACTCGCTCTACATACGCATTCATGGATGCTAACTGGAAGTATCAGTACGACAAGTACAACGACACATACGTTTGGGTACCTTGCAATGCCGATACCGCAGGTTGTATGGCAAGAACAGACAACGAAGCCGCGCCATGGTTCTCACCAGCAGGTTTTGCAAGAGGTAGAATCCTCAACGTAACAAAACTCGCTTGGAATCCAAACGAAGCAGAGCGCGATTTGCTTTACAAGAATGCAGTTAATCCAATCTTCTCACAGCCTGGTCGCGGTGTAGTATTGTTTGGTGACAAGACATTCACAACAAAGACTGGTTCATTCAGCCGTATCAATGTTCGCAGATTGTTCATCACAATTCAGCGTTCAATTGGAACTTTTGCTGAAGACGTATTGTTCGAACAGAATGATGCCGCAACCCGTTCATTGTTCCTCAATACTGTAGAACCATTCCTACGCTCTGTACAAGCACAGCGCGGTATGACAGACTTCCGTATTATCTGCGATGAAACAAACAATCCAGATGACGTAGTAAATGCTAATGAATTTATAGCAGACATTTATGTTCGTCCAATTGCATCTATCAACTTCATTCAGTTGAACTTTGTTTCTGTACGTGGAGCGGCGGCGTTCGCAGAATTGGGTTAAATTCGGATAAATAGATAAAAAATCTAAGGAGATAAAATGGCCGTTAATACACTATCACAAATTAAGACTGCGATTGGAGTTGGTGCGCGCCCTAATCTTTTCCGAATTGCATTCGCAGGTGGGTTTGCTCAAGGATTTGATTCAGCAACGTATTCAATTCTTTGTAAAGCAGCCCAAATTCCTGGTTCGACACACGGAACGATTGAAGTACCAACAGGCGGTGGACGTAGATACAAACTTGCAGGCGACAGAACTTTTGCCGAATGGACCACAACAGTTATTAATGATTCAAATATGAATGCACGAAAATTAATTGAAGCATATCAAACAAATTTTGTGTTTTCAGATTTTGAAAGATTTAACTCTGTTAGCCCTGGTGGTAGAACCACAGACAGTTTGTTAAGTACAGTTACTGTACAACATTTAAATCAGTCTGGCTCACCATCTAGAACTTACATATTGAACAACTGTTTCGTAAGTGACATTGCCGCGGTTGATCTATCATATGACAGTACAGATGCAATTTCTGAATTTACTGTCACATGGGTTTACGATTACTTCATCAACTAATGCATAACGAAATAGGAGATTAATAAATGTCAGTTTTTTCAATTACCGCTTTCAGAAGTGCTTTAGCAGGTGGCTCAAGACCTAATCTTTTCAAATTTACATTTGGTGCATTGCCATCAGGTGTAAGTTTGACTGGTGCGGATGTTCTTATTAAAGCAGGTGCAATTCCTGGTTACACTTTAGGTGTTATCGAAGTGCCATTCAGAAGCCGCAGAATTAAAGTTCCAGGCGACAGAACATTTGCTGAATGGACCGTAACAGTAATCAATAACGAATCACAATCAATCCGTAAAGGATTTGAAGATTGGATGTCCTATATCAACTCTAACAATTTTGCAAGTGCAAGTTTGAGAAGAGCCGGTGGAGGTATTGATTACACAACACAGATTACTGTAGATCAGTTAAAAGACGATAACAGCGTATCTAAAACAACTAAATTGTTTCACGCTTTCCCAACCGATGTAAGCACTATCGATTTGTCTTATGACACAACAGACGCGGTGGAAGAATTCACAGTAACCTTCCAATACGTCTACTCTGCTTAATTGACGAAACCTTTTCGCGACTATAAATAGTTGCGTAATAGTTTTAATGGGGGGCTATTACGCCCCCCTTTTTCTTATGAAAGAGAATAAAATATGGCAATCAAACTGTTTGGTTTTAAAATCGGAAAAGATGAACCTGCAAGTGAACAGGTAAGATCATTCGTACCTCCTAATGATGATGATAATGCAGTCAGCGTTGTTGGCGGTGGAGTATATGGTACTTACGTTGACCTTGAAGGCACAGTTAAAAATGATTCCGAATTAATTCGTAAATATCGCGAAATGTCACTACAAGCAGAATGTGACACCGCAATTGATGATATTGTAAACGAAGCAATCGTATACCAACCTGATGAATATCCAGTACAGATTGTATTGGACAAATTAGAGCAACCAGAATCAATCAAAAAGAAAATACGAGAAGAGTTTAAGCACATTCTTAAACTTTTAGACTTTGGTAATCAAGGTTATGATATATTCCGTAGATGGTACGTTGACGGTCGTTTATACTATCATTTAATTATTGATGATAAACAACCTCGCGCAGGGCTACAAGAACTTCGTTACATTGATCCACGTAAGATTCGCAAAGTACGCGAAATACCAAAAACAAAATCTGTACCAGGACAAACAGAACTATACGTTAGCCCTGTTGAATATTTTGTATTTTCACAAAAAGGATTTGCTAAAGATGCAAATCAAGGATTAAAAATTGCACCAGATTCTATCTGTTATGTTCATTCAGGCATCTCAGATAAAGATGGTAAAGTAATTATCTCGCATTTAAATAAAGCAATTCGCCCACTCAATCAGTTGCGTATGCTTGAAGATGCAACAGTTATCTATCGCATATCTCGCGCACCTGAACGTAGAATTTTTTATATTGATGTAGGTAACTTACCAAAAATAAAAGCAGAACAATATCTTCGTGATATTATGCAGAAGTACAAGAACAAACTTGTATACGATGCAACCACAGGAGAAATTCGTGATGATAGACGCTTTCAAACAATGCTTGAAGACTTTTGGTTACCTCGCCGTGAAGGCGGTAGAGGCACAGAAATTACTACACTTCAAGGCGGTCAGAATTTAGGTGAGATTGAAGATGTTTTATATTTTCAAAAGAAACTCTACAAGTCACTTGGCGTTCCAATTTCGCGTTTAGAATCTGACAACGGATTCTCTCTTGGTCGTGCATCTGAGATTACACGCGATGAATTAAAATTTTCAAAATTTATTGCGAGATTACGCAATAGATTCACACATTTATTTGACCGTATACTTGAAACACAATTAGTTCTTAAAGGCATTTGTACTAAAGCGGAATGGCAACAAATTAAAGAAGAAATTTATTTCGATTTTATTACCGATGCACATTTTGCTGAACTAAAAGATGCTGAAATTCTTAAAGAACGTCTAACACTTCTTTCAGATATTGATCAACACGTTGGTAAATATTTCTCCGTTACTTATGTTCGTACTAAAATTCTACAACAGACTGAAGACGATATTAAACAAATGGACGAAGAAATGGCACAGGAAAAAGAAACTGAGCCAGATGAAAAACCACCAACAATACCTCCAATGCCAATTGCGCCTCCTGCGCCAGCGCCTGCACCACCACAAGAAGTTGTAGTGAAGGTAAAGAAAGAGGAGACAGAGCCTCATATTATTGATGATACGGATCAAAAAGAGTTAGCCAAATCAATGACTAAGTTTTTTGATACACTAGTTGAACAAGAGGCAAGAGGTGACAAAGAAAATCAATGATGCCATAGTCAACGATGCACTTTCAGTTGCTACCTCTGTAGCATACACTAAGAAAGAGATTGCAAAACTAAAAGAAGAATTGCAATCGCAAATCGTTGAACAAGGTCCTGTTGGCCCAACAGGGCCGCGTGGTGCTATTGGTGCAAAAGGCGAACCTGGCACACAAGGTCCAAAAGGCGACAAAGGTGATATAGGTCCTCGAGGACCAGTTGGTGATACAGGCGCACAAGGTTTAAAAGGTGACAAAGGTGACAAAGGTGATGCAGGCGAAGTAGGATCACAAGGTTCTCAAGGCGAACAAGGCTCAGTTGGACCACAAGGCATACAAGGCGAACGTGGTCCGCAAGGAGAGCAAGGACCAAAAGGAGACAAAGGTGAATCTGGCAAAGACGGCGTGGACGGTAGAGATGGACCGCAAGGCTCAATGGGTCCCGTTGGACAACAAGGTGCCCAAGGAATTCAAGGTCGACAAGGTCCTAGAGGTGAATCAGGAACAATTGGACCAGCAGGCATACAAGGACCACCCGGTACTAAAGGAGAGTCCGGACCGCAGGGTATTCAAGGCTTGCCAGGTAAGGATGGTAGAGACGGAGACACAAAACCAATTGAACAACAGTTCACAAAATTCACAAAAAATCTCAACGACAACTTTGCAGAATACAGAACAAAGTTAAATGCACTTATTAGTAAATCGCTTGCAAGCGATGCATGGAAAGCAACTGGCTCTGGTGAAGTAAACCTACGCTATCTTGATGACGTAGATCGTGATAGTATTCAAGATGGTTATGTTTTATCATTCAATTCAACTACAAAGAAATTTACGTTTGTTGCACAAACAGGTGGTGGTGGAACAAATATAACATTCAAAGATGAAGGTACAACAATATCTTCAAACGCCACAAATGTTAATTTTGTTGGTGATGGAGTAACAGCAACAAGCACAGGCAATACAGTCACGGTAACAGTTCCAGGATTTAATCAGACTGATGTTACGCAT
>SXGQ01178377.1_pt1 | contig 77396 bp, 78 predicted proteins | sample 3178371 | NCBI WGS metagenome assembly SXGQ01 (sample SAMN11356859, study PRJNA531348) | freshwater metagenome | isolation source: freshwater sample F1-20 | place: China: Fuxian Lake, Yuxi | collected 2017-12-25 | reverse complement strand
TGACCATCGCTGTGCCTTGGCACTCGTGGCCTTGTTGACTACGAGTTATTGGCGGGTGGTGTGCGCAAATCCAGTCTTGGCGACCCGTGTACATGTCGGACGCTGAACGGATCAGAACTCACCGTCGAAATGATTCGACGCCTGGCCAGTGAAGCAGTGATCATTCTGCTAGTTCTTGACGGCAAAAGCGTTCCCCTTGATGTCGGAAAGTCGTAACGGTTGGTTACGGCCTATCAACGGCGGGCCTTGGCAACAGTGCATGAGACCTGTGCAATTGATGGTTGTTCAGTGAAGTTCAGTCACTGCGAACCACACCATATTGACTATTGGATGAATGCAATTACTGACGGTGGAGCAACTGACTTGAATAACTTGGTCCCGCTGTGCTCGCGGCATCATCATGCAGCGCACGAAGGCGGATGGAAGTTGAAGTTCAACCCCGAGACGCGTGAGTTACTTGTTCAGCGCTGAGGGATCAGCAAGAAGATCAACGATCGACTGACAGAACTCGGCAGCGGGGGCACCATCAAACACGCGGTGATCCCACGTCAGGCTCAGTGTCATGCGCTTCACGGTCGAGACTTTCCCCTTGGCATTGACGACGACATCATCGCGCAAGCGACCGACCCCAAGGATTGCGGCGTTGGGCGGATTGATCACGGGAGTGAAACCATCAACACCAAACATTCCAAGAGTGCTCACCGAGAAAGTTCCACCCTCGAGTTCGCTCAAACTCAACTTGCCGTCCCGCGCAGCGCCCGACAGACGCTTTGTCTCAGATGCCAATGAAGATAAGTCAAGGGACGTCGTGTTCTTGATGACTGGAACGATCAAACCCTCGTCAAGAGCCACGGCCATACTCACATGAACCTCGGGAAGAAGAGCAATCCCCTCAGCGGTGACTTGTGAATTGACGATGGGATGCAACTTCAATGCGCGTGCGGTGGCAGCGATGACGTAATCGGTGAAACCTGGAAGGCTTGCAGTGCCTCCCGCACCCTTGCGTTCATCACGATCCTTCACGATGGCATCGAAATCGGCGTCCATATGCAGCGTGAGTTGAGCCATCTCCTGCAACGAGGAATGCATGCGCTTGGCGATCGTGCCGCGGATACCAGAAATCTTCTTGACTGAAGTAGGTGTTTGACGAGCGGGAGCCAATGCTGACTGTTGCACCGCCGAGGGGGCGGGCGCCGTGGAAGGTGATGGCACGGATAGTCGTGAGCGCACATACGTTGCGACGCCGTCTTTGGTGATGCGACCATCTTGCAAGTCATAGGGAACCTGGCTGAGGTCGATGCCCAAAAGATCGGCTAGTTGGCGCGCCGCGGCGGTAGCCAAAACATTTCCGTTGGAGGACGAAATTGGTGCATCAGTCGCAACAGTCGCAGTAGCAGACACTGCCACGACACGAAGTGCTTGTGGATTCTTGTGGGCTTGCTCAACATCCTCTGAGACAACGCGTCCGTCGGGTCCCGTTCCGATCACGGTCCTGATATCAATCCCAAGTTCTTCTGCAACACGTCGCGCATTCGGTGAAGCGAATTGGCGCCCCTGACGTTGCCCGCTAGAGACAGGTGCGGATGTTGGTAGAGCGCTACTTGTGGGAGATGCAGTCACCGCAGGTGTCGCACCCGTTGGAGACTTGGATATTAAAATCTCTTCGCCATCAGATAATAAGTAGCCAATGAGCGCGCCACATGGGTAAGCCTCTCCTTGAATCCCGAGACGATGGAATCGACCAGATGCGGGGGATTCAACATCGCTTTCAACCTTGTCGGTCTCAATGCGTAACACTGGCATTCCAGCGGTGATCTCGGCGCCATCCTCGACGAGCCATTCGAGAATCGTGCCCTCTTCCATGGTCAGACCCAACTTGGGCATAATGAATTCAGTAGACATGGTTTCCCTCCGAGATATGACGAGCAGTTTCGTCAAACATCAATGCTTGAGCAGCCAAGACGAGCGTTTGCTCGACATCAATCAACAGGGGACCAGTGGCCTCAATATGCGCGGTGACTGTTCCAAATGCAGAGACTGGGAGATCGCGTTCGCCGTCAAAAGCCAACACTGTCTTGCCACTTAAAGAAATCTTTTCACCTTCGCCAAGACGGCGGACTTCAGCGATTTCCATTGTCGTGAAGGAACCGGGTGCGAGAGGAACACGAACTTTACGACCTCCAGCGCCGAGCCTGACGAAGACACCACCAGTCTCCCAGCGACCCACAGGGTGGATGCGTCCAGCGATACTTGATAAGCCAGTACTTGCAGGAGTTGCAACACAGGAAATCACAGCATGAACTGTATGCGGATCTCGAACAGCACGAGCACCAACGAACATCGAGTTGATGAAAGCCAAGTCAACTAAAGCAAGGTCGTCGAGCGACTTATCGCGATCATCAATCTTGACAACGACCTTCTTTGAACGCCGAGCAACAACACTGAGACACACGGCCCCACTGGCCACGAAGGCTGCAGCAGCACCCGCTGAAGTTCCATCAATGGCCGAAGGAAAAACATTATTTGTCCCAGTTGAAATGGCGATCAGGGGAGCATCGGGCCAACCGATTGCCACATCGCGCGAAGTTCCATCGCCTCCTAAAGCAATCACCGCTCCAACCTGAGCCTGACAAAACACATGTGCGGCAGCAATGGTATCAAAACGCGAGCCACTCAAAGGCATGTCAAGAACTTCAATGTCGCCCTTGATGCGATCAGAGGCACGTTCAGCCAAACGATGGTTATCGGGCATCAAGAGAACCTTGCTTGCTCCTGATTCAAATGCTGCAACAATTGCTCGTCGCACAATGCCAACTTTGGTGACGTCAGATGTATGAGTCGCAGGGGTCACCAAACGGCGGATGTCTTTACCCGCATTGGGGTTGACGATCATGCCAACGATTGACGCCGTGCGTGTCACGATTTTGTTCAGCCTCGAATGACGTTGCGCTGCATAATCTCACGCACGCCAGCCAAAATAGTTTTCGCATCGGGAATGTAATGCTGTTCGAGAGCGGGACTAAACGGTACGGGTGAAAACGGAGCACCGATGCGGGTCACCGGTGCATCAAGATAGTCAAAAGCGAGTTCTTGAATCTGCGAAGCGATCTCGCCACCCAAACCTCCAAAGCGAACCGCCTCGTGTACGACAACAACACGATTGGTCCTCTGTGCCGAATCCACAATCAGGTCAGTGTCCAAGGGTTGCAATGTGCGTGGGTCAATAATTTCGCACTCAATTCCCTCTTTGGCTAATTCGGCAGCAGCAATCAATGCCTCGTTCGCCATGCGTGCATAAGCCACGATGGTGACATCGGTACCAGGGCGCAAGATATTTCCCTTACCGAGCGGGATCTCGTAGGCCTCAGTGGGAACAACTGCGCTCATACCTAAGAGTCGCTTGTGCTTGATCATCACGGTTGGGTTGTTGTCCTTGATGCATGAGATCATCAGACCCTTCATGTCGTAAGGATTTGAAGGCATCACGACTTTGAGTCCGGGCATATGACAGAGCAGGGCTTCAAGGGACTGGCTGTGTTGCGCGGCGGCCGACAAGCCACCTCCACCAGCGGTCGTGATAGTCATCGGCAGACTGGCTTCACCGCCAAACATGTATTTTAGTTTTGCTGCCTGGTTGACGATTTGGTCCAGAGCAACACAGATGAAGTCCATGAACATCAAGTCAACGATTGGTCGTAATCCAGTCACCGATGCGCCCACGCCAAGACCGACAATGGCCTGCTCACTAATCGGTGTGTCGACCACACGATGTTCGCCAAATTTGGCCTGAAGTCCGAGGAAGGTTCCGAACACTCCGCCAAAGGCGCCGATATCTTCGCCAGCGCAGAAAACATCTGGATCGGCTTCCATCATTTGGCTGACGGCCTCATTGAAGGCTTGTCCATAACTTAGTTTGCGTTCGTCGCTCATGATTTCGTTCCAATTGTGGTACTTGACTTCGTATATACATCGACCATGATTTGGTCGGGAGTGGGGTAGGGGCTGTCATCAGCAAACTGGATTGCTGTTTCAATGTCTTGTCGAAGTTCTGCCCAAATTTCATCCACTTTTTCGCGTGTGGCGACACCATTTTCAATCATTCGATCCTCAAAAGTAAAAATAGGATCCCGCTGTTTCCACGTCGCCACCTCTTCATCGGGGCGATACTTCAGACCTAAGTTCTGGATTCCATGGTGGTTGTAGTAACGATATGTTTTGGCTTCAATCAGCGACGGTCCGCCACCCTGACGGGCGCGCTCAACAGCCTCAACAGCAGCTTCATGCACGGCAATGACATCCATGCCGTCCACGATGACTCCTGGCATGCCGTATCCAGCAGCGCGATCCACGATGTCAGTGATAGCCATTGTCTTGTGGCGTGGAGTGAATTCGCCATACTCGTTATTTTCACAGGCGAAAACAATGGGCAGATGTAAAGCGCACGCCATATTGGCTGCTTCGTGAAAGGCTCCGATATTGGTTGAACCATCACCAAAGAACGCAACTGCAACTTGCCCGCGTCCTCGATAGCGATTAGCGAAGGCCGCTCCAACGGCGATCGGGGAACCAGCACCAACAATCCCGTTAGCGCCGAGCATGCCCAGCGACGTGTCGCTGATATGCATTGACCCGCCCTTGCCTTTGCAGTACCCAGTGGCTTTGCCCATCAATTCGGCCATCATCCGATTGAAGTCACCGCCCTTGGCGACGAGGTGACCATGTCCGCGGTGAGTTGATGTGATGTGATCGTCATCGTTGAGCGCTCCGCAGACTCCCGAGGCAACTGCCTCTTCACCCACATACAGATGGAGGAATCCGGGGAGTCGGTTGGCTTCTGCGAGACGACCAGCGGCCTCTTCGAAAAGTCGAATGCGTACCATGCGACGGTGTAGATCAAATTGTTTCGTCGTTGAAATTTCCATATGTTCCTAATACTTTCTTAGTGATCAAGGCCGCGCGCCCACCGCAGTGAGCGACGCAACAATTCGTAGTAAGAAGGGTGGCCCCATGAGCATCTTTCAATGCGCGGGTAGTAATCGAGCACGGGGGACATGTCGTAATGTCCTCGGCAATGACCAAGGGTGTTATACAAAATAGAGCCCTGACCCAAATTGCGAAGATACATAATCAAGTGGGTCGGGTCGCACTCATTCCAATCATGTTCGGCGAATCCAGTCGCTTCACCCTGCCATGTGGTGTGCAGCAAAGGTCGTAGAGCGGAACGATCGGCGTAATCGCAGAGATACAACTCGTCGTCAGTGTCAAAAGTTTCAATACCCGAGACAAGCCAATGCGAAGGGTCGCTGATCTGAACTGGGTACGGCTGAATCGGGGGATGAGCAACGAATTGGCTCCCCAAGGTGTCGGCCCAGAGTGGGAATACCCGTGGGGCTTCAACTCCGTTTGGTCCGCCGAGTGTGAGTGCCGCATTCGTGCCATGTAGTGCCACCCAGCGCCCACCATTTTCCACCCATTGACGTACTTCATGCTGAGCACCTTCGCTGGGTCGCACGTCGCAGGTATACGAGACGAGGATCGACGATGCAGTGATTCCCGCAGTGTCCTCATAATCGGGTTGCACGCGGACTCGAAACTCATCGTGTTCGCCAAGCAAGTCAAGTAACTCGCGGCGAGCAAAGTCAATGTCGTGATATTTGCCGCCAGCGACGAGAGTGACGTCGATACGACGGCCCGGTGTGCCGCTGCTCATGGCTAGTGGCTCAGAAGTCGATGCGCTTCAAGAAGCCACCATCAACAGTGACATTGACACCGCTGATGTGTCGGGCTGCTGGACTTGCGAGAAAGGCGACGGTCTTGGCGACATCAATGGGCTCACCCAACTGTCCATGTGGGTGACCCTTCTGGGTGGCCTCAAAGAAAGGTGGCATTGCATTTTTGATCATGTCCCAGTCGCCACCTTGAACCATGATTGGTCCAGGTGAGACAACGTTGCAACGAATGCCTTGGGCGCCAAGAACTTGGGCCTGACCCAATGTCCAGTTGACGACAGCTGACTTCATTGCGCTGTAGCTACCTGAACCACTTGCAAAGTGTTCGCTCGTTGCAGTGGTCCCGATGCTGATGACTGAGCCACCACCGTTAGCGAGTGCTTCTTTAGCGGCGTCAACACCGTGAACTAAGGCCATCAAATCGATATTGAAGTTATTGATCCACTGCTCAAGTTTGCGGGCAGGCTTTCCGGACGTGTTATGTACATAGATGTCAATGCCACCGAGTTGCTCTGACGATGAAGCCACCCATGCACGAAGGGCTTCTGGATCGCCGACATCCACTGACGCGCCAACAACTTTTCCAAGTTTCGTCATGTCTGCAACTGCCGTGGCCACTTCTTCAGCGTTGCGGGCGCAAATTGCGACAGATGCGCCTTCAGCGAGCAATGTTTCCGCAATGGCGCGACCAAGGCCCTTAGTTGAGCCCGTGACGAGCGCCTTTTTGCCTGCGAGTCCTAGATCCATGATGTCCCCCCATAGTTGTGAGTTGTGTATATGATTATTGCTGAATAAACCGCATGTAGTTGTCTAGCGACGGGTGTCTTTCCATGCTGAGTCCTTATCGACTCGTGGCTCACCAGGTAAGCCAAGCACGCGTTCACCAATGATATTGCGCTGAGTTTCATCGGATCCACCAGCGATGCGGTATCCGGGTGCTCCGAGGACATGCTCTCCCCAAGCAAAGGTGCCCCATTCGCCGCTATCGGCGATCAAAGTTGCACCAAGAATTTTGGAGATGACGTCGGAGATATAAGTCATCCCTTCCGTCCACATCAATTTGCCGAGCGAGCCCTCGGGACCAGCGGGCGCTCCAGCGCGCCGCAAATCGGAGGCTCGACGATTCACGAAACCTTCTATTCGGAAATGGCTATAAGCCTTGGCCAACTCTTGTCGGATAATCGGATCACTAGTGACACCCATAGCGCGAGCGGTAGCGAGGATTTGTCGCCACGAGCCGCCGACACGCGAACCGCCGCCGCCTCCATCACCCGAATGATCGCGTTCAAAGCCCAAAGTCGTGAGCGCCACCTTCCAGCCTTCGCCAACAGGTCCGAGGCGCATTGAGTCAGGTATCCGAACATCATTGAAGAAAACTTCGTTGAACGACGAACCACCGCTCATCTGCTTGATCGGGCGAATTTCAATACCAGGAAGATTCATCGGAATAATGAATGCGGTCATACCTTTGTGCTTGACAACATCAACATCGCTGCGTGCGATGAGTTCGCCCCACTCGGAGAACTGTGCTCCTGATGACCAAACCTTCTGACCATTGAGGACCCACTCGTCGCCGTCTCGATCGGCGCGACAAGCTAATGAGGCGAGGTCGCTGCCGGCGCCGGGCTCAGAAAAAAGTTGGCAGGCCAGTTCTTTGGTCGCCAGGAAGCGTCCAATAAAATCATCCTTTTGCTGTTGTGTGCCGAAGATATTAATTGTTGGAGCGATCAGTCCGACTGTCACGCTGTGAGTCTCGTGTCCGGTGGGCGTCACGAAAAGGCTTTCAAGTTTTGCAAAGGCGCGGCTGTGCTCACGAGTCAAACCGAGACCGCCATATTCAACGGGCTGAGTGATGGCGTGATACCCGTGTTCGGCTTTAGCCTGCGTCCACTGTTTTGCTTTGTTGAGAAGAGCTTGCTCATCGGCGAAACTCAAGGAGTGGAAGACGGAAACTGAGAAATCTCCTTCTCCCCAGACCATGTCTTTCTCCTCATTGCCACCAGTGCGATACTCGGCGTTGGCTTCAAGCCAAGCACGCGCAGTTCGGGAAAATTCTTCAACGGAGGGAAGCACAGTTTCGTTCGTCGCCGTAGCGGATGGAGCAGATGTAGACACATTCCTAGCGTAATTGACCGAACGATCATTATGAGAACCGAGGAGCGATTCTCTCAGCAAAATACCTGCGGTGTGCTCGCTGAGAGATTTCGTTGGGCTTTCGGTCAAGATGGCGTATGTCGGTGGAGGCAAGTCGTAACAATCAGCGTCGTCTGGGCCGTCCACCGGCCACAAGTTCGGTTAAAACCGAGCAGAGAGTTTTGCTCGTAGCCCGAGAAATCTTTGCAATTCGTGGCTTCGAAGCCGCAACAAATCGCGACATCGCCCAAGCTGCCGGCATTACTTCTGGGGCGCTTTATCACTATTTTGGATCAAAGATTGCCCTCTATATGGCAGTTCATGAGGACGTCCAGACTCGGGTGTATGCCAAATTTAATGAGGCCGTGAAAGGTCACGAAACTTTTTTGGCGAAGTTTGAAGCCATCTTGGACGCCGCTCACGAGATGAACGTTGAAGATGCCTCGGTGGCGCGCTTCGTAGGGGCGGTGCGGGTTGACGCTGCCCGTCACCCAGAGATGGCTGCGGCAGTGCAGCCACACGCTCTGCAACGGCAAGCCTTTTTCACCGAGTTAATTGACATTGGAATCGCTCAGGGGGAGATTGCTCCCAAAAACCGCCTCATGGCGCAGGCATTTATCCTCGCAGTGTTGATCGGATTAACTGACGCCTCCTCGGATGATCACAATGTGCAGAGGCGTGCCATTGCAGGAATCAAGAGCGCACTGCGGGGCACTTTCTTGGAACACCGTGAAAAATAGAGAAATTCCTGGCAGGTTTCGAATGTCCGGCTTCACTTTCGGATGAGCACTCACCAGCCAAGGTTTGTTCGACTATAGGAATCGGTCCGCCGGTTGATTATGGTGAAGATGTCAAAGAAAAGGGGACGACATGGGAACACTTGATGGAAAAGTTGCCTGCGTAACTGGGGGAACTCGCGGAATCGGGCTGGCAGTCGCCCGAGCCTTTCTGGCCGAAGGAGCGCAGGTCGTCATCAACGGTCGTGATCCAGTGAAGGGTCAAAAGTCAATTGATGATTTGAAAGCTGGAGGCAGGGTTCACTTCATCGCTGGAGATGTGACCAAGCGCGAAGACTGCGAAGCGATTGTCAACGGCACAGTGGCGAAGTTCGGTCGGATTGACATCTTGGTGCCAAATGCTGGCGGTGGCGGCGACCCTGGCCCAGTGGTGGATATGACCGATGAAGCCATGGAAGTTCCGATGGTCTGGAACTTTTGGCACACGTTTTGGACGATGCGAGCCGCTTTGAAGCACATGATCCCTCAAGGTTCAGGACGAATCATGGCCATGAGCTCAGTTGAAGGAAAAATGGGTAAGCCCATGGTTTCTGGATATGTGGCTTCGAAGCACGCCATTAACGGACTCGTCAAGTCAACTGCCCAAGAGGTGGGCACGATGGGGATCACCGTCAATGCACTGTGTCCGGGTGCTATTGAAACTGATGTGATGATGGCCCAGGGACCAGGTGCGGCGCAAGCCATGGGTCTGACATACGAGGGCTTATTGGATTTGTTCGCTCAAGAGTCGGCGATCAAGCGCATCAACGAATGTGAAGACGTCGCTCTCGTGGCGGTCTTGTTGGCATCTGACGCAGGTGCAGGAATCACGGGATCAATGATCTCTATCGATGGCGGAACTTCGCCGTACTGAAATTTTGTTCACTGAAAACCTTCGACATAAATATGGGGACTGACATGGGAAAACTTGACGGAAAAATAGCTTGCATTACTGGTGGCACGCGAAGCATTGGACGCGCTATGGCAGATGCCTTCTTGGCTGAGGGCGCGACAGTCGTCGTTAACGGACGCGACGCCGCCAAGGGTCAAATCTGTTTAGATGAGATGAATGCAGGTGCTCGTGCTGCATTCTTCGCTGGTGATTCCTCAAAGCAATCAGTCGTTGAAGGTTTGATTGACTTCACGATTGAAAAGTTTGGCAGGCTTGACATCTGTTGCCTGAACTCCGGTGGTGTCCTGAACACTGCTCCAATTGCACAGATGAGTGACGAAGAATGGAACCTCGAAATTGATTGGACCCTGAATCATGTTTTCTGGGGGATGCGTCGGGCTCTGCAACATATGATCCCTCGTGAAAGTGGTCGCATTATTGTGACCTCATCGGTGGAAGGAAAACTTGGCAAGCCTGGTATTCCTGGATATGTCGCTACCAAACATGCTGTGAACGGATTAGTGAAATCTGCTGCTCAAGAGGTTGGAACTCTCGGCATCACGGTCAATGCAATTTTGCCAGGCATTATTGAAACTGACATTGTGCGCGACACGGGCCCTGCCTCGGCAGTAGCCATGGGGCTTGGGACGTACGAGAATCTCATTGCCGCGTTTTGCTCAGAGTCGGCAATTAAACGTCCGAATAAGGTTGAAGAAGTGGCCGCCGTTGCTGTGATGATGGCTAGTGATGCGGCGCGAAATATGACGGGCTGTCTGTTCCCCGTCGATGGTGGAAGCCTTTCGTACTAGGTCGTGAGATCACTGATCAAGATCCTGCGGAATTGAGTGTGAGTGCGTGACTTATTCACATCTCGAACACGCCAATGATCTTGAGCCTGCTGCTGGGCACCATCATTTGATTGAACATTGCCCACTGCATAAGGAAGATACATTTGACCCACCTTTTTATGTCGTCAGTCGGCACGCGGATGTCTTGTCAATGCTCACAGACCCAGCGCAGTGGACCAACGGCGATGGTCCCGGTGTTTTCTTTCAGGAGGGCGGGGTTTTAGGTTCCGCTGATGACCCGGATCATCGCCGTCAACGTAAAGTTTTACAAGACGGATTTCGTCCAGCGGCCATTGCCTCATTGGCTCCACGGGTGGACATCATTGGACGCGAATTGTGGGATCAGGCATTTGCCAGCGATGGTGAAGGCGATTTCGTCACGCTCTTTGCTTTTCCTTTTCCAGCGATTGTGATCGCCGAGATGCTGGGCATTCGCCCCGAAGATCGTCAACAATTCGGACATTGGTCCGATGACATCGTGAACGGCTTAGGTGGCGGAGATCTATCTCTTGTGGCTATCGCCAACGAGGGGATCTACGGTTTCGTTGACGCTTTGGTCGCTGAACGTGAAGAGATACTTGAGCGAGGTGAGACGCCGCCCGATGATTTATTGAGCGTGTTGACTATGGCCTATCGCAATGGTGATTTGCAATACGGTGAAGTTCGCCGATTGTCACAGCAGGTTTTAGTCGCTGGTCACGAAACGACGGCCAGTCTTTTGAGCCTGATGTTGTATCGCCTCATTCAGCAACCAGAACTCGTCGATCTTTTGCGTGCTGATGCGTCGCTGATCCCGTGGGCCGTTGAAGAGTTCTTGCGCTATGACTCTCCAGTGCAGGGTCTGTTTCGTACCAATCGCAATGAGTGTGTGGTGCACGGCGAAAAAATTGAAGCGGATACCAAGGTGCAATTGTTATTTGCGGCGGCGAATCGTGATCCTGAAGTATGGCACGAACCCGACGACATTCAGTTGGATCGATTCGGTCCTGGGACAAAACCACATCTGGCATTCGGATGGGGAGTGCATCACTGCATCGGCAACGTTTTGGCGCGTCGCGAGGGGCAGTTGGCGTTGCGGTGGATGGTAGAAACCTTTGAGAAAGTTGAACTCATTGGTCCCGTACAAGTCAATCAACCTTTTATCCTGCGCGGCCTCACGACCTTGCCGATTCGCTGGACGCTGCGCTCTGACAAAGAACCTGTCGGGCAGGGGTAATTCAGTGGCCTGGCTCCTACGCAGACTTGTGGTAATCCTGATTCGCTCTGTGAGGCGACGATGACACGCGTGTCGATCGTGACGGGTGGGGCCTCTGGCATTGGTCGTGCCACGGTTGATGCCTTGCTGGCTAGTGGAGGGTCAGTAGTGGTCATCGACCGTCCCAGTGTTGAGTTGAACGAACTCGCCAAACTCAATCGGGTTCTGATCGTTGAGGGAGATGTCACTGACGTAGAGGTGAATCATGCTGCCGTCTCGCTCGCGCTCAGTGAGTTTGGCGGTTTAGACGCAATGATCTTGAATGCTGGCGTACCTGCGAGTGGAGACATTGTGACGATGCCCATCGAGATCTTTGATCGAACGATTGAAGTCAATGTTCGCGGGGTCCTACTCGGTATCCGCGCTGCGGTTCCGGCTTTACGGCGGCGTGGCGGCGGTCGAATCGTCATCACTGCGTCGACATCGGGTATGAACGCCGATCCCAATATGTGGGCCTACAACACTGCTAAGGCAGGTGTCATCAACCTGGCTAAAGGAGCTGCCCTCGACCTTGCCGCAGACGCAATCACCGTGAATGTTGTGTGTCCGGGTCCGACTGAAACGGGCATGACGACTGGCATCAAGCAGGTTCCCGAGGTGTACGAAAGCCTGCGTCGGGCCGTTCCTCTTCAGCGCTGGGGCACAGCGCAAGAAGTAGCAGCAGTTATTGTTTTCCTGGCCTCACAGGAAGCAAGTTTTGTCACTGGAGCGATCGTTCCAGTTGATGGGGGCATCACAGCTAACACTGGGCAATTTACGCCACGTGAGTTGCCAGCAGAGTCTGAGCAAGATGACCAAAAAATTAAATAAGGAGTAAAAGATGACAGAGCACCCAGAGAATTATGAAGATGTCACGGTCTTTGGCCTTGACGAGGATGTTGAGGAACAACTCTTATTGGCGCAAAATGAATGTACCTTCATTTGGTCGAATAAAGAAGGTTGGCCAGTAGGTGTGATCATGTCCTATGTCTGGCGACGAGGAAGTTTTTGGCTAACGGCTTCATCACAACGTGCACGAATTTCCGCGGTTCGTCGTGACCCACGAGTGTGTGTCGTTGTCACCTCGACTGGATCATCAATGGCGCGTAACAAGACGGTCACCTGGAAAGGTGAATGTGTCTTGCATGATGATCAAGCAACAAAGGATTGGTTTTATCCAGAGTTGTCCGAAGCGATTCTTGGTGGTCCGTCAACTCAGCGCGACACCTTCACATTATTTTTAGATTCCCCCCGCCGTGTGATCCTTGAAGTCAAACCGACGCAACGTATTGGATACGACGGGGGCAAAATGGGTAAGGCAACATCCGAATGGATGGCCGAGCAGGCCACTAAAACGAAAGCAGATAAATCATGAGTGAACGACTAGGACTAACGGCCGATCAGGTCTTGACGACGACGCGCTCGGTGCGCAAGCGACTTGACTTGCAAAAGCCCGTGGAGCGGGAAGTGTTGATGGAGTGCATCGAGATAGCTCATCAGGCACCAACTGGTTCCAATATGCAGGGTTGGCGTTGGCTCTTCGTTGATGACCCAGTGAAGAAAAAGGCTTTGGCCGATATGTATCGCGGAAACTTTTATCCGTATGTCAATGACCCCAATCGCCCCCGAGGAGATCATCAGGGTGAGCGAATCCTTGATTCAGCGACCTATCTCGCCGACGTCATGGATCAAGTCCCAGTGTTACTGATTCCGCTCATTGCTGGTCGCCTCGATACTGGTACTCCCGCCTTTGGTCAAGCTTCGGCCTGGGGATCATTGTTGCCAGCAGTCTGGAGTTTCATGTTGGCATTGCGCGAACGCGGTATGGGTTCTGCATGGACGACTTTGCACTTGCCCAACGAAAAAGAGGCCGCCGAATTGCTCGGTATTCCATTTGATCAATACACCCAGGCTGGGTTATTCCCTGTGGCGTACACAATTGGCACTGACTTTAAAGTAGCCAAGCGCGTTGCTGCAGAAAAGTTTGTGCGTTGGAATAGTTGGAGTTAATTTCTTCTTGGTTCGTTGCCTCAAGCCAAAGGTGATGCCCAGAGTCGAGCGTCAGCCGAGGCTGCCCAGGTGATGGCATTACTCAGTGCTCTGCGAAAGTTCGGATCACCATAAGTCACTGGACCGTCCCCAAATTGGAGATATGCCAAAGGGGAGTTGCCAGCCTTTTTCACCCACGCCACCACATTGCTTCCTGCAGGATGCGTCCAACCAGCGTTGCTATTGCGTTGTCCGCGAATCGCTAGGTCTGAGGAGCTAAAGAGAGTCGGATCGTGAGTGGGGAAGTTGGTGCGCATCAGCGGTGTCACGTCATCTTCGAAGATGGGACAGCAATACAACTCATCGGTCAGGGTGAAGGATCCGCTCAATCCTGCACAAATCGGGTGCTGTTGATCCAACACTTCGATGGTGTGTTGAACATCAAAGACATATCCGGAATCTGGATACTGCGTGCCGCGCAAAGTCGCCGGCTGATAATGAAATCGTCCGCCAATGAGTTCAGCAAAGCCCTCCCACGCCGGCCAACTTGCCAAAGCATGGTGCATAAACACTAAACCAACACCGGCGTCTTGCAATCCCTGCAGGACACCTAGGTGCTCGGGCGTTGGTTCGGGAAAGGTCACTGGCGGAATGGAGCCTGTGAACTGCAAACCCGGCATGTCGTAAAAAACAACGACGTCGTAACCCAGCGTCGGTGTGGTGGCTGGGGTCCAAACAATTTCTGTCATGGAGTCAAATATTGCGAAGAAGGGTTCGGCAACGAATGGGTGTCCACCAGTCACGACTTGAACCCGTAGCGGGCTATCTGTCATGCCCATCATAAGAACCAAGTGCCGGTGTGGATCAGCACAATCAATTGGTCAATGTCGTTCAAGTGGATCAATGACGACACGATGGTTCGCCACTTGAGGTCCGCCTACCCAGCCACATAACTGTGGGTCACACTCGCGAATCTCACCTTCGATGTAACTGCCGTTGTCGTTGAATAAGCCCCATTTACCTTCATAGGAGACTCGTATATGGCCTTCACCATCTTGTTCGTACAAGGCCTTGCTAAAAGGGTGGATAATGCCATGCATCTCAGTGCCGTTTCGTGAAGTCTTTGTTGACAAATTCGCCGAGGAGCTTATGCAACCAGCGAACTTTGACCTCTTGGTAGTTGGCCAAGGTGACACCTGGCTTCCATGTTGTTTCTAAGCCAGCCTGAACTTTGCTCATGTTGAAAACATCTTGTTGGAAAACCTTTGCCAACATGCCCAACTCTGTGGCATTGGTAAAAGGTTCATCGATAGTGAGATCACGACGCTTGGCGTTAGGCGGCCTCTTGCCCGAAAAGGGCGAGAGAAAGAAGACTTCCATGATCGATGAGCGGTGATCATCGCCGTTTGGTCGGAAACGATAGACAATGCGGTTAAAGGCTCCCCACGGATGCATATTCGGAAAAATTGTGTAGTCAATGCTGTCCATCATTTCGGAGTCGCTCATTGAGTCGACACGATCACCCACAGCAGATCGCCAACGATCTCTCGCTGAGGCTGAGGCCACGGCGCGCGCAGTTTGACCGGCAGGAATTTTGATCGGACTGTCTTGATCTACGCGCACGTCAAGCATGCTACGCATCATGTCATCTTCACTGACGTCGTACCACAACAGTGGACTGGTTGATAGACCTGCAGTGATCACACGTGAATAGTTTTCCCACACATCAACTTGGGAGTTGGTATCAGCGAGGTAGGGGAGGATTTGCGGATGAGTTGCATTGACATGGTAAGCCTCGCTGAAAGCCTCCTGAGCGATTTTCCAGTTAGCGCCAATGATTTTTGTGACGTGGGCTTCGATAAATCGATCTTCTAACTTCCAAATTTCAAATTGCTCCGCAATGCCGCCGAGGAAATCGCTCAATGGTTCACAATGTGGATCTGGGTTGATGAACACAAATCCCGCCCAGGTACCTACCTGGCACTCGGGGAGATGAAAATCTTCTTCTCTTCGTTCTTCAACATGAGGGAAATCCCATTGAGCAGGAACATCGGTGAGGTGACCTTCAAGGGCCCAAGAAAATCCGTGGAATGGGCAACGAATCTCCGAGCAATGCCCGTCATAATCTTTGAGTCGACGACCGCGGTGGAGACACGCATTTGGATACGACTTGATGGACCCATCGTCTTGACGGACGACGATGTAGGACTGATTGGTGATGTCGTAGACGATGTAATCGCCGGCATCTGGGATTTGCTCTTCGCGACATGCGAACTGCCAGACCCGACTCCACAGCCGTTCTTTCTCAATCTCGTGCCATTCTCGAGATATGTAACGCTCAACGGGGATATCCGTGTCACCTAGATAGAGGGGAGATTCAAGGCGCAACACCGCAGGGACTGGGTGGGTGTCGGCGTCAAGTAACTCCTGATAACTGACCCCAGGTGAGCGGGCACGGCGAGGTTCAAGAGCGGTCATACACCCATTATTGACCATCCGATTACTTTTGAGTGGTACTGAGGTGTCCGAATGTCAATCAGGCAAGAAACTGTCAATCTCAGCCAAGGCGAGAAGGGGATCGCGAACCTCAATCGTTGTCCAGGAAAAAGTTTTCGCCATGGCAATGTTGTGCGGGAAATCATCGAGATACAAAATCTCGGAGTGCTGGACTTGAAGCATCTGGGCCGTGGCCTCATAGATCGCCGGTTCTGGCTTACGCGAACCGATGGCGAAGGACTCAACTACTGCTGAGAAGTCCTCAAAACGGAGATCTTTTTGCATTTTTGGACGAAATTCGGCAAAAGAGTTAGTCAGCAGCCCAGTTGCGAAACCCCGTGTGCGTAAGTCGCTGACCTTATCCAACATCGGGGTGATCACCGTGTACTGCCCAGGGGCCATCACGGCTTCAATTTCGTCACCCACCAAACGCACGCCGTGCGGCGTTGCCCACGGTTGGAGACCTTCTTGAATGGCGGAAACGGCAATCTCGCCGCGCTCAGCTTGATGCCAAGGGTGAGGACCACTTTCGAGGGGACCCAAAAGAATGCTCAACATCGTTGCCACGTCCACCCCGTGGTGTATAGCAATTTTATGGATTTGGTGAGTGATCGAAGAAATCAGGACGCCACCAAAATCAAAAACTATTGCCCGAATGTTCGTTCCCTGTTCAGTGGCATCAAGCATTTCGCCTACCCTATAATTGTTATGTCAATTGCTCCTTATCAGGGCGATCAAACAGATGTGAATCCAGTGGGGGGAAGACAGTGCTGACTTACGCAAATATTTTTGAGGCGCATGCCGACGAGTTTTCTGATGCCGTAGCAATTGCTTACGGTGACGTGGAGGTGACGTGGTCACAATATGACGAACACGCAGCGCGTCTCGCCGCGGCCTTTGAGTTAAACGGCATTCGTGAACATTCAAAAGTTGGCATGTTCATGTACAACTGTCCAGAGTATTTGATTACCCAATACGCAGCCTTCAAAAATCGGGTCACTCCAGTCAATGTCAACTATCGCTACCTTGACGATGAGTTGCTGTATCTCTTAGATAACGCCGATTGTGAAGCTCTTGTTTTCCATTCAAGTCTTGGTGATCGTATTCAACGAATTGCTCATCAATTGCCAAAATTGCGACTCTTGATAGAGGTGCTTGATTCCTCCTCGGCCGGTGTTAATGGGGCGATTCCATGGGAATCAGTTCTGGACGATCATGATCCAGCAGAGCGTATTGTTCGCGGAGTTGACGACCTGTACATGTTGTACACCGGAGGCACAACGGGAATGCCGAAGGGCGTGATGTACCCGATGGGCTCCTTTACCGAGGGTTTCTTAGGCTTTTATACAAATTCTGCTGGGCTTCCCGCCATCACGAGCATTGAAGGAGTGACGGCGTTAGCCAAAATGATTCATACAGGTTCCGGTCAACCAGTCGGCATGCCTTGTTGTCCATTGATGCATGGCACAGGAGTCTGGCTGGGCGCCCTCGTCCCTCATTTGATGGCCGGCAAAGTCGTTCTTCTTGAGGGGCAGTCCTTTGACGCCGCGGAAATGTTCCGTGTTGTCGAGCGTCACGGAGTCGGCACCTTGATCATCGTTGGTGATGCTTTCGCCCGGCCAATGGTGCAAGCTCTGAAGCAACAGTCAGACACGGGAACGCCCTTTGATACGTCGGCAGTGAAAATGATTATGTCAACTGGCGCAATGTTCTCATCAGATATCAAGGCCGAAATTTTTGAATATATGCCGACCACAGTTGTGATGGACATCCTCGGTTCCAGTGAAGGTGGAATGGGTCAAACGATGGCCACCAAGGCGAATATCAATACGACTGCCAAGTTTGGCGCGATGCCCAATACCAAGGTCATCAACTTTGAAACTGGTAAAGAAGTTGTTGCCGGTTCTGGTGAACAGGGCATGGTTGGCGTGAGCGGCTCCGGGGTGCCGATTGGCTACTACAAGGATCCAGAAAAATCAGATCGGACTTTTAGAAGTTTTGACGGCGTTCGTTACAGTTTCCCTGGCGACATGGCAGTTGTTGAAGCCGACGGAACGATCACTCTGTTGGGTCGCGGTTCCAACTGCATCAATACTGCGGGCGAAAAAGTCTTTCCGGAGGAAGTGGAAGAAGCCGTCAAAACCCATGATGTCGTGGCGGACTGTTTAGTTTTCGGGATCCCCGATGAGCGCTTTGGACAACGCGTGGTTGGTGTGGCCTCAGTCAACCCAGGGGAGCGTATTCCTACTGGAGAAGAAGTCATTGCCTATACGAAGACGAAGCTCTCAAGTTATAAGGTTCCCAAGCAACTCGTATTCGTAACGACGGTACCGCGCGCCCCGAACGGGAAAGCTGATTATGGGACGGCGCGCACTCTGTTTGAAGAATCACAAGGGTCGTCGTAATCATGACTGCTGTTGAGTCTGAAATAGGAAAGGACCGCAGCACGGGTCCGTCCGTTCAGGACCTTTTGGTTGCTGACTCGCGTCAAGTGCCATTGTCTTTGACTGATCATTCTTATGTCTCTCAAGGCAAGGCCGATGTCCCCAAACTGCGCTATACCTCGCATGAGTTCGCCGCTTTAGAAAATGAGTACATGTGGACTCGGACATGGCAGATGGCGTGCACTCTCGATGAGTTGACGCAACCAGGCGATCATGTCGTGTACGACGTGGCTGATCAATCGCTGATTGTGGTGCGGACAAAAGACGGATCAATCAAGGCTTTCCACAACTCGTGTCTGCACCGTGGTACAAAGTTGCGAGTTGAGGATGGACGAGTGGCTTCTTTTCGCTGTCCGTTTCATGGTTGGCGTTGGGATCTCAACGGCGAATTAGCAGAGATCCCTGCACAATGGGATTTCCCGCAGGTGTTGGATGAGAGTGACACTGATTTACCGCAGGCCTTAGTGGCCGTTTGGTGCGGATTTGTTTTCATCAACCTTGATCCTGAGGCGATGCCATTTGAAAAAGTTGCTGACAAACTGATTGAGCATTTCAGCCGTGACTTCAATATGGAAAATCGTTATAAGGCTTTTCATGCAGTGAAGGAGGTCCCCGCTAACTGGAAGGTGTGCATGGAAGCTTTCGCCGAGGGGTATCACGTGATTGCAACGCATCCGCAGATTCTTGAATTCGCGGGTGACACCAACAGTGAATATTCCATTTGGGCAGATTCGCCTTATGTGACGCGCTTCATCAACGGCTTCGGCATCCAAAGTCCCCATCTTGGTGATCTCAGTGAGCAACAAGTTGCTGACGCGTATTTGGCTTTTTCGGCCCGTTCGGAGCGTGGCTCAGTTGAAGTGCCCGATGGTTCGTCGGCACGTGAAGTGGTCGCCGAGATTTTCCGATCGGTGATGGGTCCGATTTACGGCAAAGATCTTTCCAACGTTTCTGATTCAGAAATGCTTGACGCGCATCTGTATCACTTGTTCCCAGCCTTCGCTCCGTGGGCCGGCGTGGGACAATCACTGACGTATCGCTGGCGCCCCGGCCCGACACCTGACACTTGCTACATGGATGTGTTGCGCATGATGCCAGTTCCCGAAGGTCAAGAGCGACCTGCCCCTGCCCCGATTCAGCGCCTCAAACTCGAGCAGTCATGGAAAGAAGCTGAGGGGATGTCAGGATTAGCGGATGTCTTTGAACAGGACATGGCTAACTTGCCGAAGGTTCAACTCGGACTCAAAATCACCGCCAAGAATGCCAAGAAGGGTGTCAGTTTTGGTCTGTATCAAGAGGCGCGAATGCGTCTCATCCACCGTCACATTGATCAGTGCATCATTCAAGGTTTGACTGCTGATCACCGTGATGTCAGCGCATTGACACCGTTTATCACGCCGCCAGGTTGATGGGTTGAGCGTAGAAATGTTGACAGAAAATTGGGCCACTCTGTGGGAAGCCTTGGCCGCATCGCAGCCAGATCATGTCGCGGTCGTGATCGGCGATACACACATCCGTTGGCGAGATCTTGACGACCGCGCCTCGCGTATTGCTTCACTCTTTGACTCGTACGGCGTCGGTCATGATGCCAAAGTTGGACAACTGTTATACAACTGTCCAGAATATTTAGAGACTGCCTATGCCTCATTCAAGGTGCGCGCGAGCACGGTCAATGTCAATTTTCGTTACAAAGCACCAGAGATCATTCATGTTTTGGCGGATTCGGGTGCCACGGTGTTGGTGTATCACGCCGCATTTAGCGATGTAGTTCGCGAAGCGCGCCCGTCACTGCCCAAGGTGCGCCTGTTTTTGCAGATAGACGGTGGTGATGAGAGCGAACTACTTGACGGAAGCGTTGACTACATCCAAGCCATTGATTCATATTCGCCAATGCCGCCGATTGCGCGATCAGGAAATGATTCCTTATTGCTGTACACCGGCGGAACAACAGGCTTACCTAAGGGTGTTGTTTGGAGTCATACTGGACTATTTGGGGCGTTGGCATTTACTGGGTATGCGTCAATGGGTTTGGCATTGCCCGAAACTGTGGCCGATGTTGCACGAGTTGCCAGTGAACTGAACGGCGCAGGAAAAAGTCCAGTGAATATGACCGCGCCTCCGTTGATGCACGGGACAGCAATGTTTTTGGCTTTCTCAACTTTTGTACTTGGCGGTACGGTCGTGCTTCTTGGTGGGAGGCGCTTTGATGCCGCTGAACTGTTGCGTCTAGTTCAGCGTGAAAGAGTTTCTCAACTCTCAATCGTCGGAGACGCATTTGCTCGCCCAATCGTTGAAGAACTCAAACGCGCAGAGTTATCGGGAGAACCCTACGATCTTTCCAGTCTCGGCCGCATTGTTTCGACGGGTGCGACCTTGTCATCAGAAATGAAAAGTGCCCTTATGGAACGTGCAACTCAAGCAGTTGTGATGGACATGATCGGGGCATCTGAGGGTGGGCCATTTGCAGTGGCAATGACGATGCCTGGTCAAGACCCAGTGGCAACTGCCGCATTTATGGCGACTCCCAATACAGCGTTATTTGACCCACAAACTTGGGAAAAGATTCCCTTTGGAAGTGGTCGCAACGGAGTTCTCGCGGCTGCGGGAGCAATGCCCGACGGATATTTTGGCGATGCAGAAAAAACAGCACAGACCTTTCGCGTCATTGAGGGTGTGCGTTACACGATTCCAGGTGACTTCGCGGAAATTGATAAAGATGGAACTGTGCATCTTCTCGGACGCGGTTCGGTGTGCATTAATACGGGTGGAGAGAAGGTCTACCCCGAAGAAGTGGAAGTAGCGGCTCGTTCACACCCGAATGTTGTTGATTGCGTCGTCGTTGGAGTGCCAGACACTCGCTTCGGGGAAATGATCACCTTGGTGGCCGAGCGAGCCGGCGAGATTTCTGAAACTGAAGTGATTGAGCACGTGAAGAAACGTTTGGCAACCTATAAAGCACCACGCCGAGTTATCTTTGTTGATCAGGTGTACCGCAGTCCGTCTGGTAAAGCGGATTATCGCTGGGCTAAGGAAATAGCGAGCGCCTAGTCAAACGAAGAACTGGCTTTGAAATCGCTTCCGTACACAGGGGCTGACTTGGTGATGAGATGCTTACGGCTCACAGCCGACTTCAGACCGTATTTACCCAAGAGTTCACGCATGTTGTGATAATTCGGGTGATCAAAATGGGCGGCTAAGGTTTCCGCGTTCTCCCAAAGTTCATACACCTGAATGTGGTCAGCGATGCATGGATCAGCGGCGAAGCAATACACCAAACAGCCAGGCTCATCATCGCGTGTGGCTTGTTGATACTTCGCTGATTCGGCGACGGCGGCGTCACGGACAGCAGGATCATTGAGGTAGATGGATGCTTCAATCGCAATAAGGCTCATACGACACACGTTATTACTTGGGTGCCTTCAATCCTGTGTCGAGCAGTCCCAAGTCGTAATCTGAAGACACGCTGAGAAAATCAGACGAACAGAGGAACACAGATGTTTGCAGCATTGATCACTGGCAAGAACAAAGTGGAGATGATCGAGTTTCCCGACCCATCCCCAGCATCTACAGGAGTCGTGGTAGATATTGCGTATTGCGGTATCTGCGGGACTGATATCCATGCCTACCAATCCGGAGCACCGTATAACCCAGCGATTTGTGGACACGAATGGTCTGGAACTCTCAGTGCAGTTGGCGCCGATGTCAAATCTTTCAGCGAGGGTGATCGCGTTGTTGTTGCGGTGGCTCCGGCGTGTGGGCAATGTGCGCCTTGTCGCGCTGGTCAGGCTGATCGCTGTTTCGTTTCGTTTATGTCCGCTCTTGGTCGTGATGCCATGGCCCCTCAGCATGGTGGCTTCGCTCCGCGCATTGCTGTCAGTGCATCGCGTATTGTCAAAACTAATCCTGCTTTGAGCGATATTCAGGCTGCTCAAGTTGAGCCGACAACTGTGGCTTTTCACGCAGTGCGTCGCAGTGGAATTCGCTTGGGAGATATAGCCGTCGTGCAAGGAGCTGGACCGATTGGGCTGGGTGCTATGCAGTGGGTCAAGGCCGCTGGTGCTGGAGTGGTCATCGTGATTGAGCCCAATGAGCAACGACGCGCCATTGCTCTTGAACTAGGTGCCCATTATGCAGTCGCCCCCGGAGTAGCAGCGGACGAACTCGTGAAAGAGCTGTCGCGCGGTCTCGGCGCTGACATTGTCTATGAATGTGTCGGTCGCCCATTTGCGGTGCAAAGTGCAGTTGATTTGGCGCGGCGCGGAGGTTCGATGTGCCTCATTGGGTTGGCAGATCAAGAAGCCTCAATCTCACCCGTGCAGTGGCTGATGAAAGAGATTTCTGTGACCGCAGCATTGGCTTATAACCACGAAGAGTTTGAGACATGTATGGGGATGATCGCTGATGGTCGTTTTCGCACCGAACCATTGCATTCACTGACTATTGGCTTGGCTGACCTGGACGCAAGTTTGGCTGATCTTGCGAGTGGCACGTCAACCAATATGAAAATTTTAGTTGACCCGCGGATCTAACGCTCTACGCAGGTTCGCGAACGCCGGCTTCGCGCATCAGCGAGGCATCTTGTTGGTGGAAACGGCCCGTGCCACCAAGCGTGGTCGCACCCGCATCAACGACCAAAGTATGTCCGGTGACATACCGCGCTTCTTCGCTGGCGAGATAGACCGCAGCGTTGGCAATATCTTCTGGCAATCCTGCGATGCCGAGAAGTGAGGTTTTGGCGATGTGAGCCGTTGCCGTCTCAATGGCACTGGCGTCTCCTGTCATAACTGCTGATGTCATTGCCGTAGCCGTATTGCCAGGAGAGATGGCGTTCACTCGAATGCCGTGTTGAGCCAATTCAGAGGCAACTGATTTGGTGATGCCAATGACAGCATGTTTGCAGGCCGTATAACAATGTGGCCCAAGTCCTCCAAGGATTCCGGCAGTACTTGAGGTGGAGATAATGACGCCACTACCTTGAGTAATCATCTGGGGTGAAGCATGCTTCATGCCGAAGTAGACACTGTTCAGCAAGATCGCCACTGTGCGGTTCCAATGATCGGTATTGGTTTCGCTAATGCGTCCAACGGCGCCGACGATGCCAGCGTTGTTGAACATGATGTCTAAGCGACCAAATTCGTTGACCGCTAGTTGAATTGCCGCAGCCACGTGGTCTTCAACTGCAACATCAGTATGTATGAAACGCGTGTTCGGGCCCAGCTCTTTGGCGAGAGCTTGTCCTGGAGCATCTTGCAGATCGGCGATGATGACTCGCGCTCCTTCTTCAATGAATCGTCGCACTGAACCTTCACCGATTCCGCTAGCCCCACCAGTGATGACAGCAACTTTTCCCTCTAGGCGACCTTGAGTTCTCATGACTCTCCTTAATCATTGTGCGATGCTTGTCCGCATGTCCCAACATAATGCGCGAGCCCTAGGTGCCGAAGAGTTGATCTTGAGTCATTTTAGTTTGGCGCCGATGCATGACATTGAAAAGCGGGTGCGTTTAGCTGCTGTGGTGCGCACCATCAGGGCGACGGGCACTGAGGTGCCATGGTCAATTGAAGCGCCGAGCGCTGTTGGCTGGGCAAATCCTGCGGTCCATATCGCTGCGCTAGCGAACGGTATGCGAAAGTTCATGTGATGAACGAACAGATGGGTCACGAGTACAAGCTCAGTCGCTTACGGATGCAAGAGATTGCCCAAGGTTTGAGTGACGAGGATTCGCGCAGGATTGTTCCGGCCTGTCCCGAGTGGACCGTGAAAGATCTTTTCTCACATGTCACGGGTTTGGCCGCAGATCTTGCTGGCGGCAAAGGTCCCACAGGGGATACGCAGGTATGGGTTGATGCCCTCGTGACCGATCGACGCCAGCGGACTCTGTCAAGTGTCGTTGACGAATGGAGTGAAGTGGCGCCCGCATTTGAAGCGATGATTGATTCAATGCCGAAGCGCTTGTGGACATTAAGTTATGACACTGTCGTCCACGAACATGATCTTCGTAATGCCGTTCGCCAACCTGGTCAACGAGATTCAAGTGGCGTCAAAATGTCGGCGGTCTTGGGTCTCAAACTCGTCAAAGGTGACCTGGCGGCAAAGTCCTTGCCTGCTTTTCGCGCGGTGATAGATGGCGTCGAACACATTGTCGGTGACGGTGAACCAGCACTCACTCTGAGGGCCTCAGCTTTTGAAACCTTGCGACTTTTAGGAAGCCGGCGGACCGACAGTGAAATGCGCCAAGCCGACTTTGACGGTGATTTGGATGGTTTGTGGAACGGGATTACTCACATGAGTCTTCCCGAGGTGAGTCTCGGGGAGTAGTTCGCCTACGATGGGGCGGGTTATTCACACGAGCATCGCATGCGATGATCACGATCAGGAGAAACGCAATGGGTCAGTTCACAGGCAAGACAGTTCTTATCACCGGAGCCTCCTATGGGCTCGGCGAGGGTTTCGCTGAAGGTTTCGCTCAGGAGGGAGCGGATCTCATCTTGACCGCGCGCACCAAGGATTTGCTTGATGTGGTGGCCGAAAAATGTCGTGTATTTGGCTCGAAGGTGACCGTCATCCCCGGTGATGTCTCAATTGAGGAAGATGTTGTGCGGGTCGTATCTGGTGGTATCGCCGAACATGGCAAAATTGACGTTCTCATCAACAACGCTGGTGTTGTTGATCCACGCGGAATCGCTCCCGAGCGCTTCGACATGACCACATGGAATTGGATTATCTCGATTGATCTCAACGGCGCGTTCATGTACATGCGTGAAGTTGGTCGTCACATGCTGGAACGTCAGAGTGGCAACATTGTCAATATTGGGTCCATTCTCGGCAGTGGTGCTAATGAGGCCACCGTTATCGCGTACACCGCAGCCAAGGGTGCTTTACGCAATCTGACGCAGCAGCTCGGTTGCGAATGGGCAGATCGTGGCGTCCGCGTGAACTCTGTGTCACCTGGTTTCGTCGTCACCGAGATGACGGCGCCGATGTTAGCGGCCATGGGAATTGATACCTGGATTGCCAGTCGCACCCCCATGCGACGGATCGGTTTACTCCACGAGATTGTTGCTCCCGTGATGTTCTTGGCTTCTGATGCCGCGAGTTATATCACTGGTCATGATCTGCTCGTTGACGGTGGCACGAATGCCTCTAATGGCACATATCAGATTCCGCCGATTCACCATGAGTGGAATCAGGACACGGCAGCCAGAGTCGGCAAGGGTTATCCAGGCGTGCAGCCTCGTCCAGATTGGTATCAGGCTCTGGAATTAGGAATTCCTGGGCTGCATTACCCTCTCCCCGAGGCCTAAAAACCTGGTTATTTCAAGAGGTCTGTGACGTGATGATCACGCATTGCTGATTGCGCACGCTTGATCACTTCAGTCCACAGTGCCATCGCACGCTCGCTTGATGAGTCAAGGGTACCGACAGCGAACACGGGAATAATCCAACTGTAGAGAACGCCGACTCGGTAGTCCTCTAAGAATTGTGCAAACGGGTAAGAGGTGACTCCGTGGGCCACGAGTTCATCGTGGTATCCCTTGAGCAGAGTGGCTTCATGCTGTTTGCGGACATCGATCGGCAAACTCTGGCTCATCAAGTAAGCAACGTCGTACGCTCCGCCGCCTTTACTGCTGGTCTGGAAGTCAATCATGAAGACATCATCGCCGTCGCCGAAAAAGAGATTGTCCAAACGGTAATCAAAATGCACAATGGTGTTAGGCATTGCGGCAAATCGGTCAAGCAGTTGATGCACGTTGCCACCGAACTGCTCCATCAACGGAACCATGTCTGCGTCAACAGCATGGGAAAAAACCTGCAGGAATCCTGGGAGCGACTGCTCGTAAATGGTAGCTCCAATTTTCATGCCTTCGCCATTGATCGGAGGCATCCAATCAAATGCATCAAGGCGGGGTGACTCCCAAAACTCAGCGTGCAGACGAGCCACGGTCTTGAGCGCATTCATAGCGTCTTTCGCATTGACTCCTACTGACTGATCGCCAACGCGCAGATGTCCGAGATCTTGAAGCAGTAACACATAGTTATCCGTATCGTACTCGGCAGACACTGAATACGCTTGGGGCACGACGCTGAGTTGAGGAGCGATCTCCACATAGAAACGTGCTTCGCGCTCAAAGACTCGAGCAGGTCCGAGCATGCCGCGAATCATGGGATCTTGAGTCGGAATCTTGCAGATGATCAGCGCAGGTCCGTCTCCACCTGCATAAGTCACGGCAAGGCGCCCGACCTCACCCATGAAACCGATTCCGGCGCCCATATTTTGTGCTTCAACAGTGCCCACTGATGTTGCTGCCGTAATCGCTCCACTGCTTCGTAGCGTCGTGGTCAGCCACTCTGCCGTGACTGAGGCAGTGCTAGTTGGCAATGTGGTCATGAGTTTTCTCCTACTCGGGGTGATGCTGTAAATCGGTTGGGCGTAAATGCTGGCTGGATGATTTCTTTGGTATCCCAATCATGGGTCAATGCTCGGTGTGCGATGCGCCAATCACCTGCACGACATTCAAAGCGGTCAAAATATCGACCGCCAAACTTTTCTAAAAACTCGCCGTCGGTACCGCGTACTCGGTGCCACGCTAAGACTTGTGTCTCGACATTGGCAATAGTCGGTGAGACGAAATCAATTGTCGGGACTCCACAAAAATGCGTCGTTGAGATTGCATACGTCCGGAGTTTTTTCGTGACAAGCGTGGCGAACTCACTCCCCAAACCGACGAAACTGCCGTGGTCATCGGTGCCGTCCGAGTGATAAACCGAGTTCACTAAATCGGCATCGCAACGGTCAATCCCATGGCAGTAGTCCATGATGCAGCGTTGAATGGCGCGAGTCGCTACATCTGCTTCGGCGGCCGAGAGTGGTCCATTGACATCGTCAGAAGTGGTCATACCTTGAGATTACAGAGTTCGCCGACTTAATTGACCGTCGGGTAAGTTTTCCGAGGGTGGGGCAACTAAGGTCGCCTGCAAGAGTTTGCTGAATCCAGTTCAGCTTGTCATAGGGGAGAAACACATGGCTCAAGTACCAGTCACTGAAGGGGTCTTTACATGGCCTTCGCAGACGCCTCAATTGATCGGTAGTCGTTGCGTGGAGTGCGGGAACCACATGTTCCCCGTGCAGGCTGGGTGCCCAAAGTGCAGTTCTGACTCAACAGAGGAAGTTCTGCTGGGTCGTCGGGGAACTCTCTGGACATGGACTGTGCAGGGCTATCCGCCGAAGTCTCCTCCCTACGCTGGCAGTGTTGACCCCAAGACTTTTAGGGCCTTCGGCGTTGGGTATATCGAGTTGCCAGGTCAGATTAAAATTGAGGCACGTTTGACCGAGTCTGATCCTGCAAAACTGAAAATCGGTATGGAGATGGAGATGGTTCTCGTTCCTCTCAATACTGATGAAGCAGGTAATGAAGTCGTCACTTTTGCATTCGCTCCAGTGGCCTGAAATTTCTCACCATTTTGAAATCACTACCGAAATAAATAGGAGAATCCCATGAGTATTGAAGTGGCAATTGTAGGAATCGGAATGCACGAATTTGGTCGCACCGAAGGTGTTTCGGGTATGGATCAAGGTGTCATCGCTGTACGCCGCGCCTGTGCTGATGCAGGGCTGAAATGGGACGACATGCAGTTTGCCTTCGGCGGCTCACAGGCGGCAGGTGCAGCTGACACGATGGTCTCTCAATTGGGACTCACTGGTTTGCAGTTCATCAATGTGGCCAATGGTTGCGCAACAGGCGGCTCGGCTTTGTTCTCTGCCTACAACACCATTCGATCCGGGGTTTTTGATGTTGGTATCGCAATCGGTTTTGACAAGCATGAGCGGGGAGCGTTCCGTATTAATACCAAGGGCGCCGGTTTGGGCGACTGGTATGGTGCATCCGGCTTGGCACTAACGACACAGTTTTTTGGTATGAAGATCAATCGCTACATGCACGAGTACGGAATTAGCCAAAGCAGTTTGGCCAAGGTTTCTGAAAAGGCTTTCCGCAATGGTGCACAAAACCCGATGGCATGGCGGCGCAAGCCAATCTCGGAACAAGAAGTTCTTGATTCGGCGATGCTCTCCTATCCCTTGACGCAATACATGTTCTGCTCGCCAGGTGAAGGTGGAGTGGCACTCGTTTTGGCTCGCGCCGATAAGGCACATTTGTATACCGATAAGCCGATCTATCTCAAGGCTGCTGCTGTGCGCAGTCGTCGCTTCGGAAGTTTTGAAGTGTTGGCTCCGTCGATTGCGCTTGAGCACAATGCTGGTCCAACAGTGGACGCTTCGAAGGCTGCTTTTGAAATGGCTGGTATTGGTCCAGAAGATATTGATGTTGCGCAACTGCAAGACACAGAGTCCGGTGCCGAGATCATGCATATGGCGGAGAATGGTTTTTGCGAGCACGGCGAGCAGGAGTTCATGATCCAGGCTGGTGAGACTGAAATCGGTGGGAAGTTCCCCGTGAATACCGATGGTGGTTGCTTGGCCAACGGTGAACCTGTCGGCGCATCTGGTTTGCGTCAGGTCTACGAAAACGTTCTGCAGTTGCGCGGACGGGCAGGCGCGCGCCAAGTCCCGAACGATCCCAAGGTGGCCTATACACATGTTTACGGGGCGCCTGGCATTTCAGGTGTCACCATTTTATCTCGCTGAGTATCACCTCTGGAGGCATAGACCATGGCAGTTCTGACCAAGACATACGCTGACATTCGTGCCAGCGATATAGCCCTCATTGACGAAGAACGAAGTGTGAGTTGGGCAGAATTAGATCAACGGGTTAACGGACTAGTCAACGGGTTACGTCAAGCAGGTTTGAAAACCGGTGACACCGTGGCTGTTGTTGCCGGCAATCAATGTGAGTGGTTCGAAATTGCTCAAGCATGTGCTCATGGTGGCTGGACCTATGTGCCCGTGAACTGGCATTGGGTGGCAGATGAATTGGCCTATGTGTATGAGGACGCCAATGCTGTCGCCGTATTAGTTGATCAAAATTTTGAGGCCACAGTTGTGACAGCACTCAAAGATGAGCGTGGGCGCAGCGTAAAGTTGATAGTCGGTATTCATACTGCGAGCGATTCACTCGTGCGATCAGATTCTCGTTTTGTGGACTATGAGGCGGTGATTTCATCGGGTGGCAGCGACGAACCAACTGATCAAATGCTCGGTGGTCCGATGTTCTATACATCGGGAACGACGGGGAGACCGAAGGGCGTTCGCGGAGCGCTCTCGGGTGGATTGGCGATGACTCCTGACATTATGCAATTGGTGGCTGCCGGCTTCTCTCAATTTCTGCCGATTCCCGGGCGTACCATGTTGTGTGGTCCCTTCTACCACTCGGCTCAATGGGCTTTTTCGTTTTTGCCGATGATCGGTGGTTCAGCGGTTGTGATGCAACACAAGTATGACTCTGCGGCGATGCTGGAAATGGTTGACCGCTACTCATGCACGAATGTGCATTTGGTGCCCACTCAGATGAAGCGTCTGCTTGACTTGCCTGACTCGGTCAAAGAAAGTTTTTCCGGGACTTCATTATCCACTGTTTGGCATGGTGCTGCTCCATGCCCACCTGCTGTGAAACGTGGTCTCATTGAATGGTGGGGACCCAAGATCACGGAGTACTACGGAAGCACAGAGGGTTCCATCATCTCCACAGTTTCATCAACTGACTGGTTGGCAAAAGGTGGCAGTGTCGGCAGACCGCTCGAGACAGTTGAGGTGATCATCGTTGATGACGCCGGTGCAAGAGTCCCACAGGGTTCGCCTGGAACGTTGTATTTCAAAAACAAGATGGGTACTGACTTTAGTTATCACAATGATGAAGCGAAAACTCGTGAATCACATTTGGAACCTGGCGTCTTCACGACAGGCGACATTGGATATCTTGATGCGGATGGTTTTCTCTGGTTATCCGATCGAAAGATTGACATGATTATCAGCGGGGGAGTGAATATTTACCCGGCAGAAATTGAGGGAGTCATTGCTGCACTTTCTGAAGTTGAAGATGTCGCTGTGATCGGCGTTCCCGATGAGGAATTCGGTGAGAGCGTCAAGGCATTGGTGCAACTCGCCGAGGGAATCATTGCCTCGGCGGAAATTTCAGAGATCATCATAAAGCATTGTCGTGAATTTCTCGCAGGTTACAAGAGGCCGCGATCCGTTGACTTTATTGCTCATATCCCACGCACAGGGACCGGGAAAATTCAAAAGCAACCATTACGTGCACCGTTTTGGGAAGGTCACGAGCGTCGTATTTAGCGACAGAGATGAGAATAAGGACAATGTCCGGAGTTGATTACAGTCGTTGTTATCACCAAGGAATTCGTGTGGCGAATCTTGATCAGGCCATGACCGAGTTGGGCGCCTCTTTGGGCGTCACATGGTGCGAGGTTCAGGAGCGTACACAGCAGGTGTGGACTCCTCAAGAGGGAGAACAGGTGATTCCGTTGCGCTTTACGTACTCCTCAGAGGGGCCGCAGCACATCGAACTACTTGAGGGAGCACCTGGCTCGATTTGGGATGGCCGCCAAAATCCAGGGCTCCACCATGTCGGCGTTTGGTCGGATGATGTTGCTGGACAAACTCGGGCCTTAGTTGCTGCTGGTTGGACACTGGCTATGGCGCAGGCTCCACCCGACAAGGGTTATGGAGCGTTCACTTACGTGCAACCGCCGAGTGGATTGATTGTCGAGTTGGTGTGGAGCGCGATCAAACCAATGTTTGATCGTTGGTTTGCTGGCGGACCGTTGGGCTGAACATCGTTTGTCTAGCCCCACTCCACATGAAGTTCATTCAAAGCGCGTAATACAAAACCTGGCATATGTGAAAAACTGTTTTTGTTGGGAGCCAGTCGAAGATGAGGCAGACGATCAAGGATTGCGTTCAACGCCAACGATTGTTCAAGTCGCGACAGTCCGCTTCCAGGACAATGATGCTCGCCGAGCGAAAAAGCCATATGGCGCTTCGAATTCTTACGCTCAAGGTCTACCTCATCAGCATCAGGGAACATCCGCTCGTCACGATTCGCTGCCGCATAGCGGATGTGTACCGTTGATCCCTTGGCGATAGCGACACCGTTGATTTCGGTATCGGTAGCCACAACTCTGTAGAGACCCTGAGTGGGCGACTCCAAACGCAGAGCTTCTTCGATGAACTGCTCAACTAATGAACGATCATCGCGCACGCGGGCATACAAATCTGGTTGGCGGAGCAGAATCCACAACGCCGAAGTAATAGCAAAAGTTGTTGTTTCATTTCCACCGATATACAAGTGGTCAACGATGGTGATGATTTCGTGATCAGACAATGGGCGTTCACCGTTGTAGGTGGCGTTGATGAGTCCTGAAATAACATCGTCACCTGGTTGCAGGCGCTTTTGTTCAATGGTGGCGTAGATGTAATGCTGAAATTCAACAATTTGCTCAGCAACCCAGAATTCTTGTTCAACAGACAATGGTCCGCTGAACGGAAGAACCCAAGCAGATGACCACTTCTTGAGTTGTGGAATATCTTGTGCGGGAAAACCTAAGATTCGAGTAATGGCTTGCACGGGAAGCGGAAGCGCGAAGGCTTCAACGATTTCCACGGTCCCACCGGAACTGACCCCTGGGCCAGCAAACTTGTCAATCAGATCACTGATCGTGGATTCAATAAAAGTCTGCCAATGTAGAGAACCCTCGGTATCAAAGTAATGATCAACCGTGTCACGAAATTGACGGTGCTCGGGAGGATTTGTGGACAGTGGGGTGACTCGTGGCCAACCCTTGGTTTCATAGACTTCGCGGGCAACGCCAGTGCGAGCCGCAGTTGCTCCCGTGCGAAAAATTTCTTGGTGTCGCAGGACATGCAGAACATCGTTGTAACGAGTGACGACAAAAATGTTCGTGCCAGGCATTTGGTACACCGGCTCCTCGTCACGTAACAGGCGATAGGTCGGATACCAGTCCTCTTGAGTCTCGGGTGAGTACAGATTTATGTCATTGGTCATGATTCTTGTTCCCCCCAGCAAAGTTAGTCGCTGCGCCTCCCGTAATCAGCGAGCGGGAGGGAGGCAATACGATTGAGAAATGACAACGTCCAGCGGATTCTCGGCCTCTTCAACAACAGACGAAGTTTTGAGCGGCATCGATCTGAGTGGCAAGCGATATCTGGTCACGGGAGCATCCGGGGGACTTGGCCTGGAGACATCTCGGGCTCTAGCCGCCAGGGGAGCCACAGTTGTGATGGCGGCACGCAATGCAGCGAAGAATGAAGTGGCGATAGCCACAATCAAAGAACAGCATGCGCAGGCTCGTCTAGAAACCTTGGCAATTGAACTGGGTTCGCTGGCGTCGGTCCGTGCAGCAGCATCTGAATTTGTCGCTCGTGGCGTGCCTCTCCATGGTCTCATCTTGAATGCGGGAATCATGGCGACTCCTCAGGAAAAAACAATTGATGGCTTTGAGAGCCAGTTCGGGGTGGACCATCTTGGCCACTTTTTGTTGGCTCGTGAATTGTTGCCCCTCTTGGTTCAGTCGGCCCCAGCACGAGTCATTGTTTTGAGTTCGGCAGGACATCGTGCCGGTGACATTGACCTGGCCGACTACAACTTTGAAAAGCGTGCCTACGAACCCTTTCTTGCGTACGGAGCGGCGAAGACCTGCAATGTGCTTCATGCTGTCGGAATTGATCAGCGCTATCGCGATCAAGGCGTCCGCGCCTTCGCAGTTCATCCTGGTGTGATTGCTACTGAACTGAGTCGCTATATGACTCCTGAGGTATTGACAAGTTTGATTGAACGCCTGAGCGAGCGACCCACAGCAATGGCTTGGAAGACGCCTGAGCAAGGAGCGGCGACATCGGTGTGGGCGGCGACATCACCGCTCTTGGACGATCGTGGAGGCGAATACTGTGAAGATTGCAACGTCTCGCCCATCGTGGACAACGACTCCCAAGCCGACATTGGTGTGGTGCGTCGGGCCATGGATGGCGATCGGGCCAATCAACTTTGGACACTCAGCAATGATCTCGTCGACTGAAATTGAAAGGCATCACTGATGGCCACGATTCTTGCCCACATCACTGTCGTTGCTGGTTGTGAAGAGCGCTTTGAGGCCATTGCTGAAGATCTATTTCGCGCCAGTCATGCCCATGAGCAGGGACTTCTCCGCTATGAATACTGGCGCGGTGCCGAGCCGCAGACTTATTACACGTTGCTGTCTTTTACTGATTTTTCGTCCTTTATCGCCCACCAAACGAGCGAGCATCATGAGACTGCCTCGCCTCTGATTGGGGCCGTGGTAGCGGATTTGCGACTGGAGTGGGTGGACCCCATCCAGGGGGCCTCAGAATTACCGAGCACTCATGCACAGGACTTGGGTGCTTCATTAGATAAATTAACTCAGGTATATGCCAAGCGCTTTCAGGCGGAAATTGCGCCATGGTGGTTGCCATTACGCCGAGAAATCTATTAATCAGCACAACAACGATGGAGGACAGTAATGACTGACATGCTTGACAATCCTGCAGCCGAAAAAACACCTTGGTTTCTTGCGGGTAACTATGCACCGGTATTCAACGAAATCACCGACACAAATTTGCGTGTCACGGGATCGATTCCAAAAAGCCTGAGTGGCTTATACGTTCGCAATGGCTCAAATCCTAAGAGCGGTACAGCCGGCCACTGGTTTTTCGGCGACGGAATGGTGCACGGTGTTCGCATTGAATCGGGCGATGCAAAATGGTATCGCAACCGTTATGTGCGTACGCCAAAATTAGCCAAGGGTCTCGATGCCATGGACATGGAAGCCATGTTTGATCCAACAGCGAGCGCGGCGAATACTCATGTTCTTGGTCACGCTGGTCGTATCTGGGCACTTGAAGAAGGTCACCTCCCATGGGAACTGACTCCTGAATTGGAAACCATCGCCTGCGATGACTTTGGTGGAAAACTGAAGACTGCGTTCACAGCTCATCCGAAACTGTGTCCAGAAACAAATGAACTTCATTTCTTCGGATACGGCGCGGTCTCACCGTACCTGACGTATCACGTGCTAGATGCCAAGGGTCAACTTGTGCACACTGCCGATATCACAGTTCCTCAAGGGACGATGATGCACGACTTCATGATCACTCGCGATCATGCGATCTTTATGGACTTGCCAGTTGTTTTTAATCTTGACAAGTTAGAGCAAGGACTTCCACCTATTGGTTGGGATGACAATTACGGCGCACGGATTGGCATTATGCCGCGAATGGGAACTGACAAGGATGTGCGTTGGTTTAACGTTGACCCTTGCTATGTCTTCCATCCTCTCAATGCCTATGTTGATGGTGATGAAGTCATCTGCGATGTTGGTCGACATGCTTCAATGTGGCGCGGGTCAATGGACAGCTTCGAGCCTTGCTACATGCACCGCTGGGCTTTCAATATGAAGACTGGCGCCGTCCGCGAAACTCAGATGGATGATTGGGCTCATGCGTTCCCACGAGTTGATGACCGTGTGGTTGGTTTGAAGCATCGTTACGGTTGGGTCGCGGGTTCACGACCCGGTGGATCTGGCGCGATGGGCGAACCCGGAGTTGTGGCTCGTTACGACATGACTGATGGTTCCAAGACAATGCATGATTTTGGTGCGCACTCGCATCCTGGTGAGTTCGTATTTGTCAAAGACTCCGATAGCGCTGCTGAAGATGAGGGTTGGGCAATGGGCTTTGTCTATGACGATGCCAATGACTCAACAGATTTGGTCATCTTGGATGGCACAGATTTGTCTCAGCCAGCAGTTGCGCGAGTGCATTTGCCACAACGCGTTCCGTTCGGCTTTCACGGCAGTTGGATTGACGACTCAACGATGTAGTAGTGGGCGGGCATCGCTTAGCGATGTTCACTTAAAGAGCGAACATAGGCGTAGAACTCTGTGAGGCGCTGCGAACCTTCGTACATCTCAATGAAATGACCCAGTTGTTTTCGGGCATCGCAGAACACAAACTCTTGGCCACCCTTGGTACAAGCGCGCAGTATCAGTGGCCAGCCTCTGCCAGCGCACCAAGTCACTGCTTCATCGAGATTTTCCACGATGAACGCTAAGTGGTGGACGCCAGAGCCGATAGGACCTAATGGTGGTGTGTGCTCGCGCACTAACTCAACCATGATCTCGCCCCACCAACCGTAGGCCGAGGAGTGATCAAAGGAGGCAGGCTGGCCGTTGACCTGACAGGTTGAGATTTCAATGTGATGAGCAAAAACGAATGGACCCGCACCAGTTTTTTCAGCGAAGTCAGCGGCGACCTCTTCAAGTGTTTCGGTTCCTGTTGCGCTGTAGGCAATTTGTACCGCGTGTCCGAGAGTTGACATCTTCTTAGCGTGGCACAAACGACTACAGTCTGAGCGAGGTAGAGGGAGTAAGAATGTCCGATTCACAATCTATTGAAGGGCATTCGCCCGAAAAAACGGTTCAGATGCTCACTGATCGAGCGGCCATAGTCGATCTCACACATCGCTACTGCTGGGCTTTAGATACCCATGACTGGGACGATTTGGATTCAGTCTTTACACAAGAAGCCTGTGGCGATCTGTTGGCCGATGTCGTGGGTCGTGAGGCAATAAAGACTCGGGTGCGGACCGCTCTCACGCCACTACACCAGACTCAACATCTGGTAGCGAATCACCAAATCATTCTCAGTGGGGACACTGCAAAATGTCGCTGTTATCTGCAGGCCCAACATGTGCGCGTGAAGGAGGCTGGCGGTGACAACTTCATCATTGCTGGTCGCTATGAAGATGAACTGCTTCGTACCAGTGACGGTTGGCGGATCTCATTTCGCCGACTGGTCGTCATGTGGACGCAAGGCAGACTGTCTTAGTGAACATAGTTGATCTTCAGCGTTCAACGTAGGGATCCAGCAACTGCGCGACACGCATCGTCGTTGGAATATTGTCAATTCCTATCAAACGGTCAATATGCTCGTGAAAATGCCAAATTCGACGTTCCTGGTAATTGATTGGAACGCCTCTCATGGCAGGAGATTGGATTGAGTTTTGCATCGGTGCCATATTCCAAAAGTCTTCTTGCATAATTGCGTCAAAACTAGTCATCCGCTCTTGCCAAGGTGCTGTTAATCCTTGCTTGGGGTCAAAATCAAGAGGAGCGTAATGAGTCCATTCAATCTGCGTGGTTTTTTTGTCAATTGGCCAAAAGGTGATGAATGGAAAACCATAGGCAGCGATTGGAGTAATCAGATTTGGAAAAATTCCGTAGGCACTACTTGTGCTGCGAACCATGTCATTGACTGACTCAATGTCGGTGAAATCTTTTGGCGCAACATGCAAATAGTCATCCCAATTTTTCATTCCGAGGGCCTGATAGGCGTGGCTTGAAAAAGGGGTGATCATGCGCGAACAGCCGTTGGGTAGAAGACCCATTGTTGCGCCACGACTATCCAACAAACTTTGCCCACCGCGACTGTGAATATGGCGAAAGTGATACACCTCAAGAAATGCTTCGGCGGTAATTTTCCAATTGCAGGCGATGACTTTGCTGCGTTTAGCGACAGTTCTCAGACTTGAACCTTGAAGTTCAGCAAGTTCATCGGGGATAGGTCCGAGATGCTGTAGCAGAGTCACGGCATGTGGGTCTTGATTCACAAAGATCCAATTATCCCAGATTTCACATCGCAGAGTCGGTAGACAACGCTGAGATTTATCAAGTCCCACAAAATCTCGTTCATCGGGAACTGAGACAAGTTGTCCACTATCTATGTCGTAGGACCATGAGTGGTATTGGCAACGCAGAAGTTTGGATGTTCCAGAAGGATCGCGAACAACGGGAGCTCCACGGTGTTGGCAGGTGTTGTAGAAAGCGCGAATTTCATGATCTCGACCATGGATCAGCAGCATCGGCGGTCCAAGACTATCGAAGGTAAAAAAATCTCCGACATTAGGGATGTCTTCGACTCGGCCGGCAAGAACCCACGAGCGAGGCCAAAGATACTTTTGCTCAAGATCCCAGAACTCATCCGATGTAAATCGTTCAACCGGTATGTCGTGAAACTTTGGGAATCCAGCTGGTGGTACGGTGCGGGCAAACTCATAGTGCATTTCGGCAGTGAGACGAGCGACAAGTTCGGGAGTCATGGCGATATGCGGGCCTTGTCAGAATTCGCTGAGCAGGTCGCCAGATTGCAAGTCATGGGCAGCAGCAAAAACACGAGTAATCATGGCATGTAGTAGGGCCCGACCTCGATCGTTTCCAGGATCAATATCGCTGACCGCAACTTGCGACCACGCCTGATGTAATAAGCAGTAGCGATAATCGCGCCAGCAGCGGTCCCATGAATAGTTGGGGACTCCCGCAGCAATCAGTCCGTCGTAATAGTGACGCACCAATGTTTGTTCCCACTCGCGTCGATTTTCAATAGTGACAGATTGACCGAGGAAGTTAGCCACATCCCACATGCCCACATGGCGAGCACTCAATTGAAAGTCGAGAACTGTCACGACTCCTTCCCCCGCTGAACCGCCAAACAAAAAGTTGTCAGCCCGAAAGTCGGTGTGCGAGAAAGTTGCGTTGCCTTGTTCGACCCACCAGTCGACCATCTCTGGATACTTCGGAGTAAGTTCACGCATCCATTGCATCGTGTCGGCTTCAACATGAGGTGACCATGTAGCAATAAACGATTCAAGTTTCGGCTCGGCCATTTCGCGAGCGGCGCGATACAACGCATTGTTCATCGGCGGGAGCCACGAGAGCGACCACAACAACTCGTTATCCCAAAAATGACCATGCAATTTGACAGCCTGATCAAGAATTGCGGCACTGTCTTCGAAATTTGCACCGATAACTTGATTGATTATTCGGGGGTTGGTGATTTCTTCTAACAGAACGATGTACGGAGCGCCTGCGGGATCAACGTCGGTGTAGTAGCAAAATGGAACTCGCAAGTTGATTGATTGTGAGAACTGTTTGTAGAACGCCGATTCACGTTCGTAGAAACCCATGGCCTGAGATATGAATACATTGCCAGGAGCGGCTGCTTGACATTTGGCGATGATGCTCGCCGGTTGAAGGCCCGAAGAATTTGCGGCGTAACTCAGATGCAACCGCGTGACTTCTCCAAGTAGTCCAACACCTTCGCCCAAACGCTCGGCCTTCACCTTGGTGATCGTTGCAACTGAGCCATTGAATGCTTGATTGAGCCAAGAAGCGTCGATCGTGTCCGCTGTCAAAGGAATCTTTGGTTGACTCATGTCATTACCCCCAGTGTTTGTCTAGCAGGCGAACCGTGTCTTTCGTTTAGCCCGCAAGTGATCCAGCGTCAACGGTGACCACTTCTCCGGTGATCCATGCCGCCATATCTGATGCCAAGAACAAGATCACTCGCGCAACGTCATCAGCCTGTCCAGCGCGACCTAAAAGGGTTTGACTCATCCGAGCACCTACATCTAGGCCGGCTGCTTTCAGCGGAGCCAACTGGTCTTGAACGCCTGGCGTGTCAATAGGACCAGGAGCGACTCCAACAACTCGAATATTCTTTGAACCAAACTCAAGAGCCAAACTTTTGGTCATTCCGACGACCGCATGTTTTGACATCACATACGCACTGATTCCTGGAGCTGCCCGAAATCCGGTAGTTGAGGCCAAGTTGATGATGACGCCGCCTTGCATACGGCGGGCTGCTTCACGAGCGCAAGCGAAATTGCCGCGTACGTTGATCTGCATGAGTCGATCAATGAAATCATCGGCAGCCTCAATGGCGGGTCCGGTGGTGGGGTAGATGCCGGCATTGTTGACCCAGATATCAAGTCCGCCGAGTTTTTCAACACAAAGATCTGCGGCTGCGACAATGGTTGATGTATCGCCGATGTCAATTCGTGTACTGAGTACCTGTCGACCAATTCGTTGGGCAACAGCTGTCGCCGTTGCGGCAGCGCCAGCTTCATCTATATCGGTCACCAATACGTCTGCTCCGGCTTCGGCTAGCCGCGCAACAGCGGCCGCGCCTATTCCCCTAGCTCCGCCAGTAACCACTGCTCGTTTTCCAACAAGCGAGGTGAGATCGTTCAAGGTTCGTGATGAATAGTCAGGGATCATTGTTGCTCCGTACTCTGAGAAGGACTCGTGACTGTCAGTCTTGCCGATTGCGATGCGCCATCAAGCGTTGTAGAGATGTCGCCTGAAGTTGAGCCCGTTCGAAAGGCGGAATCAGATCAAGATCATCGTCGATGATCTCGACACTGATGGGAGCGTTGGGTGGCGTACATTCAAAGAACTGTTTGAGATCAAATTCGCCTGCGCCGAGAAGCTCACGATTGTGGATGCAATCCTGAATGTAGTCGTCCATGCTTGGCGTCATTGTGCCATCATCGACTTGAATATTCTTGACCAGCGAGTAGTCAAGATCTGTGAGCGACGACAGGCCAGCACCACGAAAAACATGCCATGTATCAACGCAGAGACCAACATTTGGATGCCCACTTCGGCGAACAAAATTCTGTGCAGTTGCAATGTCTGGAATCTTTGTTGGTGGCAAAAACTCAAGGGCATAATGCACCTCTGCGTCAGCAGTGCGTTCTGCTAAGGCGCCGAGCCAGTGCGCCGCAACATCAAGGTCAATGTCTTTGTTCGCACCAAATGGGGCGATGACTTGGATGCGCTCTACTCCGAATGTTCTGGCCACATGTTCAAAGTCAAGCGCTGACTTGTCGTCGACAAGTCGAAGAGCTTCAAGTTCAAGAATGCGAATGTTGTGTTGAGACAGCACTTGTTTGAAGTCGTCGTCACTCGTTCCATTCGCACGCAGTTGCAAGTATTCGCCTACTCCAAATCCGATACCATCAAAGCCAGCAGCAGATGCGGCTGCTACTCGTTGTTCAAATTCGACTCCGCGCATGCTGTAGTACGCCAATATTGTTTGGCGCGAGCCGACGCCGGAGATGCCACCTGATCCAACCCCGTATGCATGATGTGCCACGCTTCCTCCAGCCAATAGGTTTTAAAACTCTACTGCGTAGCGTGATACCATTGCGCTGTGGCAACGGTGGGGATCAAGTAGCGGTGGAAGCGGGTCAAGAGCGTTGTCCGGGGCCGAGTTATCGCGACATTGTTTTGCGTGATTTTGGTGGGGTCCCGCCGCAAATGCTTGAGAGCGAGTATGAGTTTCGTGGTGATGAGCCCATTGGCTTTGATCGTTACACGTCTGAGGAGTTCTTGAAGTCGGAGTTCGAGCGAGTGTGGTCTCGAACATGGCAGTGGGCGTGTCGCGAAGAACATATTCCAAACGAAGGTGACTTCCATGTCTACGACATAGGGGATCGGTCGATTCTGCTTGTTCGTTCCGCTGACATGAAAATTCATGCCTTCAATAACTTTTGTCTGCACAGAGGAACTCAACTCAAACCTTCAAACACAACGGGGAACGCCAATAGATTTACTTGTCCTTTTCATGGATGGGCGTGGTCTACCTCTGGCAAATTAGCGACGATTCCGTGCCGCTGGGATTTCCCGCATGTCAAAGATGAAGACTTTGAATTACCTGAGATACAAGTCGACACCTGGGGCGGCTTTGTTTTTGTGAATTTTGATCCGCACGCTCAGTCCCTGCACGAATATCTCGGGGTCATGACAAGGCATTTCACTGGCACATGGGATCTCTCACAGCGATACATCGAACTCCATGTTCGCAAGCGATTGCCAGCAAACTGGAAAGCGGCGATGGAGGCCTTTCTCGAGGCATATCACGTGTTTAAGACACACTCTGAAGCACTTCGTGCCACTGGTGACGCAAACGCACAGTATGACGTATTTGGTGAGCATGTGTCACGGTTTATGCACACATCTGGTTCACAGAGTCCCCACATTGCAGCACAACAAACAGAGCAAGAAATTCTTAATTTCATGATTGGTCGCAAGTTTTCTGGGGGAGTCAATACCCTCCAGGTTCCAGAGGGTCACACTGCGCGCGACGTGTATTCGGCGTTTGTACAGAAGCAGTTGAAAGAAAAATATGGTCATGATTTTTCAGACTTTAAAGTGAGTGAGACGATTGACTCGATCGAGTACTTCGTTTTTCCTAACGGTTTCTTTTTCCCCGGTGCACATAAGCCGATGGTGTATCGATTCCTTCCGCACCCAACCAATCCAGACGAGTGCACATTCGACTTATTGTTCTTACGGTTCCCCGCTGACGGCCAAGCCCCGCCACCTCCTGCTCAGCCCTACGACATTGCCATTCATGAGAGCTACATGTCGGTGCCTGGCATTGACCAGGGCCTGGGCTATGTCTACGACCAAGACACCGACAATATGGTCGCTCAGACCCGTGGTTTCAAGGGCAGCATGAGAACATCGCAGGTCTCGGGCAATTATCAAGAGATTCGCGCCAGGCATCTGCATCAAACGATCGATGCATACCTCGCCCGACTCTGAGTTCGGCAGCAAGGGGTGTCAGGTGGTGCATAAAACAACCCCAAGATGTAGTTCCTGGGGGCCAGCACCAGCTCTCCCATGTTCGCGGATCGACACCGCAGGGGCGCGGATCCCCGTTAGGCGACTGTTAGCTAGGCGGCTTGTTCTTGAGCGAACAGCTCGGAGTGCTCGATAGCAAGTGGGACCGCTTGCCGTCTGGCGACCAGTCAGGTCGACGGCATCGGGTTGAAGCGGTCGAGGAAGTCGATGGTGCGCCGGGTCAGGTCGGCGAACATCGCATGCTCGGCGCGCATCACCTTGATCTGCAGGCGCACCTGGTTGACCCGAGGGTTCGCCATGATTGTCGGGAACGACGCCGGATCTGCCGATACAGCGGATGTAATCTCGTCACTGACACTGGTGATGAACCCTGCATCATCGGTGAAACCTGCTGCTCGCAGTTCTGCCGCCATTGCCGCCGACGTTGCCGCATCGATGCCGTCGATCCGGGTGAAGCGCTCGTCGTACAGCGGCGACGGGGAGTGCTCTGCGTAGTCGGTGGTGACCCCGCGTTGGCGCAGCTCGGCTTTGTTGGCGCGCGCCTCGGCGTTTGACACCTCCGGATTAGCGTCGGCCGCGCACATGTACCACGCAGACGGTGTGGTCGACAGCGACGACGATCTCGACGCCGTCGCGTCGGCGCAGTAGGAGACGACAGCTGCGAACCGCAGCTGCTGGAACGATGCTGCTGCAGGGGTTGCGGCGATGGTGCCGAGGAGGTGGCTGAAGTTGCCGCCTGCCGACATGCCCAGCGCGAACTTCGGTATCTCGGTCGAGATCAGACCACGTTGCTCGAACGAGTCGAAGAGCACTTGGAGGTTGCCGAGATCGACGTTGGCGGCGCTCGCTCGGCCGACCCAGCGTTGCTTGCCGTCACCATTCAGGTCTCCTGCGGCGGCTTCCTCTGCATCGATCGACATCACGCCATAGCCGTCAGCCATGAGCGCAAGCGCGAGCGGGAATGCTTCGGTTGACTCGATGAAGGCACCGCTTCCTCCCGTGCCGTGGCTGAAGAGCACGACACCGCGCATCTGCGGAGGGAAGTGGTACCGCACGGTCTTGGCCACTGTGGTGAGGCCGTTGAAGGTCTCCGTGTCGAGCGCGAGCTCTTGCGTGTTGCTGTTGGCCACCAGCAACACGTCACGGGCTGGCATCACGAAGGTCGTGCGCCACTCGTCGGGCTCCGCCAGCAGGCCGACATCACCACTCCAGCGTTGCGCAACCCCGTTGGTGGTCGAGACCGCCGACCACACATGCACGGTAGTGCCAGGTGGGTACGAGCCGGAACCGAATCCCCCGTCCACATCGACCTCGTACCTGGCAGCGGGGTCGGTCGAGCCGGAGGTGGTCGTGCTGGGCATCTCCCACAAGGTGGACGTCGACGTCGACGTATCTCGAGATTCAGCCGAACAACCGCCCATGAGCAGAGCGACAGCCAGCCCTGCAAAGGCCGACACCGTGAAGGATCGTGGGTCGCACGCACTGGTCGCAGCAGTCCTTCTCGCGGTCCTCCGCGTTGTCTTGGTTTCGCTCATGAATGTCGCTTTGCTCCAGGGGTCTGCGGTCAGTTTAGGTGCTGGCGGGATAGGGGTTTGGTTGTCTCGGATCACCGTCCGTGCAAGGGGTAGACTCTCAGGGTGCCTACAGGTTGACGAAGCGGGCAGTGGGCGCTTGCGCGGGTTGTCGGGGTGGTGACGATGAAGCGGGATCGGGTTGCCGTCCTCATCGTAGAGGCCTGACGGTCGTACCTGGAGGCGCAGTGCTCGTCGTTCTCGTGGACGTGGTCTCGAGGTAGCCGGCCGTGTGAACTTGTGGGGCTTACTCCCGGCGGCAGGGAAGCCCTTGTAGCTCCGGCGTGGGACGGCGAGGCCTTTGCCGTAGGTGCCGTTCCGGATCACCTTTGAGCCGGCATGTGTCGGACACGAGGGCGTCCGCGGGTTCCCACCACTATCCACTGTGCCCGAGCGTGGTGGTTTATGCACCCTCAACCCCCCCCCTTGCTGCCGAACTCACCCGACGCTGAAACCTGACGCGCAGAGATAGTCCATCTCCTATGAGGCAAGCATTTGTGAAGGCGCTCTTGTAAATCCGATATTCAGATGCTTGAGTGAGCGCAGACAGAAATTTGGGTGATGGCGGAAATCGTTCTCACCATCAATAAACCACATCTCATCAATGCGATCAACGAGGGCGCGAAACCCAATGATGAGTTCACGGCGGGCGAGTGGTGCTCCTAGACAAAAATGGGTTCCGAAACCAAACGATAAGTGGCTGCGTACATTGTCGCGGTTGAGATCCATATCGGCCGGACACTCAAACTGATCGTCGTCGCGATTTGCCGCGGCATAACGCACGTTGATGACGGCTCCTGCAGGAATCATGACGCCATGAAGTTCAACTTCTTGTGTTGTTGAACGAAAGAGTCCTTGCACGGGTCCTTCTAAGCGAAGCACTTCTTCGGCAAGGAGGGGTACGTATTTGTCAGGATCAGATTTCAGCAGAGTCCATTGGTCGGGATTGGCAACCAACAGTCGAACGCCTTCAGACAGCGCGTTGGTTGTTGTTTCTGATCCACCCACGAAGGTGTCGGCCATCATTTCGGCGTGAAGTTCGTTGTCGGTCAGTGTTCGTCCCCATTCGGGAACGACTGTGTTCACTAAATCACTCAACAGCGTGTCATCTGGTTGCTGACGTAGACGTTCAAAGATTGGTTGGAAATAGTGTTGGGCTTCAATTTCTTGTTCTGTTGACCAGAAGGCTTCGTCATCGGTCTGCATCATCCCGAGACGTTGCACCCACGCATCGGTCCACGCCTTGATCTGCCACATGTCTTCATCGCGGGCGCCCATTTGTCGTCCGATAACGATGAGTGGCAACGGAATTGCAAATGATCGAACCCAATCGCATTGGCCGTTTTCAATAAAGTCATCAATCAGTTGATGAGCAAGCACTTCAATGAAGGGATCCATCTCTTTGATCTTCGATGGACGGAAGGCATGATTGAAGAGACCCCGCATCTCGCGATGTTCAGGATCGTCGCGAGACGCCAAAGTGGCTCCAGGTACCCAGCCATCTTGTTCATACATGGCCTTGATTTTGGCGGATCGTGGATCAACACGGCCTCGGTGGCGAGCGCTGGTGAAGCGTTCGGTGTCACTCAGGACCATTCGCACATCTTCATAGCGCGTGATGACATACATGCCTGTTGCATTGTCGCGCCAGACTGGGGCTTCGGCGCGAAGCTTTCCGTAAGCGTCATAAGGGCAGTCAGATATATCTAAGTCAAGCAAGGTCATCTTCGTGAGATCAAGATCGGAACTCATACACCTCATCTTGTCGCAGTTTTGCGGTATCCAGTTCAGCGGAAGGCCGCCATCGATCTATCTGGCATCGTGTCAGGGCTTCTGGCTCGGCTAGACATACAGGTATGAGCGAACCCACTCCAGTCTCCATTGAGGACTACATCAACATTCAGCGTCTGATTAACCGCTACGCCGATGCGGTGGTTCATCGCAACGGAGTGCAGTGGGGAAGTTGCTGGACTGATAACGCGGTGTGGGACTTGGGCGGAGGCCGACTTGTTGAAGGCAAGGAGGCGATTCTCAAACTGTGGTACGCCGCCATGGGTGGTATTTCTTCGGTCGTGCAAACTGTTCACAACGGCGATGCTTGGCTTGGAGCCTCGGCAAATGAAGCCACGGGGCGTTGGGCAATCAGCGAAAGAATGCGTCGGGCTAATGGCGATTCAGGGATTTTGCTCGCTCATTACGATGATGCATACGCCAAGGTGAACGGCCAATGGTTGTTCACGCGTCGTTTTCTACAAGTGCACTACGGTGGGCCAGCGGATCTTTCAGCGAACTTCAGTAACGATAAAGAACAGTTGCTCGCTCGTGGTGTTACTGCTGATGTCTGAGACCGAATAGTTTCTACTTATGCCCGTTTTCGCATCCGACCTCGCTCGCCTTCGACCCGACGAGATTGCAGTTTGTGATCCCAACCAGTCTTTTACTTGGGCCCAAGTTGGAGAAATCTTGAACCGTGTTGCCAATCGGGTGCTGGTAGCCGATTTGGGGGAATGTCGACGTGTCGCTGTCTTCGCCGAGAATGCTGCTGAGACAGCCTTGGCGCATCTTGGTTGTTTGCTCGGAAGTACCTCAACAGTGCCCGTCAACTTTCACCTCACAGCTGAAGAGGCGGCATACATTTTGGTTGATTCGGATTCACGCATCGTTTTCGTTGGCCCCGAAACGTTAGAGCGTGGCATTGAGGCGGCGCGCTTGGCCCGTCTGCAGGGTTTGTCCATCGACATCGTGGGCTGGGATGTCAGTCATCAAGAAGTCACTGATTGGAGCGCTTGGCTAGAAGCAGGGGACCCTAGCGACCCTTCGCTTGAGGTCGTACCACGCGCCAACTTGCTCTATACCTCTGGTACAACCGGTCTTCCCAAAGGAACCGAACTTCCCCCAACCATGTTCGCCGGTGGTTCCACCATGGCGGAACATCTTGAGGGAATGAAGATCAACCGCTTCGCGGACTACGGCACTCACCTTGTGGTCGGTCCGATGTATCACACTGGTCCTCTGAATGGAATGCGACTTCTTGTGCGTGGAGTGCCGATGGTGATTTTGGCGAAGTTTGACGCTGAGAGCACTTTGGCCACAATCCAAGAAAGCAAGACAGAGTCATCCGTGATGGTGCCGACACATTTTGTTCGTCTACTGGCGTTACCCGATGAAGTGAAAGCGAAGTACGACGTCTCCTCGATGAAGTTGGTGGCACACACTGGGGCCTCATGTCCAGTTGATGTCAAGCGGGCGATGATTGATTGGTGGGGCCCGATTTTTATTGATGCATATGGAGCCACCGAGGTCGGTACGACATGTTCAATTTCAAGTGTTGAATGGTTGGCTAATCCTGGTTCAGTAGGTCGCGCCGTGCCACCATTCTCCGTTCTTGTTCTCAATGATGATGGCGATGAAGTTGCTGCCAATACCGAAGGGCGATTGTTTTTTAAAGACGCCACAGGGCGTGGCGTCATCTACCCTAATGATGCAGAAAAAACAAAGGCAGCAAATATTTCTCCAGGAGTTTTCACACTCGGTGAAATTGGATATGTGAATGAGGCGGGTTACGTCTACATCACCGATCGTTTCAGTGACATGGTTGTTTCGGGCGGAGTCAATATCTACCCAGCTGAAGCTGAACAAGTTCTTGTTCAGCACCCAGGCCTATTAGATGTGGCTTGTATTGGGGTGCCTCATCATGAAATGGGGGAGGAACTGAAGGCCTTGGCAATTCCTCGTGATGTGCTGAATCCACCGGAGGCGAAAGAAGTATTGGCTTTCTGCCGAGAGCGCTTGAGTCATTTCAAATGTCCGAGGACGATTGAGTTTGTTGATGACCTCGGGCGTAACACGATGGGGAAAATCAATAAAAGAAAATTACGTGCTCCCTATTGGGAAAAATAAAAGGAGACATATGTCTGAGCCCGTGTTGTTGATTGATCATCCAGCGCCGAAGATACGGCGTTTCACTTTGAATCGTCCTGAGAAGCGCAACGCCCTCAACGATGATTTGCGCAGGGCTTTGTTTGATGCGCTACGCGATGGTGACAAGGCTCGTGATGTATCGGTGATAATTATTCGCGGTGCAGGGTCGGCATTTTGTGCTGGATACGATTTGGGATCGCCAAACAGTGATGTTGAACGGGCGATTTCACGGGCTGACGGTTGGTGGTCGCGGCATGTTGTTAATAATTGGTTCGAAATGTGGGACATGAGTACTCCGATCATCGCTCAGGTGCATGGCTACTGCTTGGCGGGAGGGACGGAACTGGCGACTGCCTGTGATTTGGTCTATGTCGCGCAGGACGCCAAGATTGGATATCCGCCAGTTCGCTTGATGTCGCCGCCTGATATGCAATGGCAAACTTGGATGATGGGTCTGCGTCGCGGTATGGAAGCACTGCTCACTGGCGACTCCATGAGCGGCGTAGAGGCGGTGACCAACGGTTTTGCGAATCGGGCTCATCCACTGGACGAACTCGATGGGGCAGTAATCGCAATGGCCGAACGTATTGCCAAGATTCCTGCCGATCTTTTAGCGCTGAATAAGCGGGCTGCGCACCGAGCGATGGATGTGATGGGAATACGGGCAGGTATTCGAGCCACCGCCGAGATCCAAGCGTTGGGATTCCATCAGAAATCTTCCATGGAGTACATGCAATCTTTTGTCACTAAGGGTGTCACTGCCGCATTGAGTGAGCGTGACGCTGCCTTTGGCGATTACCGCGAGGAAAACAAGGAAACCTGAGATTTTCGTTCAAAGAATGGTAGTTCCGGCTACTTTGTGGCAATATTGAGGGCTGTTAGTGAAGAATTCACTTCGGCTTAACAAGGAGTATCTCATGAAAAGGAAACAACAAGTTCTTATTGCGGGACTTGCAGCGCTAGGTCTATTGGCCGGCGCATGCAGTAGCGACAGCGAGAGTTCAGTCACTGAAGCGCCAGTCGTCACTGACGCGCCAGTCGTCACTGACGCGCCAGTGGTGACTGAACCAAATGCCGATGGCGATTTGGTTCAGTGGGCGCTTGATTACACAGAGGGCACTGCTGGCATGGCCAGTGGAGACTCAATCAAAGTCGGTTACGTCAACCAAGAGGATTACTTCCCAGAAAACACAATCGGCATCAATGCCGCAGTCGAGTTCGTTAATAATGAACTCGGAGGCGTCGCTGGCCGACCACTTGAAATCGTGGCATGTGCGATAGCCGTCGCAGAAGATGGTGCTAAATGTGGCACCGAGTTTGCCAACAATGCCGATATCGCTGTGGTCGTGACCGGAACAATTTTGGTCGGCAATAAGGAACTGTACGATGCGTTGAATACCAAGAAGCCAGTGATCGTCGGCAACGGTGTCACGGCTGATGACTTCACAACCTCTGCGGGTCAAGCCTTCACTGCTGGTTCACCGGGAGTAGTTGCGGGAATGGCAGGGTTTGTTGTGAGCCAACTCGGCGAGGTCAAGAACGTCGCCATCATCGCTGCCAATAACGCTGCAGGACAGGCTGGTGCCGACCTTTTGTTCAAGCCTGTGATTGAAAAAGCAGGAATCGCTTACACCTTCGTTGGTGTTGATGACACAGCCACCGCTGCTGACGTCGCATCCGCAATGACTGCCGTAGGCGCTGAGTCTGCTGATGTAGTTGTGCTCCTCGTGACGATTCAGCAATGTATTAATGTCTATGATGCCAGTAAGGCACTCGGCATTGATCCCCTGATTGTCGCCACTGGACTGTGCTTCGGCACACCGATGACAGACCACCTAGCAGAAGCTGGTGATGGTGGTACCGTCCCGAATAACTGGTATTTCGGTGGATACGGATACAGCTATTTCAACCCAGACTACGAAAGCGGTATGCAAACCTACCTTGACAAAGTGCAGGAGTATGGTGTGCCAGCTCCCGGAGCAGCGAATCTCGAATACACCGGTTTTGCTGGACCTTCATTTGCGAACGTCATGACTCTCGCGAAGTTCCTCAATCAACTCGGGCCTGATGCTTTGGATTACGCCAGCATTGATGGCAAAATTCGCGGCTTCAAGGGGCCAATGATGATTCAGGCCGGTCCTTTGGATTGTGGCAAGCAAGTCATTCTTGGCTTACCGATATTCATCTCGGTCTGCGGTTCGCAAATGGGAATCCAGCAGTACAAAGATGGTGAGTGGCTGAGCATTGCCGACGCCCTCAACGGCAAGCCCATCGACGCCACCAAAGTCTGATTTCTAGGCGAGTCAAAACTTTGTGAATATTAAAAAATGGTTGTCGGAGCGTCTCACATTGAGACGCTCCGACAAACCGTCCGTAGATACTGTTAATCCTGTTCCGCAACTGACGCGAAACCTTCGCGCAGCGTTCTTGATCGTTTCGGCAGGAGTAGTTCTTTGGGCGATCTTTGATCCTGAGACTCGAACAAACTTTGTATCTGGGTCAGGTATCGCTCAGGGAGCTTTGATAGCAGCGATCGCCCTTGGAGTAGTTCTCACTTATCGTGGTTCAGGGATCGTCAATTTCGCAAATAGTGCTGTTGCCATGTACGTCGCGTATTTCTATGCGGTACTTCGGAGGGACGGAGACTTGTTCCTTCCGCCGTTGCCCAATCCGCTGGCCCCGATTGAAGGCGTCCTCCACATTTTTCAAGATAAGGAGAGATGGACCGATCTGCCGGATTGGCCAACGCGAATCAGCCTCGGCAATGAGGTCAGCTTTTGGCCAGCGTTGTTGATATCTCTTGTCTTCGCAATGTTATTTGGACTGGTATTGCATCTCTTGATTTTTCAGCCATTGCGACATAGCCCTCCGTTAGCAAAAGTTGTGGCCTCTATCGGCCTGTTTATTCTCCTTCCTGCGGTCATTATTCGAAGGTTCACTATTCAACCCTTTACCGTCCGGTCCATGCCTTTCTATAAACAAGAAGCTGCTCCCTTGAAACTTCCATTTGGAATTTCAATCGGTGCGGATGCTCTGACAATCGCGATTTTGGTCCTTATTTTTACCTTTGCACTCTGGTTTTTCTTCCAAAAGTCGCGGTTTGGACTTTCCACGAGGGCCGCCAGTGAGAATGAAAAAGGTGCGATTCTTTTAGGGTTCTCACCGGAGTTCTTAGGCGCAGCGAATTGGGTTTTGTCGACTCTGATCACTGGACTGCTCGGTATTTTCGCAGCGACGATTCAAAGGTCCGTTGACCCAGGCGTTCTTCCAGCATTGATTATTCCCGCATTAACTGCCGCCTTAGTCGGTGGTTTTACGTCATTCGGGTGGACTACTTTTGCGTCACTGCTCTTGGGTATGCAGTTTGGTCTCATCAAGTATTTGGAGATCAACCATGATTGGTTCTTTAAATCTGGCGGAACACCCTTGCCTGGGGGAGAACGACTGATCCCTCTCCTAGTGATTGTGGTTGTCCTCTATTTGCGGGGAAAAAGTTTGCCTGTTCGCGGCTCGCTCAGCGCTGGACGCTTGCCCTTTTCCCCAACGCCGTCTCGGTCGTCAAGGCGCTATTTCGCTCCAATTTCGATTTTAGCAGTCGCCATCTTGGCTCTTTTTGTTTTGACCCCGTCATTTCGTCTAGCGCTCTCAAATTCACTCGTGGGAATCATTCTCTGTCTGTCGATTGTCGTTGTGACGGGTTATGTCGGTCAGATTTCTCTGGCACAGATGTCATTCGCCGGAATCTCCGCCTTCCTAGTTTCCAAAATGACCGTTGAGGCACCCATACGACTACCAGTTTTCTTCACCAACTATCACATCACGGTGATTCCCCAGATGCCCTTCCCTTTTCCTATTTTGATCGGTGGATTGGTGGCCATGGCGGTCGGCATGATTGTGGCAATACCAGCGTTAAGGGTGCGTGGTGTCAACTTGGCCATCGTCACCTTGGCATTCGCAGTGGCAGTCGACAGAGTTTTGTTCGCCAATAAATCTATTAATGGTGGCTTCATTGGCGCCAAAGTCAATACGCCGAATCTCATTGTGGGAGCCCGCGATGTGCAGTACGACTTTTTGGGTCTCACAGCAGGAGATGGGTTGCAACCTAACCCATTGACAGCAATTTTCTGTTTGCTCCTTGTCGTCATATTGTGCTACATGATTACCAACCTGCGAATGTCAGCCACAGGCCGCAGTATGTTAGCGACGCGAAATAATGAACGCGCCGCTGCAGCGGCTGGAGTCAATGTCGCGGGAGTCAAGATGTTGGCGTTCGCGATCTCGGCGTTTATCGCTGGAGTAGGCGGAGCCCTTATTGCATATCGTTCAGGTGGAGTGACGACGGACAAATTTACCTTCCTGCAATCGTTGACCTTCATGGCTTTTGCTTACATTGGAGGAATCTCAAGCATTTCTGGAGCGATCGCTGGAGGGATGCTGGTGTCTGGAGGCATATTTTTTACATTCCTAGCGAACATCTTGCATGTGCCAAGTGAGTTCACATTGATTTTGGGTGGCTTGGGACTGATTATCGCCTCAATTCAGAATCCAGAAGGACTTTCTGGGAGTCTTCGTCAACAAAAATTGCGTATCTCTCAGGCCTTGACTGCAAGACATCATGGCAGTAATGAACTAGTGTCCCCTGAGGGGAAAGAAGTGGGGGTTGACAGTTGAATCTTTTAACAACAGCAGGAATGTCTGTGACGTTTGGTGGACTGCGAGCGGTGAATAACGTGGACATCGCCGTTGAGCAAGGAAAACTCGTCGGATTGATTGGTCCCAATGGCGCCGGCAAGACGACCTTCATTGACGGCATCACGGGATTTGTTCCAACTACTGGTCGTATTGAATTTAAGGGGCAGGAAATCAACTCCTTACCCGTTCACAGTCGAGCCCGATTAGGTCTTGGGCGAACATGGCAATCCCTTGAGCTTTTCGATGATCTCACCATTGAAGAAAATATTCAGGTCGCCGCCGAGCGTCAAACAGCGAAAAGTTTTTTGACAGATCTCGTTCGCCCAGGTCGCAAACGTGATCACAGTGGAGTTGATTTTGCTTTCGAAGTTCTCGGTATCGGCGATCTCGCTAAGAAGTATCCAAATGAAATTAGTCAAGGTCAACGTAAATTGGTGTCTGCGGCCCGAGCTCTTGCTGGTCGTCCCGATTTGGTCTGCATGGATGAGCCAGCCGCTGGTTTGGACACAACCGAGTCGCATGAACTCGGCGGTCGACTGCGCAAGATCATCGATGCGGGTTTGACCATATTCCTTGTTGATCACGATATGGGACTCGTTCTTGATGTCTGTGACTACATTTATGTCATTGAGTTTGGCATCAAAATCGCTGAGGGAACTCCCAACCAAATTAGAAACGATCCAAAGGTCATTGAGGCTTATCTTGGAAGTAGCGCGACAGAGGGAAGTCACTGATGTCAGTTTTGCTGGAGATTGAAAATCTGAACACGGGCTATAACGGCGTTTCAGTTGTACGTGGTTTGAACCTGCAGGTCAGTGAAGGCGAAGTAGTGGCTTTGCTTGGACCCAACGGTGCTGGGAAAACAACGACTTTGTTGACAGCATCAGGCTTGGTGCCGATCATCTCCGGGGATATCAAGGTTTTCGGTAAGTCCATTAAGGGCCGTCGACCACATCTCATCGCTCGTGAAGGTCTGGCTCATGTGCCTGAGGGGCGTTCACTATTTTACCAATTGACAGTTGCCGAGAACTTGCGGCTCGGGGCTGCCAAGGGCTCAGCCGATGTTGACAAAGCACTCAGTTATTTCCCGGCCCTTGAGCAGATCCTTGATCGTCGCGCTGGTCTGTTGTCGGGTGGAGAGCAACAGATGCTGGCGATGGCGCGGGCCCTGACAGTGAAGCCGAAGCTACTCATGGTGGACGAAATGAGTTTAGGTTTGGCCCCAATTATCGTGGAGCGCCTATTACCGATCTTGCGACAGATTGCCGCTGAGACAGGGGCGGGTGTCCTGCTTGTTGAGCAACACGTGCACATGGCACTGCAAGTTGCCGACCGCGCCTACGTCTTAAGCCACGGCGAGTTGGTCCTAGAAGGCGATGCCGCCGAGATCAACAAGGATCGCAGCCTGATTCAAGCTAGTTATCTCGGTGGCTCTTAGTAACTAAGCGCCAGGTAATTGCTTTAAGTAGGTCTGCATATCAAAGTAGTCACGCCATAGCGTGATCTTGCCATCAACGACTTCCCATACACCGGTCACGGGCATTTCGAGCCAGCCAAAAGGCATATGGAATTTGTCGGTGCGCTCGTTGAAGACATAGTTGCCAGTTGCGGCCTCTCGATGCACTGGCCAGGCGACTTCGCTACAGCCTTCAATCATCGGCTTGAGCATTGTCGAAATGGCCTCGGGCCCGAAAACTTTGCCCATCGGCACATTGTCGTATTCACAGTTATCGCTGACAAGAGCGACCGCAACGTCAACGTGACGATTTTCAAGTGCCTGAATAAACGCGTTAACAGTTTCGAGAGGAGTCATTTCATTCCTTGGTGGGTTCTGGAGATATCACAGGTTCACGACTCCACAGTATGTCAAAATCTCGAGCGACATCAAGAACTTGGAATGCACGCCCCATACCCACAAAGAATCCGATACTCACTGTGAGTTCAAGAAGTTCCGTATCAGAGAACACGGATTGCAAACGCTTCCATAATTCATCGTCCACCGAAGTGTGATCAATGGCGAAACGCTCGGCATACTCTGCAGCTAAACGTTCGCGTTCAGAAAAATCTGGGTGATCGTGGTAATGCTGTACAGAATTGTACGCCTCGTCCGTCAGTCCTTGCTGCATCGCCGATGCAGCGCGAGTATTCAGTCAAACAACGCATTGATTGAGTTGAGCGATTCTCATCCGTGCGACTTCTCGTTCGCGCACACCCAAACTTGACTTGGTATAGACGGCTTCGCTGAGAGCATGCATGCCAGCAGCGATATCTGGTGCCAGTTTCCACATGCGGTGGGCTTCAAGGCCTTGACCTTCTGGAACATTGATACGCGCCATGATTTCTCTCCTTGGGTTTGAATTCAGTGATTGATATGTTCGACTAATGCGATTCGTACTGGGATGGCGCTTTGTACGACCATTCCATTGATGTGGTCGTACCCCTTATCCACTGAGACTAAGCGACTCGTTGGTGACCCGATATCGCGAACTTTCTCATCGGTCAGAGATGAACCGCCCCATGAGTGTGCCATGGAAATGACTCCCCGACGAACATCGGGGGCGGCTTCCACTAAGCCGTGGACTGACGCTCGGGGAGAGAAAATCTCGATCAGGTCACCTTCCACCAATTCAAGATCAAGCATGTCTTGCGGGTTCATGTACGCCGAATTACTCGTACCTTTCGCTCCCAAAATAGACAAACTCGAACCGTACGAATTGAGAACGTGCTTGAGGCGACGACTGACCAGACGGAATGGATAGAGAGATGGGTCAACGCCTAGGGCGACAGCGCTATCGCCCTCTCCATGTACTTCACCTAATTCGGCAACAATGTCATCGGGTGCAACGGTGAACTTTGCAGTACATGTTGGATCAGCAGCAGAGACGATCATTGCCTTATCAGGATGCACAACTCTACGGTTTGCCCGTACTTCATCCATCGGCATGCGTGAACCAGCGTAAGCAAGATCGATCATCTCGTCATCGCTGGGTCGCTCATCCATTGGGGTGTCACCGCCAGGAAACGGAAGCGGGTAACCGAGGCGTTTTGAAAGTTCCCAAAATATTTCCCATTCATTGAGCACATCGCCTGCACGTTCTGTAATGGCATCGGTGTAGTTGGTGTACGGAGCACGGAACCAACGATCCATGAGGTGGGGGATATCGGCTCGCTCGAGGGACAACGTTGGGGCAATGACATAGTCAGCGAATTCAGCAGTTGCTGACATGCGATGATCAACGACCACGAGAAGTTCAAGGTCCTTCATCGCCGCAACTGTAAGTTCCTGATCGGGCCACGCCACGACAGGGTTGCCTCCGCTCACAATCAGGGCACGAACCTGTCCGTCACCTGGGGTTAAAATCTCTTCAGCCAATGTTGTTGTCAACATTTCACCGCGGATACCGCGCAGGTTGCGCATCCGCGATGGCGCTCCTGTGGCAGGAGTTCGAGCCGCATGAACTTGAGCACGACGAGGGGTTTCTGGATATAAGAAGTAACCGCTCTCAAGCGAATCTCCCTCGCGATTGACGCGTCCACAAATCGTATTGAGAGCAATGGAAAGGTGCTCGGTGAGACTTGAGTGTGGGGCCATGCTCGGCCCAGTCCCCGTGCCGCTTGTGCCACGTTGAGCAGCGGCAAACATCCGTGCCGCAGCAACTATGTCGTCGGCGGGCACATCGCAACGCGTGGAAACGTAATCCAGAGTGAAGGTAGAGACCGCATCAGCGAGTTGGGCTAGGTCAGAAACCCACAAGTCACAGAACTCGTGATCAAAAAGGCCTTCGTCAATGACTACTTTCAAGATGCCAGCCATCAAGGTTGGATCCTCCCCTGGTTTGGGGGCGAGGTGAATATCGGCCTGCGTTGCAAACTCCGTGCGACGAGGATCAATGACAATCAGTTTCATACCTCGATTTTTTGCTTCACGCAAAACCACATATGGGTTGGTGCCTTGCAGACCACCGACTGGTGAAAAACTTGAGACCATCGGGTTGTAGCCAATCGCCAGCAATACATCGGCGTTGCTGAAATCCTGATAGCCGGCTTCCCAAATGCCGACGCGAAAGGGTGCAGTACTTTTAGCGGGTTGATCAATCGTCACTGAGGTGTAAAAAGACGGTGAGTCAAAACCTTGATGAAAGGCGCGAGCAGCAGGGACCGCTAGCGAGTTCTGATATCCGCCCGTACCTGTATATGAGGCAACCGCGCGTGGACCGTAGGTGTCAATGATCCGCCGTAATTGCGTAGCGATCTCATCCATAGCCTCAGATGAGGAGAGCTCTTCAAATGTGCCATCGGGACGGCGACGTAATGATTTCAGCAAACGTTGAGGGTGAGTCATCTGCTCGGGGATCTGTCGCCCTTTGATACATGTGTAGCCAGCGAAAATTGGATCCTCGGGAACTCCTCTGATGGCGACTGCTTGACCGCCTTGTAGATCGACTTCGATCGGGCAACTGGCATGGCAGAAACGGCAAAAGGTGAGATGAGTAGAAATACCATCCGTTGATAAGTCGTCCGTAGCGTTCAATGAATTGTCTAGCGACACTTTTTGCCCCTTTTTTGGTGAACCTTGACCCCACGGCTCTGTTTATAAACTAATCGCTGTATTAGTTTATAAACAGACCGGAGGTCGATTTACTTTACGAAACGAGACAAGTGATGAGCAATGAGTCCGAGACCTTCGGCATTGATGATTTAATCCATCGCCGTCAAGGAGCGATCGCCTGCCCGTATCCGATCTTTGCGGGTCTGCGAGAGACCGACGGTCTTGTTTTCAATCAGGACTTAGGTGCATGGATCATCACGCGTTATGACGATGTGCGTTCAATTTTGCGAGACACTGAGCGCTTCTCAAGCCTCAATCCAACGGGTCCGCAGGCGGCCGGAGAGGCCCTGATGAGGGGAATCATGGAGTTGATGCAGGACCCTGAGATGGCAGCGGTTCTTGATTCATCGGCGATGAGCCGAGGCCGAGTTGCGGTGTTGTTGAACGCCGATCCACCTGATCATCGCCGTCAGCGCAAGCTAGTCAATCCCGCGTTTCGTCCAGACCGTATCCGTGCCATGGAGCCAGCCATCACGGAGGTCGCAACTCGACTCCTGGCAGATGTTCAAGCTGATCTAGCCAAAACTGGACAGGTGAATATCGTCGAGCGTTTCACCGTTGGACTACCGATGACCATCATCGCCTTAGCACTCGGTGTCGTCGGCGAGGATTTAGCGACCTTTAAGAGGTGGTCAAATGACATCGTGATGCCCGTGGGCAACCATTCGCCATCCACCGAGCAGGTCAAAGGTTTCTTATTGTCAACAAAACAATTCGCGGAATACTTTTTGAGTCAAATCGCCCAGCGTCAGGCAGTTCCTACGAATGACCTGTTGTCGGACATTGCTAACGCCGATATTGATGGAGAAAAGTTAACCGATGATGAGCAGTTGGGTATGTTGCAACAATTTCTTGTCGCCGGCAACGAAACAACGACCAACCTGATTACCAATCTGATTCGTTGTTTGGCGCAGGATTCTGAACTTCAAGAGCGCGTACGTCGAGAACCCGCGCTGATTGACGGTCTGATTGAGGAGATGTTGCGCATTGAAGCTCCTGTTGGCGGCTTATTCCGTCAAACCAAAGTTGACGTTGAGATTGCTGGGACGTCAATCCCGGCGGGTGACCATCTCTGGCTCGTTTTTGCCTCAGCCAACCGAGATGGCTGCAAATTCGCTGATCCTGACCAAGTTGACCCCGAAAGATTGAATGTCAAGGAACACTTGGCTTTTGGCAACGGGGAGCATTTCTGCCCAGGCGCGGGACTGGCGCGAAGCGAGGCACGTATAGCAATCCAACTCATTTTGGAAACTCTTGAGCCTTTTTCGCTGGCGGCGGATAACGATTTTCACTATGGCGACTCCTTCGTTTTACGCGGGCTTACGGGATTAAATATCTCAACTTCGGGGTAATGACCCTCGGCGTAGCGTCAGAACTAATCAATCGGTTAGTTTCTAGGGAGAGATGTTGGTCGCAACGACTTGCACAGGGGAGGGACCAAAAATGGCTGATCGCTGGATAACTGATAGGGCGCCAAGCAAGCGTTGGCCGCACTACACACGCGCCAATGCCGGCGAAGTCCTGAGCGTTTCAGCCAGTCCTCTGAGCCAGCAATTCTGCTGGGAAAATGGCATCTTGCTCGGTTGGCGTGACGGTTATGTGCGGGGAGGGAATTACACCCTTGACGAATTCACCAACGGCGAACCTGAAGTATGTGGCTTTTTCGCTGGTTATTTTTATATCAACTTGGCCAATGTGCGCATGCAAGCTGTGCGCAGTCCGCTACTCACTGTCGAGCAATTAGATCTTGCCTTCTTTGGGGATCATCCCGAAGTCCCGCCCTATGAGGCGCATCCCCTTGATGAACGTCCAGAAATGGCCGACGGGATCTTGGCTCACCTCGGATGGGTGATGACCAATACCTCAATCCCTGAAGTCGATGCCGAAAAGCAGATGACCATTGAGTTGCGACGGGGTCGGCCGGACTTAGCAACATTGAGCGATGCTGGACTGCTCACACGCGCTCGCATGTTGCAGCCATTGCTACGCAAATTATTTGATAGTCATACCCCTCCTTCGTCTGACTCAGCCATCGCACCTGGAATTTTAGGTGCCATTTGTGCGGCAATTGGTGAACCAGAAACTGCAATGAAGTTGCTGGCAGGCATCGGAGATGTTGACTCTGCTGAACCTAGTTATCGGATGTGGGATTTGTCGCGCATCGTGAACGCTTCTGCCGCAGTCAGCAAAGAGTTCAATGCTGGCCTCACAGGTCTCGTTGATCGTCTGTCGTCTTCAACCGATAGTGAAGTCAAACAGTTCCAAGCACAGTTCGAGCAGTTTTTGGTTGAATTTGGATCACGCGGTCCCAATGAGTGGGAGATCAGTGCCGATACATGGGAAACAAAGCCGGCATATGCCATTGCGGTCATTGATCGTATTCGTCTGCAGAAAGATGGCGAGTCGCCCACCATTCGCAATGCCCGCAAGGCTCAAGAGCGTCAGGCTTTGACGCAAGACGTGCGCAACAAGGTTCGCCCACTCGGCGATGAGTTGGCGGGACAATTGGAAGGTGCTTTGACCGCCAGTTCACAAATGGCGATTCGTGAGCGAACGAAAACAAATATCATTCGCGCGCTTCACGAAGTCCGTATGGCATTTCGTGAATTGGGTCTGCGACGCGCAGCACAAGGTACTTTGAAGGATCCACATCATGTGTTTGCTTTGCTTGATTCGGAACTTGATGAATTCTTATTCAACCCAACATCGTTGACTGAAGTTCTCGCCCAACGCCATGCTCAATGGCAAGCCTTGCAACTTCTTGAGCCACCTTTCTTCATTAAGAACGGCATCGTGCCTCCGCTCAGTGAATACAAAAAGAAGGGTCAGTCCTCAGCGACCCGAGCTCAAGTCGGCGACGTGGTTCAGGGAGTCCCTGGTTGCACCGGTCAATATGTGGGCCGAGCACGAGTCATCCTTGATCCCACAGAACCAGGTGACCTTGAGCCCGGCGATATCTTGATCGCTCCGAATACTGATCCCGCATGGACACCATTGTTCATGTCCTGTGGAGCAGTTGTCGTCAATGTGGGGGCGGCTATTAGCCACGCCATTATCGTGAGTCGCGAACTTGGTCTTCCATGCGTCGTGTCGGCTACCGATGCCACCGTGCGAATCATCGATGGTTCATTGATTGAAGTCAACGGTGATAACGGCGCGGTCACGATTTTGGAAGTGCCGGCATGAGTCATCCTTTTAGATTTGGTCTGCAGGCATACGCGCCAGAGTCGGGCAAGCAATGGCGAGAACTTGCGCGCAAAGCCGAATCCACTGGCTTTTCTTCTTTCCATCTTGCTGATCACATCATTGGTCCGGGACCCGCTTTGGCGGCGACTGGTCACCCCGTGCAAACTGTGGCGGCGATTCCCGCGATGGCAGTGGCGGCCGAGGCTACGAGCACCATCAAGGTGGGTTGTCGCGTTCTTTGCGTCGACTATCGCAATCCAGTGATGCTGGCCAAAGAAGTTGCCACTCTTGACTTTTTTTCTGAAGGACGACTTGAACTTGGTTTAGGCGCGGGTTGGTTACAAGGTGAATACGAGGCTGTCGGAATTCCTTTTGATCGTGCGGGAGTGCGATTAGATCGTTTTGAGGAAGTCATTGGTTTGCTCCGTGCTTCTTTTGCCGAAGGTGAACTGAATATTGACACCACTCACGTCCACGCTGTGGGATTCGAAGCAGTGCCCAAGCCCTTCACTGAAGCAGGGCCACCGATCATGATCGGTGGGGGAGCACAGCGTATTTTGACCATTGCAGGTCGCGAAGCCGACATCGTCAGCCTGAACTTCAACAACTCCTCGGGCAAGTTAGGTGCCGAAGGAATCGCCTCGTCAACGGCAGAAAACACAGATCAGAAAATCCAGTGGATTCGCGACGGAGCCGGCACGCGTTTTGATCAGATTGTGATTGAGATAGCTGCCTACTTTACAGTGGTCACTCCGGATGGTGCAAGCACACGTGCCAAGATGGCGCCAATGTTTGGTATGACCCCCGAAGTTTTCGCCGAGCATCCCAATGTGCTGATCGGTTCAGTGGATGAAATCTGTGAACGCATTGTTGAGCGACGCGAACGGTTTGGTATTAGTTACACAAGTTTCGGTGCGTCCGTGATGGATTCAGTGATTCCGGTCGTTGAACGACTTTCAGGTAAATAAATTTTCAATGTGAGCGGAGAAAATCATGACCATCGACATCAGTACCTTTAATCCATTTGATCCCACGACGCAACAGTGCCCATTTCCGCACTACGCCCAAATGCGTGCCGACTCAGCAGTGCACCCAGTGCCGAGCATCGGTGTGCACCTAGTCACGAAACACGACTTGGTGATGACAGTACTGCGTGACCCGCAGACGTATTCATCGTTGTTCGGTGGCTCAGGTATGCCATTGAGTTCAGCGGACCGTGAAAAGTTCGCTGATGTCATGGCTGCTGGTTACCCACGTGTGCCAACCATGCTGACCGCCGATCAACCCGATCACACTCGCTATCGACGCCTCGTCGCACGCGCTTTTCACCCCAAGGTGATCGCTGAGATGGAACCAATCATTCGTGAAATTACTGTTGGTTTGATTGACTCGTGGATTGATAAAGGTCGCATCGAATTCGTCAAAGAGTTTGGCGTCCCCTTGCCCGTGCGCGTTATTGCCAAGGCGCTGAATGTGCCTGATGATCGTCTGGCGGACTTCAAGCGCTGGTCGGACGATTCAATTGCCGGCATCGGGACAAACATCACGATTGAACAACGCGTGCAGGCTGAATATGGTGTCAATGAGTTCCAGCATTATTTTGCTGAGCAGATCAATTTGCGTCGCACTGAACCACAGGATGACTTGTTGACCAATTTGCTCAACGCCTCAATTGATGACGATGATCCAGAAGTGACGGATAAGCGTCAACTTGATATGGCTGAGATGCTGAGTATTGTGCAGCAATTGTTGGTGGCCGGAAATGAAACCACTACTAAGACATTGACAGAGATGATTCGCCTGCTGGCAGAGAATCCTGCCGAATGGGAAAAACTCAAGGCAGATCCATCACGTGCTGAAAAAGTCGTTGAAGAAACGCTCCGTTTGTCAACGCCAACTCAAGGCATGTGGCGCATTCTCACTAAGGACACCGAACTTGGTGGCGTACAACTGACTAAGGGTCAACGAATCATCATCGTCTTTGCCTCGGCTAATCGTGATGAGGCACTGTATGACGATCCAGACGGCTTCAACCCCGACCGTGAGCACTTGCGCGAGAATCTAGCCTTTGGCAAGGGAATTCATTTCTGTTTGGGTGCCAATCTCTCGCGACTTGAGGGCAAGGTTGCTGCTGAAGAACTCTCTAAGCGCATTGACACAATCACTCTGTCGGATTCAAACACATACGAGTACTTCCCAAGCTTTATGCTGCGCGGTTTGACGAACCTTGAAGTCGAATTCACTGTGGCAACTGGTGCACGCTGATGAGTGGAGAACTCGCTGGCAAAATCGCCGTGGTGACTGGTTCAAGTCGTGGCATTGGACGTGGAACCGCAATCGCCTTGGCTGAAAAGGGGGCCACGGTGTACATCACGGGTCGCAGTGCCGGAACTGGACCTCTGACGATTGACACCACAGTGAAGATGGTCAATGATGCGGGTGGCAGAGGTGTCGCAGTGCAGGTTGATCACGGTGATGATGCGCAGATTGCTGCCCTCTTTGCACGAATCAAAGATGAAGTCGGCAAGATCGATGTGCTGGTCAACAATGTCTACAAGATTCCCGATCCTCCAGCCTGGGGTGGTGGCTTTTGGGATCATCCAATCAGCATTTGGGACGATCAAGTAGGGATTGGTCTCAGAGCCCATTATGTGGCTTCGTGGCATGCTGCACCACTGCTGTTCGCCGCTGGTGCGGGAGGCTCAATTATGAATGTCTCGTCGCCAGGAGGAAGTTCATATCACTTCAGTTCTTCCTATGGTGCTGGCAAAGCGGGTCTCAATCGACTGAGTGCCGATATGGCTTTGGAACTCAAGCCCAAGGGAATTGCGTGCTGTTCTATTTATCCAGGCTCCGTGGCGACCGAATTTATTCAGGCAGTTTCGGCCGACCGTGGCATGGACCTCACCGCGGCACAGACCACTCTTGGAGTTGGTCGCGCAATTGCCGCTTTAGTGGTGGCGCCCGATCTCATGGAGCGTTCAGGTTCCATTCAATGGATTGAAGATTTGTCCGAGGAGTTTGACACTCGAGACGAAAATGGCAATAGGGCTGTGAAATATAAAACTCGTTCGTGAGTTTTCAGAACTCTAATTGCAAGTGATCAACGCCGCGAATGGTGAGACGATCGCGCCAAGTGATGTCGCCCACGGCATGCATATTCGGAAATCTGGCAACCATTGATCCGACGGCGATTTCGGCCTCTAACTTTGCCAGACTCGCACCCAAGCAATAGTGAATGCCGCCAGCGAAAGCGAGATGACGATTGGAGTTGGCGCGATCGAGTTTGAGAACATGTGGATCGGCGAACATCGCTGGATCATGGTTGCCGGCACCCAAGAGCGTTGTCACGATCGTCCCTGGTTGTACTGTGATCGGTCCATGTAATGACTGATAAGTCACGGGCACGATGGGAACGCGAACTGTCTGCTGGACTGGTCCGTCAAAGCGTAAAAGTTCGTCAACGGCACGGTTCGCAATGCTCGGATTGTTGTGCCACAGAGATAACTGATCGGGGAAGCGCAGCACAGCGTTGATGGAGTTGCCAATCAGATTGACGGTCGTCTCGTGACCAGCGATGTACAGCAGAACGATGAAAGAGATCAGTTCATCAAGGTCTAAATTGTCCCCTTCGTCTTCAACAGCGATCAGGGCAGACAGCAGATCATCGCCAGGATGAGAGCGTCGATCTTCAATAATCGTGAACAAATAGGGGATCATTTCGTTCAAGGCCCCTTCAGTTCGATCGAGGTCTTCGAGAGTTGACGTTGGTTCCAACGAGAGAGTGATCAGTTGACCCCATTCGCGTAATTCATCGGAACGATCTGTGGGCATCGCCAGCAGATCTGAGATCACTTGGAAAGGGATTGGGAAGGCCATCTCGTCGACGAGTTCCATGCCGCCATTTTTTGAGGCCTTATCTAGGACATCATCCACCAACTGTTGAATTCGGGGGCGCAATCGGTCAGTCGCAGAGGGAGTAAAGGCTTTGCTGACAAGTCGACGTAAGCGCGTGTGATCTGGGGGATCAAGGTTGAGAATTGTTTTCGCTCCCTCACGACCCTTTCGGCGTTCGCGTTTTGCAATCCACAGAGGGTCAGTGGGTTCATTCGCCGTGGCTTCAATATCACGGCTGAAATCGTTACTTCGAAGTGTCGCCGAGACATCCTCGTAGCGGGTCAAGATGATGCTGCCAAGTGGTGTGCTGTGCACCGGATCCTGTTCGCGCAAGGCCTCATAAAAGGGATATGGGTTAGCGCGAAATACTGGATCGAAAGGGTTAAACGTTGGCTGAGTCATAGTGCGCTTAGAACTGTAGCGAGGGTGTCAACGATCTGATCAATCTGGGCATCGCTGGTGACCAACGGTGGACAAAAAGTATTTGCGTCGGCACCAATCGCGCGAGTGATCACTCCAAGATCCAACATTTTGTCACGGATCACCATCGGATCACGATGTGGGTGATGTGAAACTGCCCACACTGCTCCATCGCCACGGATTGAGGCGATCAGCCCGTCGTCGGCTAAAGATTGCAGTCCCCTAGACAGACGCCTTCCGATATGCACTGCGCGTGCCAATAAATCTTCGCGTTCCAGAATCTCGATGTTCTTGAGCGCCGCCGCACACGCTGTTGGATGACCAGAATATGTAAAGCCTGTGCGCAAGAAAAAGTTTGCATCTGCCTCCAGCGGTGCGCGAACCGTGGGTCCAACAAAGACGCCACCCAAAGGCTGGTAACCAGAAGTCACAGCCTTCGCAAAGGTCACTAAGTCTGGCACAACTTTGTAATGGTCAGCAGCAAACCAAGTACCGAGTCGTCCAAACCCGCTAATGACCTCATCAAAGATTAAAAATGCTCCGTGTTGATCGCATAGGCGACGCACACTTTGGAGATAACCGTCTTGAGGTGGAAAGACTCCGCCGGCACCCTGCAAAGGTTCAACAAGTACGGCGGCAACGGTATTGCCCCGTTGTGCCATCAGTGTGGCCATGGCTTCAATGTCATCGGCGCCAACTTGCTCAACGTCACCGACCAAAGGTCCGTAGCCTTCGCGATTCGGGGGAATGCCCTGAGCGCTGGTTCCTCCATAGGTCGTGCCGTGATAGCCGCGCTGTCGCGAAATGATCAGAGTTCGTTCCGGTTGGCCAGCCTGAACGTGAGCCAGTCGCGCAAGTTTCATCGCCGTATCAACGGACTCAGAACCGGACGATGTAAAAAATGTACGGCTCTTGGGAATCGGTCCAATAGCGACCAGTTTCTCGGCAAGTTCTTCGGCAGGTTCATTCGTAAATGGATCAAAAGTTGAATATGCAGCCAAGGTCCCCGCTTGACGGGCTATGGCTTGCGCCATATCGCTACGACCGTGTCCGACGGCGCAATACCAAAGGCTGGCCATGGCGTCGATGTACTGATTTCCGAGGTTGTCGTAGACAACTGAACCTTGACCGCGAACCAAGGTGCGAAAATCGGTGCGAGTCGGCTTTGCGAAAGGATGCAGGAAGTCTGAAACCACGTGATAAAGGTAGTTCCTCGTCCGGCATATTGAGTCCACGAGGTTGCAAATCATATTTGAGAATGATTATCATTTTGGAATGATCAATTTTCAACCTGTGCGTGCTCGTGCGCTCCTCGCGATAGTCCCTTTTCTTGCCCTCACTGCGTGTGGCTCGTCTGACAGCGCCGACAACCCAGATGCGGATTCCCCGCAAATCGTTGTCACCTATTCAATTTTGGGTTCGATCGTCAGCGAGGTCGTTGGATCGGCCGCTCGGGTGACGGTGCTCATGCCCAACGGCGCCGATCCTCACGAATGGGAACCTTCAGCTCAGGACATTGAGTTGTTGAACGACGCCGATCTCATTGTCAGCAATGGCTTGGATCTTGAAGGAAACATCCTGGGGCCTATTGAAGAAGCTGAAAAAGCCGGAGTTCGTGTTTTTCATGCCACCGATCATGTTGAGGTTATCGAATTTAACGAATCTACCCATCACGATGAAGACGAAGAGGGGCATGAAGATGAAGGTGGAGACGAAGAGGGGCATGAAGACGAAGGTGGTCATGAAGGTGGAGACCCTCATTTTTGGACCAGTCCCATTGCCATGGCAGACGTTGCTCTTGCGTTAGAAGAAACCTTGGAAGGTCTCGGCATTGACACTGAGGGTCGCGGAGCAATGATCTCAGAAAAATTATTGAGTTTGGATCAAGAAATACAGAAAGTCTTGGCCGAGATCGCGCCCGAATCGCGAATTTTGGTCACGGGACACGAGTCGCTCGGGTACTTCGCCGACCAATATGACTTCGAGATCGTCGGTACGATTATTCCAAGTTTGTCAAGTGAGGCAGAAGCTTCCGCAGGTGATTTGGCCGAACTCAAAGAGATCATCGAAGAAGAGGGAGTCAGCGTTGTCTTCACAGAATTGGGTACATCGCCAGAAGTTGCCGCGGCTTTGGCTTCTGATGCTGGTGTTGAACTGGTTGAATTATCAACTCACTTCTTGCCTGAAGATGGTTCGTATTCCACATTTGTGCGCGAACTGGCATCCACGATTTCACAGGCCTTAGCACCCTAGGATCATTGCGTGGGGAATTTTATTGACCCGTTTCTCAATAACGGGTTTCTCCAGCGGGCTCTTCTAGCCGGTGTCCTACTTTCCATCACCTGTGCCGTCGTTGGAACCTATGTGATTTTAAGAGGAATGGCTTTCATTGGTGATGCTCTTGCGCACGGTGTTCTTCCTGGAGTCGCCGGCGCAGTCATTTTGGGTTTGCCGGCAATGCTCGGAGCTGCCGTTGGTGCGGGGGTGATGGTCGCAGGGGTCGGTCTCATCACGGCACGTTCAAAACTTTCCAACGACACCGCAATCGGATTAATTTTTATTGGGCTTCTTGCGCTCGGAGTCGTGTTAATTTCTAGCTCAGAATCCTTGACTGGCGATTTAGAGGTCATTTTGTTTGGACAGTTTCTTGGAGTCACCGGAATAGATGTGCTGATTCAAAGCCTTGCGGTTATCTTCGTTGCCGGTGTCTCTGTTTTTGCCTCACGGCCTTTTTTGTTGCTATGTTTCGATACCGATTTGGCTCGGGTGATGGGGTATCGAGCGCAGTGGTATCACTACCTGATGTTGACCATGATTGCAGCGACAGTCGTGGTGTCATTTCAGACGGTCGGCTCCCTCCTGGTTTTCGGAATGTTGTTGGCCCCAGCAGGGGCGGGGGCACTATTGGCAAAGCGCGTCGCTTCGATGATGCTGTGGGCAGCGTTGGTCGGCGTGATTTCAACGTATCTCGGGTTACTGGTGTCTTATCACTTCTCATGGGCCGCGGGAGCGTCGGTCGTACTCACAGCAGTCACAATTTTTTTCTTGGTTCTGCTGATCACGTCAATGAAAAAACGGGAGTCAGGTCAAGTCTGATGACGAGCACCGCAGTCGTGGCACGTCGCCTGAGCGTTGGTTACGAGGGTCGAACCATTCTTTCAGGTGTTGACACTTTCTTGAAGGCTGGTGGTTCAATGGCTTTCGTAGGTTCCAATGGCTCGGGTAAATCAACGCTGTTAAAGACATTTGCGGGTTTGCTGACAGTCCTCGACGGAGGATTAGAAGTTTTGGGATGCCCAGTCGGTGAGCGGTCACAACGAGTCGCCTATTTAAGCCAGTTCCATCACAACGCCTTTGTTCTTCCTCTACGTGCCATTGAAGTTGTGCGAATGGCGCGCTATGACCAGCGTCGGCGCTTAGCGCGACGATCAACTCATGATGATCAGATTGTCGCCGAATCAATGCATCTGATGCAGATCAGCGATCTGGCGGACGTGCCACTGCGTGACTTGTCTGGCGGTCAACAACAAAGAGTGTATCTCGCTCAGATTTTGGCGCGACGCGCAGACCTACTGTTGTTAGATGAGCCGACAGCGGGTCTTGATGCTCCCGGACGTTCTGCGCACATTGAGGCAATGCAGTTTGAGAAAGCGCGAGGCGCAGCAATTGTCACCGCAACGCACGATATTGGGGAAGCCTCATCTTGCGACCGTGTTCTATTGCTCGCCGGACGAGTGATCGCGGATGGTCCTCCAGCGGTTGTACTGACTTCAGAAAACCTTTTGGAAACCTTCGGCATTGGGCTCACTAAAGTCGGCGATCACTTAGTTGTCACCGAACATCATCACGACCACTGACTTACTAGTGCTCGTCCCAGTGATCATTGTGAGAAGCGTGGAGATGCCCATCGTGTAGATAGTCGATATGGTCTCCATGTGCCACCGTTACATGTCCACAATCAGGACCATGTTGATGTTCGTGCTCTTCGTGAGCAACACATCCTGCAAGGTCACACTCATCCCAATGATCTTCGTGTTGATGATGCAAGTGACCGTCATGCACATAATCCAAGTGATCATCATGAACAACTGCGGCGTGTCCGCAATCGGGTCCATGGACATGAGGGTGTTTGTGCTTCACGAGACAAGTATGTCATACACAGGATGAATCCTGTGGTAAGAGCCTGATGGATGTTGCATGGTGTGACGGCGAATTTCGCACCCTCACCTCGCACGGATACTGATTTCGCGCAAAAGACCTGATTGCCATTGTTTTAACGCTGATTTTTCGTAATCTCCGTGCAATGGTCATTTCATTTTTTCGTCCTGACCCATGATTTCATCGGGGAAACGGCCAGCGTTGATGAGGGCCACCATTTTTTTCATGGGTTCGCTGGTATGTCGGAAAAAGGATTGGAATCCGTCACAGAGGTGATTCAATCCAGATTCACCGTCGGGAGTCATAGCGAAACGGTCCTTGGGACAACCACCATGACAGGCAAATCTGACATCACATTTTCGGCACATGGTCGGCAGGGTGGTTTGCTTATTGCGACCAAAAGTGACTTGCTGAGGTGCAGTGACAAGGTCAATCAACGGGGTGTGGTGAATGTTGCCAAGTTTGTGATCGGGTTCAACGAAATGGTCGCACGAATAAAGATCGCCGTTATGTTCAAGGACGAGTGCCGACCCGCAGGTCGGCGCGTGGACACACAGACTGTATTGCCCGATGTGAGCACCGAGGGTGACATCAAACATCTGAATAAATATCTCGCCAACATCGTGCTTGACCCATTCGTCAAATACTGCGTTCAGGAAGTTCCCGTATTGCTGCCCAGTGATCGAACGATTCGTGACCAAATTGCCGGTTTGGGTGTACAAGATGCGCCGTCGCCCCGGTTTGTCGCTCCAACCTTTTTCGGCGATGGGCAGAGTCTCGAGATTTGCGCGTTCGACAATCGGGATGAATTGAAGATGTTTCGCTTTCAAGACATCTCGAAAAAACGTATACACCTCGAGTGGTCTGTCCACGTTTGCCGAGTTCAGTGAGCATAAAATATTCGTTTCAACTTGATATTTGTCAAGCAATTTCCAAGCCTTGAATACATCTTCAAAACTTCCACGCCCATCCTTCCAGACCCGAAATTCATCATGCATCTGCTGGGGTCCGTCAATACTTAGTCCGACTAAGACATTGTTCTGCTTCAAGAAAACAGCCCACTCATCGGTGAGCAGCGTTCCATTCGTTTGCATGGTGTGTTCAATGGTCTGCGCGGGTCGGGCGTATCGGGCGATCAGTGCGATCACTGAGCGATAAAAATCCAAACCCATTAATGTTGGTTCGCCACCTTGCCAGGCGACTGATACAAGTCCGTCGGGTTGAGCACTGAGAAGTTGTTGCAGATAGGTCTGCACAGTGTCTTGTGACATACGCATGCTCTCGCCTGGGTAGAGGGCGTCTTTCGAGAGAAAAAAGCAATAGGTGCAGTCAAGATTGCACATCGCACCCGTTGGCTTAGCAAGTAGATGAAACGCTGCTTGAGTGGGTCGGGAATTACTCATCCCAAGAAGAGTGCCACAGCAGGGGATTAGACGGTGAATCTGCGGGTGTACCTGGTTTGGCGTTGCCCAACCACAAAGCAAGATCAAGATCGCGGGCAGGATGGTTTGTCTCACCGATGAGAGTGCCATCTGCGTAATAAATAATCGTGATCACCGAACGCATCGTGCCGGTTGTGTTTGCGGGGGCACTGTGCAATGTCCAGCCAGTATGAAATGTTGCATCACCGGCGACAAAGGGTCCGTGAGTGGACAGCTTGAGTGCGCGTTGCTGCACGAGAGCGTCGAAGTAGGACTGCGAGGCATCACCGATGACTTCTTCACCGAGGTTTCCCTCGTGTGATGTACCGTCGGCGAAAACCATGCCACCGATTTCATTTGGTACATCAACGAGAGGCATCCACATCGTGACCGTCTGGTTGGTTTGCAGTGGCCAATACACCTGATCTTGATGCCACGGGGTGAAACCGCCACCAGGTTCCTTATATAAAGACTGATCGTGATAGAGGCGAACCCCTCGGCATCCCATGAGTTGGGCGGCTACGCGCGCGAAACGACGCCCATAAATGAAGGCTTGGGTGATCTCACTGTGTTGACAGATGGCAGCAGACTGAATGAAGGCTTTACCGTAGGTGTCGCGTTCTTGTAACGGTCGCTTATCCCAACGGCGTTGCATAGTTGCCTCGTCAATAGCAGGTTTGTAGTACGCGATTTCCTCGGCACTGGCCAGGCCACGAATGACACAGTGCCCCTTCTCGATAAAAGTTTCGCGGAGATGCGCAGTGATTTCAAATGTGTCATTGAGGTCATGCATTGGCGATCCATCGTCCATCAGTGCACCGAGATTTTGGGGAAGCGGGCATCGTCAATCAGCAGTTCACCAGTTGATCCAATCGGGCCCTCGAAGCGTGTGGCATTGCTGCCGACATATTGCACGATGTACGCCTTGCGAGTCCTTCCAGAAGTATTTGGTCCAGTGAGATGGGGGGTCAAGCTGCTGAAAACGACAGCACCTCCTGCTGCGACTGGTGCAGATACGGCAGATACGGGTGGTTCTTCAAAGATCTGAAAACCAAGTGGCTCTACATAGTCGTGTTTCAGCGTTCCGTGGCGGTGCAACCCTGGAGCCACCCACGGGCATCCCGAGTCAACAGTGGCATCCGTCAGAGCAATCCAAACCGTGAGATAATTTTGTGGTTCAACGAATGTGTAGCCATTGTCCTGGTGCCATGGGAACCGACGGGGTTTTTCGCTTTCCTTATAGACCACTTGATCGTGATACAAACGTGCATCGGGGCCGACTAAGTCGTGAGCGATTTCTGAGATCGGTGAATCCAGCACGAATTGTCGAAGGATGGGGGATTGGAGAGCGACATGGGGAGCGAAAGAAATAGCGCCCCGCTCGGCAATGAACATTCGCTCCTCAGGAAGTTTTTTCAAGAATTCGTCGGCCACCATGTAACTGGCATCGGTCTCGGCCGTCATGTCCGCCAACTGCGAAGCGCTCAGCAAGTTCTCTACGACAAAGAATCCGAGTTCGTCATATTGCGACCACTGCTCGGAGGTGACACGCTGAGCAGAGACCATGTGATGTACTTCTCTATCCCAGTCAAAGTCCTTCGAGCGTGGGTGAATCTCAAGCACGCTCCATTGTGACATTTGCTCTCGGGCGAATGTGACTTGAAGGCGCTTTTGGGGCAGACTTTGCGATGAGAACGGACCGTTGCCGCCGTATAAGGCAAAATGGCATCAGTCAAACGAAAGAAAAGTAGATGGATTTCACCTGGACGCCAGCACAGCAAAGCCTCAGAGAGCAAGCTCAGTCAGTTGCCGTCTCTGCCGTTGAGCGCTTCGGGCGAGCAAATGATTCATGGATCAACGGCTGGTCCAAAGAGTTCGCACTTGAACTTGGCGAACTGGGTTGGATTGGTTTGACTTGGCCAACAGAGTTCGGTGGTGGCGGTCGCCCTCCGATTGATCGCCTCATCATCGGAGAAGAACTCATCAAGGTCGGTGCACCGATTGGTTCGATGTGGTTTGCCGATCGACAAATGGGTCCCACTTTGATGACCTATGGTCGCCCCGATCAACAGGCCGAGTTCCTCCCCAGCATTCTCACTGGTGCCTCCACGTGGTGCATCGGGATGTCAGAGCCAAATGCTGGTTCAGATTTGGCATCGTTGAAAACTCAGGCAGTACTTGATGGTGACGACTGGGTCATCAATGGTCAAAAGATTTGGACCAGTTTCGGTGCCGTGGCCGATTATTGCTACCTCATCTGTCGCACATCCAATGATGGTCCACCACATGCAGGAATCAGTGAAATCATCGTGCCGATGAATTCACCGGGTATTGAAGTGCGTCCGATAACGGACATGACGACCAATCGCCATTTTTGTGAAGTCTTTTTTACTGATGTCCGTGTTCCCGCCATCAATCTCGTCGGCGTTGAGGGAAATGCTTTCAAACAAACGATGCGTCAACTTGAACATGAACGCGGTGGCATTGATCGCCTCGTTTCCAATTACGCGCTGTATGTCATGGCTCGCGAGAGAGCCGATACCACAGATCCCCGCGTGCGGCAGCAGATCGCCCGGCTAGAAGTGAAATACCAGATCGGTCGAATCCTTGTGATCCGTGAAACACTGCGACAAGCGCCCGCTGGCTTCTCCGCCGCCACGAAGTGTTTCTGCACAGAGCACGAATGGGACGTGGCACAGTTCGTGATGGAGACATTGGGGGCAGAGGCCACTCTGTGGGATCAAACCACGCAGGGCTTTGCCTATGGACCTGGCTACACGATTATGGGTGGGACATCCAATGTGATGCGCAATATCTTGGGTGAACGGGTTCTCGGCTTACCTAAATGAAGTGTTGCTCTCGATGACCCTTCGTCATATACCGTAGAAGCGTGAGAGATTGCGGGTGGGCACAATGAGTGGTATCGAACGTTCAAGTAATCTGCGCGCTCGTTTGAATGCGGGCGAAAGCATTGTGATGCCAGGTGTGTGGGACGCGCTCTCGGCACGCATGGTGCACCAAGCGGGCTTCTCTACTGCTTTCGTTTCCGGTTTCGCGGTCTCGGGTACTCTCTTAGGAAAGCCCGATGTGGGTTTTCTCACCCAAGTGGAGATGGGTGCAGTTGCTCAACGCGTCTCGGACGCGGCACCTTTGTTGAACGCCGTTGTGGACGCTGATACTGGATACGGCAATCCGATGAATGTGCGGCGAACGGTGGAGATCTGGGAACGCAGCGGCGCCGCAGGAATGTTTCTTGAAGATCAAGTGTGGCCGAAACGTTGTGGGCACATGGCGGGTAAGCAAGTTGTCTCGCGTGAGGATTGGCTGGCCAAGTTGAGAGCCGCCTGCGATCATCGCCAACATCTTTTTGTTACCGCACGCACCGACGCTCGGGCAGCGATTTCTCTTGATGAGGCCATCGAGCGGGCGCGAATGGCGCGTGATACTGGAGTTGATGCGCTATTTGTCGAAGCACCGGAGAGCATCGCCGAGATGGAGGCGATCGCCCGAGCCCTCCCCGACATCACGCTTGTTGCCAATATGGTGGAAAAAGGGATGACCCCGTTGTTGACCCGACAAGAACTCGCCGATCTCGGCTTTCGTCTCATCGTCTCGCCCTTGTCCTTGCTGCTCGCGGCAACCAAAGCCATCAGTGACGCCGCCCAAGTGTTAGCCACTGCGGGCACGATGCGCGAGAGCATGGAGAACTTGGTGTCATTTGATTCGTTTACCGACATTGTTGGCCTTCCCGAACACCTGGCGACTGAGCAGCGTGAGGGGTCATAAGGGGCTCCGCGAAACTCGGTGCGGCAAATTGTCGTGTCAACGGGGCAAGATTTGGGTAGCCTTGAGATGTTCATCAAGAGTGGTCTGAGCAATTGGACCCGGCAACCTGGGCGGAAGCCCCAAGGTGCCTCCTGAACTGGTCTGTGACCGGTTCAGGGATGTGGTCGGCGTTGTCGGCAACGAAAGCTTCCCTGATGAGCACTCACTAGCCGTCCACAAGTATGTAAAGGAGTTCACCATGGCATCACGTACACCATTGCCGGTGTCGGGCGCTTGGCGTTCTGGGGATCCTGTGGGGCAGCGCCGTTTTTTTACATTTCCTGATAATCGCAAAATGGCTCTCGATAATGGAACCGTCATGTCGGGAATCGTCACCGCTTTTGAAACATGGGGGACACTGAACGCAGACGCATCCAATGCGGTGTTGTTATGTCACGCATGGACGGGCGACAGCCACGCTTCCGGCCGTGCAGGTGAGGGGCATCCAACACCAGGTTGGTGGGAAAGCGCAGTAGGTCCCGGACTCGCCATTGACACCAATCAGTGGTTCGTTGTCTGCGCCAATGTTTTGGGGGGCTGTCAAGGATCGACGGGTCCATCATCGCCGCACCCAGATGACGGCTTGCCGTACGGTTCTCGTTTTCCGGTTGTGACGATCCGTGACATGGTTCGCGTGCAAGCGCGTTTAGCAGATCATCTCGGAGTGTCGGTGTGGCATTGCATCATTGGGGGATCAATGGGCGGAATGCAGGTTTTGGAATGGGCAGTCACCTTTCCAGAACGAGTCCGCTCGTTGATCCCCATCGCTACGTGCTTTCAGGCTTCGGCGCAACAAATCGCCTGGGGCTCTATCGGTCGACGAGCAATTCTCAACGATCCAAAATGGCGGGCAGGTGATTATTACGATGCCGAGCCTGGTGACGGACCGCATGAGGGACTGGCAACGGCGCGCATGGTGGCGCAAGTGACTTTTCGTAGCGACAACGTTTTTACGGATCGTTTTGGACGCGCAATGGTTGGAGTAGAAAGCAGTTCAGTTAAATCTCTCAATGGGAAATTTGAAGTTGAACGTTATCTGGAATACCACGGTGAAAAGTTGGTGACTCGTTTTGATGCCAATAGTTATATGGCTATTGGCAAAGCCATGGACCTTCACGATGTGGCGCGCGGTAGAAATAGTTTGGAGGATGCAGTTAAAAGAATTGCTTCTCCAATTTTAACGATGGGTATCTGGAGTGATTTTCTCTACCCCGAGTATCAGCAACTTCAGATTCGCGAGATGATTTCGGCTAACGGGGTACGTTGCGAGCACATCACTGTGGACTCTCCACACGGACATGACGCGTTTTTGATTGACCTTGATCAAGTAGGTCCGCCGATTACTCGCTTTTTGCAATCAATTCTCTAAGGTCAGATGGGAAGTAAAGCATCCAAGACGGGGATTGAACGACTGCTATTCGGTATCCGCAAGAGGATTTGTTTCTCACCCTGCAGAACATAGATTTGCCGATTCTTTGGTGGCGTTGAGCTCTTGCCAGTCACGACATAAGTGCCGCGTAGTTTGATGGCCTGTAGCCCGCGTGAAGTGACAATCAGATTGCCGTCAATGACCGTGACCCGAACCTCTAGCCAGCGCGTCGGGAGTGCTCGTGGGGACTCCATTCCTTGGGCTTGGGTCATCATTCGATGGCCATCTTTGCTTGACCAATGGGGTTCCAGCATGAAAGCAGCCCAGGCAAGCCCCGCACCCCCCACAATCACAAGAACGAGCACAAGCGCAGACATCTTCCCATTGTTCCACGCTCGACGACAGACAACTCATTTGCTGTGGGTCATTTTGCCCGAAGTTCTTGCTTGCCGATGTTGCATCAGGCTGAGGAGCAGACAGACTGGGCATGTGGATGTAGTAGCGCAGGTCTCGTTAGTCTCGGGGATTGACACGACTCGGCTTTCGGACTCTTCAACCGAGCGGCTGATTTTATTGACCTCCCTCGGTTTGCTTGTCTTGGGTTGCCTGATGATCGCTCTCACCGTGCGGTTTTGGAAGAATTCGCACCCCGACCCCGATGCTCTTGGTCCGCTGGCGCAGATGAGTTTGCGAAAGTACGCAAAAGCAGATGCTGTTCAGCAGCGTTACCTTCTGGATCAAGGTCGCCCCGGACTGCAAAGTGGAGAACCCGTCGTGGATCAGCCAGCAGAAATCGTGACTGAAGTTTTGTTAGCAGAGGTCGAGTCGACAGAAGTGCTTGAAGAAACTGCGGTGCAAGTCGTGGAGATCGAGAGCCACACAGTTCTTACATTGGATGATGAAGACTGGCCCGACTTGGACGATTGGTCAATCTCTCATCAAAGTCATGGTGGGTCGGCGACTCGCAGGGTGGATGGGGATTCGCCAGGAGATCTCATTGAGCAGTCTGTCTCGCAGGAGGCTCCCTCAGATGTTCGACCAATGAACCCTCTGCTGGATTTTTAGCAAAAAAGTCATTCGCCACTGAGAAGTCGCACTCGGGTGTAGTGACCCGACTAACTTTGCACTATGGGCGAACTTGATGTGAACGCGATGGTTGAACGTTTTAAACAACGGGCGGCAGCAGTGAAGCAACGACCCTTGCCTCCGGTAGCGGGTGAGGAACGCCAACGCTTTATCGAGCAAGCCAATGTTGATTTCCAGGACTACGCATTGTTGGCTGGATCGACGGCCACACTTGTTGATGGAATACTGACTTTTACGGTTGATCTGCGTCCTCCACCACCGACATCATGAGTTCTGATTCTGGCGAGGCTCAGAGGGTCGATTTAGCAATCCCAGCGGTCATTCTTGCGGTGTTCGCGTGGGGGATGGGCCCGTTGATGGTTCGGGGTATGGGAGTTTCGGGTTACACAGTGGCTCTGTATCGGATGTGGTTCGGTGCGCCAGCAATGCTCATTGCCAACCGACTGTGGGGAAAGCCGCTGACATGGGTAGCCCTCAAAGCATGTGTGGTGCCCGGTTTGTTCTTCGGTTCATCAATGATGATGGGTTTTGTTGCGGTTCGCACAACCTCAATTGCTAATGCCACGTTGATCGGAGCACTTACGCCGGCCATTATTTTGCTGGGAGCTAATCGTTTTGTCGGTGAGAGGAGCGATCTGAGGCGTATTCCCTTCGCCCTTCTTGCCTTTGCAGGTTTGGCGCTGGTGATTTTAGGTGGTGTGGATAATGAAGGTGCTTCGTTGAATGGTGATCTGTGGGCAGCGGTGAACGTGTTGTGCTTTTCCGTATATTTCGTGATCCTCAAAAAACGGCGCGATGCCGGATTTGATGGTTGGACTTTTCTCGCGGGAGTTTTTATCGTCGGATGCATCGTCATCACGCCTGTGTGTGTGCTGATGGCCGATGACACGCGTGCGGTCGGTGGTTGGGATTGGCTGTTGCTGCTAGGGATGGTTCTTGGGCCAGGTTTTGTGGGGCACGGATTGATTTCATGGGCCAGTCGGCATCTGCCCGTGACGACGACCTCGTTGCTGACATTAGGCAGTCCTGTCATCTCCGTGTTTGGGGCATGGTTGATTTACGATCAGAATCTCGGCTTGATCCAGTTTCTTGGAGCCGTGCTCGTTCTCGCAGGGTTAGCGGGCAGTGTGTGGGAGAAGAGTTCAGGAAGCGATCCGGCTTCTCAAAGCCTCATTGAGCCATTGGTCTGAGGGGTTGTACGTCGCACTTCGGCGGGTACACTTTGGCGAACAGGCGGATGTGGCTCAGCTGGTAGAGCATCACCTTG
>SXGQ01440506.1_pt1 | contig 77397 bp, 53 predicted proteins | sample 3178371 | NCBI WGS metagenome assembly SXGQ01 (sample SAMN11356859, study PRJNA531348) | freshwater metagenome | isolation source: freshwater sample F1-20 | place: China: Fuxian Lake, Yuxi | collected 2017-12-25 | reverse complement strand
GCCCTCGCCGTGGCCGAGCGCCATGGGCAACACCCCGAGAATCATCGCGAGGGCCGTCATCGCGACGGGGCGCAGGCGGGTCGTCGCGGAGGTGATCGCGGCCCCGGCACCGGTTGCGCCGGCCGCCCAAAGATCGCGGGCGAAGGAGGTGACGAGCACGCTGTTGGCCGTGGACACACCGACGACCATAATGAGCCCCATCAACGCGGGGATGCTGAGATGGGTGCCCGTCACCCAAAGCGCCACGAACGCCCCGGCCATGGCCACCGGCAGACCACTGATCGCGGCCAAGGGTAACGCCCACGATTGGAAGTTCACCACCATCACGAGGAAGATCAGCACGGCGGACAAAATGAGGCCGCCGAAGAGCTCACGGTAGGCCGACTCCATCAGCGCGGCTTGGCCGGCAATGACGATCCGATTGCCGGGTTTCTGCTCTTTGCGCAGCTCGGCGAGGATCGGATTGAGCCGGTCGAGCACGGAGCCGAGGTCGGTGCCCTGCACGTTGGCGAGCACGGTAAACGTCAGCATCAAGGTCGTGCGCGACACACTTGAGGGCGACTGGCGTTCGCTGAGTTTGGCAAACGCGCCGAAAATCACCGGTGGTCCCCCGGCGGCGGGGCGCATGGGCAAGGTGAGCAGTTGCTCCGCGTCGCGGAAGAGCGCGGGCGGCACCTGAACTTGCACTTCGTAGGATGAACCGGTTTTCGGATCGGCCCAGAACGTGGGCGCCACGCTGCCGCCGGAGCCCAGCGCGGTCAGGAGTGCGCCGGCGATATCCTGTTGGGTGAGGCCAAAGCGGGCCGCCCGCACGCGGTCGATTTCGAAATAGTATTCGGGCACGCCGAGGAGTTCGCGCAGCGTCACATCGACGGCGCCCGGCACGGCTCGGAGACGCTCGCGGAGACGCTGGGCCAGCGCGAGGTTGCCCGGAATATCGCGGCCGACGAAGCGGACTTCAAACGCGGTCGGCGCCCCGCCGGAAAGGGTCTGGCTGGTAGCGTCGGCCGGCCGGAAAAACGATTGCACCTCGGGGAATTGGTCCGCAAGCAGCCGCCGCAATTTTTCCGTGTATCCGACGACGGGCGCGTGGCCGGGCGCGAGTTGGATGAGGATCTCGCCGTCGTAGGGACCGACGACGGTGCTCTCGACCCAAGCGAGATTGATCGCGTTGGGTGGCCCGATGTTTTCAACCACGAAGCGGAGTTCCGCCGGAGGAATCACGGAGCGGATGGCCCGCTGGATGTCGGCAAAACGGCGCGCGGTCTCTTCCACGCGGGTGCCGCCGGGCAGGCGCACGAAGACGCGCATGAGTCCGGCATCGGTGGCGGGGAAAAACTCGCGGCCGAGAAATTTCCAGGCGACGCCGCCGAGGCCCGCGACCGCGAGCACGATGACCGGAATGATCCAACGCCGCGCCACGAGGACATCGAGCATGCGGTGCTGCCGGGCGGAAAGGGCGGTGAGGGCGTGTTCGATGGCGTGATGCAGCCGCATCAAGCCTCGGGGCGCCCGACCGGCATCGGCGCGTTCGGCGCGGGTCTCGGCGGGAAGCAGCAGCGAGGCGAGCGTGGGCACGAGCGTCCGCGAGAGCAGATAGCTCGCGACCATCGCAAAGATCACGGCGAGCGCGAGAGGCTTGAAGACAAACGCCGCGGTCCCGGAGAGCAGAAAAATCGGCAGGAACACGATGCAGATGCCGGTGGTGGAAACGAATTCGGGGAAGGCGACCTGTTGTGCGCCGTCGACGATGGCATCGCGCACGGTTTTGCCGGAGGCGATCTGGCGCTTGATGTTTTCGATTTCGACGAGGGCGTTGTCCACCAGGATACCGATGGCGAGCGCGAGGCCGCCGAGGGACATCAGGTTGAACGTGGCGCCGGCGAGACTGAGGCCAAAAATCGAGCAGAGCAGCGCGAGCGGAATCGAGGTGAGGACGATCAACGTCGAGCGCCACGACCCAAGAAACAGCAGGACGACGAGGGCCACGAGCGCACCCACGAGGACGATCTCGCGCAGGATGTTGTCGACGGCCGACCGGACAAAGACGGATTGGTCAAAGATGGGCTCGACCTTGACGCCGGGAGGCGCGGACGCGCGGATGGCCGGCAGGCGGGCCATGATCCCGTCGATGATTTCGAGCGTCGACGTGTTCCCGAGTTTCAGGGCGGTGACGATGACGGCGTTTTGGCCGTTGAGCCGGGCGATGTTGGTGCCGAAAGCCTCGCCGTCGCGGACGTTGGCGACATCGCGCAGCAGAATGATCCGGCCATCGATGTTGCGCACCGGCAGGTCGAGAAACTCGGGGATGGAGACGGGGCTGGCGTTGACGCCGACCGAGAGATCACGGCCACCGGCGCGGAGGGAACCGGAAGGCAGCGTCTGGTTCTGCGCGGCGAGGGCGCGGCTCACATCCGAGGCGGAGAGTCCGTAGGCGTTGAGCGCATCGGGATCCAAATCGACCATGATCTGCCGCTGGGCGCCGCCGTAGGGCAAGGTGAGGCGCAGGCCGGCGATTTCCTGCAACTGGGCGCGCATGGTCAGCCGGGCAAAATCGAAGATCGCACCGTCGGTGAGCGTATCGGACGACAACACGAGCTGGATGATCGGTACGCTTGAAGGGCTCGATTGGACAATGATCGGCGGCACCGTACCGGCGGGCATTCGCCGCAAAATCGTCTGCGAGATGGCGGTGACTTGGGAGAGCGCGCGCTCGATGTTTACCCCGGGCTGGAACCGCAGCCGCACGATCGCGACGCCGTTGATGGTCTCGGAGCGGAGTTCGAGCACATCATCGACGTTGTTGAGCGAGGCCGTCTCGGAGAAGGACGTGATCTTCGCGGCCATCTCGGTGGGATTCAGCCCGCCGTAAGACCAGACGAGCATGACCTCGGGGCTGTCCACCCGCGGCATGATATCGGTGGACGTGCGCTGAATCGCCAGTCCGCCGAACAGCGCGATCAAAATCGCAAAGACGGCGACGGTGTATTTATAGTGAAGGGCGAAAAGGACGATCCACATGGTGACGAAGGCGAACGCGCGGCGGGAGGCGCACGATAGGAGCCAATGTGGCGCCGGGCGCAAACCAAGGCAAAAGAACGACCGGGCAACGGGGACCGGGGCGAAACGTGCGGCGCGCCGATGTTGCGCAGAATTCACGCCGGAAGATTGCGGACCGCTCCGGCTGCGGCAGACTTAATGCTATTACCGCCCAATCCCCTCCCAACCATGTCCAAAGCCATCGTCATCTCGCTCCTCAACATGAAAGGCGGCGTCGGCAAGACGACCGTCGCCGTCAACCTCGCTGCCTACCTCGCCCGCGATCACGGCAAGCGCGTGCTCCTCGTCGACCTCGATCCGCAAACCAACGCCTCCCTCTCCCTCATGCCCGAGAAAGCCTGGTCCGCGTGGGCGGCGGTGCACGGCACGATGGCCGACATCTTCGAAGTCGGCGGCGAGGGCAAACGGGGCAAGCACGACGATCCCCACAAGTTCAAGGACTGCATCGTCCACAACGTTGTCCCGGAAATCCCCGGCCTCGATCTCATCCCAAGCCACCTCAAACTCACGTTCCTCGACCTCGACTTGGCGGCGCGGCCCGGCCGCGAGCGCATCCTCGGCCGCAAACTCGACAAAGTCCTGGGCGACTACGACGTGATCCTCTGCGACTGCCCACCGAACCTCCAGACCGCCACGCAAAACGCCCTCTACGCGAGCGACTATTTCCTCGTGCCGATGCAGCCCGACTACCTCTCGTCCGTGGGTCTCGGCCTGTTGCTCGACCGGTTGGATTACCTGAAGTCGGAGCTGGAATTTAAGATCAAGTGTCTCGGCGTCGTCTTTACGCGGGTGCGGCGCCATGTCGCATTTCACCAGGAGACGATGGAACGGCTCCCCGGGGAAAAGGCCTTTAAGAAACTACATTTCTTCACGACCGTGATCCCGGAGAACATCGCGATCAGCGAAGCCCCGATGAGCGCGAAACCAATCGCGCTCTACGACGGTTCGGCGTCCGGCGCGGAAGCCTTCCGCGACTTGGCGACCGAGATTGTCGGCCGCCTATAACGCTACGCGTTGCAGGCCCGAACGGCGGTCGGTTCAACAACGAACCTGGCTACTTGTCCTTCCGGTCGTTGCCGCCCTTCTTGGCGGAGCCGCCCTTGCCGCCGCCACCGTGCAGCATCGTGCCGGCCAAAACGCCGATGGCAAAGATGCCGAAGAAGATGAGCGCGGCCGATTCGTGGATCGGCTTCTTCGCCGTGGTGCCGGCGATGGGGAAGAAGAAGTTGATCTCGTGGGTGTTGTTCATGCCCACGTAGAGCATGACAAAAAGCACGGCGAGGATAACGAGGGTCTTGAGAAACGTGGCAAAGTTCATGGGGGCGGAATCGGGTCGGAGACGGAGTAAGCCCCCGCCGCGCGGGCGTGCAAATGGAAATGTGCGATCGGCTACCAACCCGTTGAAATTCACCGCCAATCAAAAACCCGGCGCGGCAATTTGCATTGGGGAATGAGCTCCCGCGCATTCCGGCCCGCAGACTCGGAGTTCGGCGCCGAACGGGATCCCGTATTGAGCGACCGTTCGACGAAAGCCCTCACTTCAACTTCGCGGCGGCGGCGATGTCGTCCCACGCGTAGTAGTGAAATGTGCGGTCGGTGCTCATCGCCACGAAGAGACCGCCCGGAAATCCGGGGAGCGCCTCGGCCGTGACTTCACTGCCGTCGCTCTCACGGCTGCTCACCCGCACGCTCGCCAAAAGCGGATGGTCGTGCGGCTTTCCCGGTGTCCCCGCCCTTGGGAAAATCCGAAAGGTGTCGGCCTGTTGGTTCGAGACGAGGATGTAGCCCTGTCCACCCGCCTGCGGGTAAATCGAAATCCCTTCATGGTCGCTCGCAAAACCCGTCGTGCCAAAGAGCGCGAGTTCCTCCGCCGCATCGGGCGCCGCCGGATCGGCGCGGTATTTGCGCACGCCAAATTGTTCGTCACTGCAATAGACATAACCCAGCTCGGCATCGACCGCGATGGCTTCGATTTCTTTCTTCGCGCTGTAACGACCGAAGGCGCGGACCTTGGTCATCTTCACTTTGCCGGTGCCGTCGTCTTCGAGACGGTATTGCCACAAGTAGCCGTCAGCCGGGCCGCTTTTGCCGCCAACGATGGCGAACACGGCGCCGTCGCCAGGGCGACGATAGAGCGCCAAGCCCATCGGACCGCGGGTGCGGTCACCGTCGAAAACAACCAGGTCTCCTCTATCCAGCGACGCGAGATCGGGCAGGCTGAAAACGCGCAGGCGCTGTTCCTCGCGCTCCGTGGTGACGGCGATGTCCACGGGCTTTCCCCCGAGCATCATGCCGGTGAGAATATCGACGTTGTTGGGGCGTTTCAGCGTCGGCGTCTGGCGCACGATTTTGCCCGCGAGATCAAAGGCGTAGAGACCACCGGCGGTGTCTTTGTCCGTGCCGATGACAAGGCTCTTCGCCGGGTCGACGCGGTTGATCCAGATCGCGGGATCATCGGTATCGTGGGCCAGAGCCGTGGTCACGACGCGGGGCTTCACCGCCACGTTGGTGGCGTCAGGATCGGGCAAAATGCGGTCGGCGCAGCCGGCGACGAGCAGCGAGCAGAGCGGGAGGAGGCGGGCGAATTTCATCGGTGGAGGGCAGTTTTAAATTTGCCCCCGAGGTCGAGCCCGCGGGGCAGCAACATGGGCGGGACGACCCGCCCATGCCACCAAGGACCGGCCTTAGAGCTTCCAGCGCAGGCCGAAGTTGGCCGTGGCGCCGTATTCCTCGAACTGAACGAAGCGGCTGGCGTTCTCGCCAAAGCGCACGCGGAAGGGCTCGTTGGTCACGTTGAGAATTTCGCCGAAGACCTCCCATTGGCGGCTAAGTTTGTAGCTACCCGTGAGGTCGAGCTGCGTGAAATTGTCGACGTAACGGTCTTCGAAGGCGTTCGAACCGAGCGGCTCGTCTTCGCGGAGCCGTGGGGTGCGGAAATTGACGGCGGCACGGAGGAACAGGCCCTTCTTCTCGTAGGTGAGCGCGAGGTTGCCGATGCGCTTCGATTGACCGATGAACGGCAGTTTTTCACCGGGCCGATTGGGGAAGGTCCCGGAGGAGGAGGTCGCGGTGTAATTGGCGAGGAAGCCAAGGCCGTCGAAGGGCGCGGGCAGCCGGTTGAACTGTTGCTGGTAGGCGAGTTCGAGGCCGGTGATTTCGCCCTTGGGCCCGTTCACAAAGGTGCTGAGACCGTAGCCGGTCGCGGGGTCGGCTCCGGGGGTGGTCTGCTGATAGGTGAAATTCTTGATGTCCTTGTGGAAAACGGCGGCAGAAATTGAGCCGAGCGACGAGAAGTAGTGTTCGATGGACGCATCGTAATTCATCGAGGTGAGCGGCTTCAGACCGGGGTTGGACTCGGTGACGAGACGGCTGTCGTCGCTCACGTTGCGCGAGAGCGAGGTCTGCGAATACGTGGGCCGGCCAAACGTGTTGCTCCAAGCGGCGCGCACGACGGTCTTTTTGGAAAGATTATAGGTGAGGTAGAGGCCGGGCAGGAAGTTGTCGTAAGACCGGCTGACGCTCGCCGGCGTGACCGCGATGGCGGAGCCGGTGGTCTTGATCTGGTTGCCGCGCGTCTCGAACTCCGTGCGCTCATAGCGGGCGCCGAGAGAAAAATTGATGCGGTCAACGGTGACCCCACCCATGCCGTAGAGCGCGAGCACGTCTTCGTTGGTGGTCCAGTCGGCCTGCGAGCTTGAGACGACGTCGCGGGTGCGGGTGAAAGCGCTTTGGTTGTCGATGAACGCCGACGTGAACTTCGCCGCGCTCAGGCGAGGGCCGGTGAGGAACGAGTAGTCGTCCGCCGTCTGGGGCTCGGCCAGCGAGGCAAAGGTGTAGCTTGGAAGCTGGGCAAAATTAAACTGCTCGACCTCCTGGACCTTTTCCTTGGCCCGGTATTGGGCGCCAAATTTCACGAAAGCGGGCCGAGCACCGGCCAAAGTGAAGTCGTGGCGGGCGTTGCCACCGACGTTGTATTCCGTCTCCGAACCGCTCGCGGGGGCGGTGCGGAGGCGATTGAATTCGTTGAACGAAGCGGGATCGCTGATCGAGGTGCCGCCGGTCTGAGTGATCACCGGGTCATAAATCCCGTTCGCAAAGGAGTAGGTCCAATCCGTGCCGCGGGCAGATTTGCGGAAGATGGTGGCGGCCTCGGGGCGCAGTTCCTTGCCCTCGCTGTAAGCGGCACGGCCGTCGTATTTCCAATTGCCGCGCGTCACTTCGCCGCCGGCGCTGAAGCTGTAAACATCCTGCTCTTTGGCGCGGACGCGGAGCTGTTTGGCCTCGCGGCGCACGCCGGTGACGGTGGCGCTCACGGGCGTCAGCGCCGTCAGCGTGCCCTCGGAAAATGGGATGACCGTGATTTGGCGGATTTCGCTGTCTTTGAATTTCGAATAGAGGCCGCGCACGTAGAAGAGCGATTCGCGGTCAGGCTTGAACTCGATCGCACCGGTGGCGCCGTAGCGCAGGCGGGTGAGATCGTAGGCGCGGTAGTTCATGTCGTTGTTGAAAAACGCGGTCTGGCCCGTCGTGGTGCCAGGTACGGGGCGCAGCGACCAAGGTCCGCCGACCTCGAAATTATCCGAGCCCATGCGGCGATCCTGCCAGGTGGGCGAGAAGATGATGCCGATCTTTCCGTCGTTCAACACGTCGGCAAAGGTGCCGTTGAATTTGCTGCTGAGGCGGTCGCGAAGGTCGTTGTATTGGCCCTGCGCGGAGAACTGGAGTTGGCGCTCTTTGAGGTCGAAGGCGCTGCGGGTCTTGAGATCAACGCGGCCGCCGAGACCGTCCATCTCTTTGTCCGGCGTGGCGACTTTCGCCACCTCGATCGCCCCGAGCGCATCGGAAGGAATCACATCGAGCGGAAGCGTGCGGTTGCCACGATCCGGCGTGGCGATGCTCACGCCATTGAGTTGGACGGTGTTCAGATCCGGGCGGATGCCGCGGACGACGATGAAGCGGCCCTCGCCTTGATCGCGATACAGCGCGACGCCGGGAATGCGCTGGATCGACTCGGCGGCGTTTTGGTCGGGAAAACGGCCGATGTCGTCGGATGCGACGATACTGGTGAGGGTTTCAGCGGCACGCTGCTGGTTGATCGCGCGGGCAGAGCCCACCGCGCTGCCCGAGATGACGAAGGCATCGAGCTTCACCGTTTTCGAGCCGAACGCATAGTTGACCGCCGTGGCACCGGTGGGGGCGACGGAGACCGCTTGCGTGGCATCGGGATAACCGACGTAGGAAAACTCCAACGTCTGTGCGCCTGCCGGCACGTTGAGGAGCGTGTAATCACCGCTCTGGTCGGCGAACGTTTCGAGCGCCGTCCCGGCGACGCTCACCCGTGCGCCGCCGAGAGCGAGCCGGGAGGAGTCATCGGTTACGCGACCGACCACCGTGCCCGTGGCGACGGATTGGGCGGAGGCGGAGTGGGCAAACACGCTGGTCAGCGCGAGTAGTAGCAAGGTGCGGAACAAGGTCATGACGCCGACCGTGCCCGCAGTCAAAATTCACCGTCAAGCCCCCACCCATTCCGTCACCGGATCGTCACGATCCTGTCATCTGTTCGTCACAATTGAGCCGCCCACGCCTGCGCTCGGACCGCGCGCGAGCCTCGGCACTGTCCCGCAAAATAGACGCGGTAATTGCGCCCACCGAGCGCCCGAAGGAAATGTGGTAGAGCCGACATCAAGGCAGCACCCGAGAGCACGCGGCACGCCCAATCAGGCGACCGGCCCGCATAATTTCAAATCGCCCGGCGGCCGGGTAGATCAAGCTTCTCCGCCCGCTCTCCGTCTATTTTTTCCCCAACGGACACAAGGGGTCCGGCTCCGGAGCCCGGCCCGGTGCGGGCGTGTCGGGCTCGGTGGCCACGAGGGCAGTTAAGAGTGTAATCACGATCAAGGCAGCTATCATTGGTTTGGTTTGGTATCTGACGAACGGAAGAACATGAGACCTGAAAATCGAATTTGCTAGAGCGAAAACCCCGTTGCCGCCAAAAAGTTACAAATTGCCGGCGGTCCGCCACGTTACCCATCGGAGCCAATCCAAGGGGGAATGTTCCCTCGCTTCGCGTTTCAAATTCGCCGTAAACCCGCGAAGCGCGTCCGGGATTTGACCGCCGGCCCGCGCCGAACACCGTCCTTCACTGTGCTGACCGACGCCTTCGCCGGACTTCAAAAACTTGTCCTGCCGGACCGCTGGCAGGCCGATGCCATCCGCGCCCTTGATGCCGGCCGCGATGTCGTGATCGACGCACCCACCGGGGCCGGGAAAACCTACGTTTTCGAACGCTGGATCGAGCAGACCAACTTTGCCCGCCGCGCCCTTTTTACCGTCCCCACCCGCGCGCTCGCGAACGACAAATACGCCGAATGGCGCGCCCGCGGCTGGCGCGTGGGCATCATCACGGGCGACGTCACCATCGATCCGGCCGCCCCCCTGATCGTCGCGACCCTCGAAGCCGTCCAAAGCCAAATCGCCGCCCCCAACCCGCTCGCACCCCGGGCCGACGATTTGCCGCCGTTTCAACTGCTCGTCGTCGACGAATACCACTGGCTCGCCGACTCCGCCCGCGGCAACCACTACGAGGGCGCCCTGCTCGCTGCGCCCCCCGGGCTCCAACTGCTCCTGCTCTCCGGTGCCGTCGCCAATCCCGCCGATGTCGCCACTTGGCTCCGCCGCTTGGGCCGCACGGTCGAAGTCGTCTCCCATAAAGAACGCCCCGTGCCGCTCGAAGAAGTCGAAGTGGACGACTTGATCGCGGGCCTTCCCCGCACCATCGAGGGCTTTTGGTCGCGCCGCATCGCGGGCGCGCTGCGCGAGGGCTTGGGCCCCGTGCTCATTTTCGCCCCGCATCGCCACGATGCCGAACGGCTCGCACGCCAGTTCGCCCGGGAGGTGCCACTCGCCGCGCCCCTCGCGCTCACCCCCGAGCAGGAGCAACTCGCCGGCCCCGCCCTCACCAAACTCCTCCGTCAACGCGTCGCATTCCATCACAGCGGCTTCGCCTACGCTCAACGCGCCGGCCTGATCGAGCCCTTGGCGAAGGCGGGGCAGCTCCGCGCCGTCTTCGCCACCCTCGGCCTCAGCGCCGGGATCAATTTCTCGCTCCGCTCCGTCCTCATCACCGCCTCGCATTTCAACCTCGGTCCGATCGAGCACGAGATCCCGCCCCACGATCTGCTCCAGATGGTCGGACGCGCCGGTCGCCGCGGGCTCGATGAATTCGGCTACGTTCTCGCGAGCAGCTCGACGCCCCGACTCCGCCGCGCGGCCCCGCTCCGCCTCAAGCGCGCCGCGCCTCTCCCGTGGGCATTTTTTCTCCGCCAGCTTTTTCCCGGCGCACCCACCGCGGCGCTGGCCGCGGCCAGCGCACAACGTTTCTTCACCGACACCCCCGTCGTCTTCGGTGCCGAAAAAACCTCCTTGCTTCCGGCCGGCACCGAGCTGCCGTGTCACCACCGCACCGATACCGGCCGCGCCCGACTCGTCCGCCGCGAACGCGATCCGTTTCCCGGTTGCCTCACCTGTCTGCATCGCGCCGAGTGTCTTTCGTTCTCCATCCAACCCACCCCGCTCTGGCACTGGCAACGCGCCGGCGTCCTCGACCGCGAACTCCAACTCACCGCCCGCGGCGCCATCGTGGCATGCTACCTCGGCCCTGAGGGTCTCGCCCTCGCCGCCGCGCTCGAAGACCGGCGCTACCCGCTCGATGCCCTGCTTTTCGACTGCGCCAATCTCTTCTCCGCCGACCGCTTCACCGGCACCAACCCGCGCCGTCTTGGTCGTCTCGCCGCCGTCTGCGAGCGCACCTATCGCCGCGCGACCATCGAGGGCTACCTCCACGAAGGTCTCCCGCCGGGATATGGCTTTGGCGGCAGCGAGGTCGTCTCCGCCATCATCGCAACCCATGAGTCCCCGCGCCTCGTCGTCGATGCCCAGGAATTCGCCGGCCGCGGTGATGTGGATCGGCTCCTCACCGAGTGGCGCAGCCTGCTCCGCCAGACGGCCCGCTCCGCGCCCATCACGCTCGCCCCCGACATCGCCACGCGGCAAGACCGCCGCGCCCAAGCCGAACTCTTTCTGGCCGAACGTTGGGACACGTTTCGCGCCCTCTGCCGGACGCAACTCGCCACCGCCAAAACCGACACACTCCCGCCGCTGCCGATGCTCACGCCCGATCAAAGTCGTGCCGTCAACCACCGCTTCAGTCGCGCCGGCAGTTCCGTCGCGGCCCGTCAGCCGGTGTAACGACCGCGCCCCTTTCCGCCGCGGGATTTTCACGGGCCATTTCGTTCAAATTTCAATTCGGAATAATTTTGCCGTATTCTTCGAAACGCGGCTTGCGGCTACGTCTTTCGCTTCGTTCGCTTAAATCAAATTTTTTATGCCAGAGTCCATCTCCGCACCACGCCCTAGCCTCCTCAATCGTATCACCACCGCCCTCACGCAGTGGATCGATTCCGACTACTGCCCGGACGGCGCCGAAAAAATGCGTAACGAACCCGACCGGGTTGATCTGGTCCGGGTGATGCCGTTCGTCATCCTGCACCTCGCCTGCTTCGCGGTGATTTGGGTGGGTTGGAGCCCCTTTGCCGTCTGGACCGCGGTCGCGCTCTATTTCATCCGGATGTTCGCCGTCACCGGCATTCATCACCGCTACTTCTCCCACAAAACCTACAGCACCTCGCGCGTCGGCCAGTTCTTTCTCGCTCTCTGGGCCGGCACCACCGTGCAACGCGGCTCACTCTGGTGGGCCTACCATCACCGCCACCACCACCAGCACTCGGACGACCCCGAGGACGCACACTCGCCCCACGTCCATGGTTTCATTTGGTCCCACATCGGCTGGATCACCAGCCGCCGTAATTTCCCGACCGATTACTCCAAGATCAAGGACCTCGCGAAATTCCCCGAGCTCGTCTGGCTCAACCGCTTCGACCTCGTCGTACCGATTCTCTTCGCGACCTCCATCTTCCTGACGGGTGTCGCCCTCGAAGCCTACGCCCCCAGCCTGGGCACCAACGGCCCGCAACTGCTCGTCTGGGGTTTCTTCGTCAGCACCACCGTCCTCTTCCACGGCACCGCTTGCATCAACTCGATGGCCCACCTCATGGGCAAACGTCGCTTCAAGACCGACGACGATTCCCGCAACAGCTTTATCCTCACTCTCATCACCCTCGGCGAAGGCTGGCACAACAACCACCACCGCTTCCAGAGCTGCACCCGCAACGGATTCTATTGGTGGGAAATTGATCCCACCTACTACGGTCTCAAGATGATGTCTTGGACCGGTCTGATCTGGGGTCTCAAGCCCGTGCCCCAGTCGATTCTCGACGAGGGAGCGCACGCCGATCACCACGCCTCCGTCGCCGCCGCCAGCGCCCAACGCGCCGCCCATCACGCCGCCGGCCACGACTATTCGTCCCTCCGCCGCATCGTGCCCGTCGCCACCGCGATGGCTGTCGCCACCGCCACCTCGTCCAATGTCGTCGCCCCGAAGAAGGCCGAAAGCCCCGCCATTCGGAAGGATCTCAGCGAAGAGGCCCACGGCATGAACGCCGCGAAGCCGACCCCGCCGACCGGCAATCAGCCCCCTTCGGCCTAAGGCCGACGGGCTACGTTCTCTTCCAACCCGAAGCTTCCCCGCTTCGGGTTTTTTACTTTTTGTCATCCGGTCGCTGTCACCCATCCAATCACCAGAGGCGTTCGTAGCACCTCTCGGCCCACGTTCGCTCCACTTGCTCGTTACCATGTCCCAACCTCGTCTCGCCATCATCGGCACCGGCATCGCCGGTCTCGGCTGTGCTCACTTCTTGCAACGCGACTTCGACCTCACGCTGTTCGAGGCCGCCGACTACATCGGTGGCCACACCAACACGGTCACCGCCCGGGAGCCCGGCACCGGGCGCACGGTGCCCATCGACACCGGCTTCATGGTGTTTAACCACGCGACTTATCCGCTCCTCACCCGACTCTTCCGCGAGCTCGGCGTCGCCACGAAGAAGACCGACATGTCGTTCAGCGTGCGCCACGGTGATAGCGGACTCGAATTCTGCGGCTCTTCGCTCAACCACCTGTTTGCCCAGCGCAAGAACCTCTTCCGGCCGCGTTTTTACCGGATGCTGTTTGCGATCAACCGTTTTAACCAAGAAGCCCTCGCCGCCCTCGCCGATCCGGCCTCGCCCGTTTTCACCGAAACGCTCGGGGACTACGTCAAACGCCGCGGCTACGGCACCGATTTCTTCGACCTCTACCTCGTGCCGATGAGTTCCGCCGTGTGGAGCACACCGCCGGAAAAGATGTTGGCCTTCCCTGCCGCCGCCCTCCTCCGCTTTTTCCACAACCACGGCTTCCTCGGCCTCAACACCCAGCACCAATGGTGGACCGTCGAAGGCGGGGCCAAGAGCTACGTCGCTCCGCTCACCGCGCCTTTCTCCGAGAAAATCCGCCTCAACTCCGCCGCCAGCGGGGTCATCCGCACACCCCGCGGCGTCACGGTCACGACGAGCTCCGGCACCGCCCACACGTTTGAAAAAGTGATCATCGCCTGCCACGGCGACCAAGCGCTCCGCCTCCTGCAAAACCCCACCGACGCCGAACACCGCCTCCTCTCCGCCTTCCACTACCAGCCCAACACCGCCACGCTGCACACCGACGCGTCGGTCATGCCCCGCACCCGCCTCGCGTGGTCGGCGTGGAACTACGAGATTGCCCGCGATTCGGCCGGAGCCGTCTCCACCGCCACGCACTATTGGATGAACAAACTCCAAGGCGTGAGTGACCGCGAAAATTACTTCGTCACCATCAACCGCCCGGAGTCCATCGACCCCGCAAAAGTCCTGAAGCGCATCGCTTACGACCACCCGCTCTTCAGCCTCGCCGCAACCGCTGCCCAAGCCGAACTCCCTGCGCTCAACCAAGCCGCGCTCGGCACCACCGAGACATTTTACGCCGGCGCTTGGCAACGCCATGGCTTCCACGAAGACGGCCTGCACAGCGCCCACCGCCTCGCCGCCCAAATCCTCGCCCGCGACCCCTGGCCGGAGTCCAAGTAAAAGCGCTTACCGCCCGATCATTTTCCGTCCCAAAAAGGCCGGGAGCCAGTTCGATCCAGCACTCGCGAGGCGGCTCCGCCGACTCGCCCACCTGCGACGCAAAACGACGGCGTGGTAGACCCGGAGGGATTCGAACCCCCGACCTCTTGGTTCGAAGCCAAGCGCTCTATCCAGCTGAGCTACGAGTCCACAAAATCTGACTGCGCAGAAATTAGGCCTCACTCCGGATATGTCGAGTGCGCGAATCGGGAATTCGAAACGTTCCTCGGGCAAACGCCCTCGCGCATCGCAGCAGTCGGCCCTCCTCAATCCAAGCAGCCGCAGCCGGCCGAGTATGGCCGCCGAAGGTGCCAGCTTGCTGCCGAGCGTGACGATCGTTTCCCGGGAAAGCACAGAGTTCGGTGAGATGTTCATGGCGTCCCCCTACGTTCGGCACACCGACGCCGACGCTTTAGCGAGAATCCACCCGTCGTCGGAGCATGGCCGAAGGTGGAGCCCGACGTCCCCGTCGGGCTTTCCGCGCTTGGGCGAGGGCGAGGGACATTGAGCCCGTCAGGGACAACGGGCTCCACCTTCCGGCCAATTCCCGCTTAGAAATCGATCGCCTGCATCGTCCCGATCTGGACGCCGAAACGCTCGGCGTAGGGCTTCACCCGCTTGAAGTCAGCATGCCGCACTTCATAGCTCCGACCGCCGGGTATGAACAAAATCGAATAAGCTCCGGTACCTTCCAAACGCGAAATCGTGGGCGCGAACTTCGGGTCCACGCTTTTGAACTCAATCAAGCCTTCGCCCGATTTGATATTCACCACCAACGCCGCCCGCAACGGCTCACGCAGCTTCACTTCGACGCGCTCGAACGCGCGCGTAGTCTTGTTCACCCGCGCCAGCACGAGAAATTTTTCCGGCGGCAACCGCTTGTTGCCTTCCTTCCGCAGCGGCACTTCGAACATCACGCTCGTCCTGTCTTCGGCCGCTTGGGTTGCACCATCCAGATCCATCAATTCGCCCAGCGACTGGCGGGAGCCGACGGTGTCCGTGCGGCCTTCGCTCTCGGCTTTCTCCATCCGCTCGCCGCGACGCTCGCCGCGGCGGCGATACTTGCTGCGGTCGCTCTCGCTCGGCGGTTTGCCGTTGACCGAGAGGACGACGTATTGGTCCGCGTAGGTCTTCGACGGGTCGTAGCGCACCACGGTGCGCTTGGTCTCTTCGCCCTTCCCGTTTTCCTCGACGATCGTCTGGGTAAAGGCCCACCGGTTCGCATCGGCCAAAACTTTCTGGATCGCATCCGCGAGCAACGGCGGCACGTCCGCACGGACCGGCAGGGCCGCCCCGAGGGCGATAATCAGGACAACAAAAAGGCGCATGGTCATGAGACCATGCGCCGGGAAAATGTTTCGGCAAGTCGGCTGTGCGCCGGCCTCACATCCGGCAAATCAGCAGTTCCCGCTCGTAAATCATTTCTTTTGGCAGGTGGGAATGCAGGTCGATGAAGAGCTCCTCGTGCCCGAGCACCTCGTTGCGCCACGCCGGGCGGTCAAAGGCCTGCAACTGGTTGAATTTCTCCTCCGAGAAATCGAGGCCGGTCCAATCGATATCCTTGTAGCGCGGCACCCAACCGATCGGCGTTTCCTTGGCCCGGCCGCCGGCGCGCACGCGGTCGCAGATCCATTTCAGGACCCGCATATTTTCAGAGAAGCCCGGCCAGATGAACTTCCCTTCGGCGTCTTTGCGGAACCAGTTCACGTGGAAGATCCGCGGCGTCTCCGTGAGATTGCGCTGCATGTTCATCCAGTGGCGGAAGTAGTCGCCCATGTTGTAGCCGCAGAAGGGCAGCATCGCCATCGGATCGCGACGGACCTTGCCCAACGTGCCGGCGGCGGCGGCGGTCATTTCGGAGCCCATCGTGGCCCCCACGTAAACGCCGCTCGACCAGTTGAAGGCCTGATAGACCAGGGGCATCGTCGTCGCCCGCCGGCCGCCGAAAATGAAAGCGCTGATCGGCACGCCGGCGGGATCTTCCCAGTCCGGGTCGATGGTCGGGCATTGGCTCGCCGGCGCGGTGAACCGGGAGTTCGGGTGCGCGGCTTTGGCGCCGGTCGCCTTGGCGATTTCGGGCGTCCAGATCTTCCCCTGCCAATCGGTGCACATCGCGGGCGGAGCTTCGGTCATGCCTTCCCACCAGACGCCGCCTTCGGGTGTGAGCGCGACATTGGTGAAGATCGTGTTCTTCGCGAGCGCGGCCATCGCGTTGGGGTTGGTGACCATGCTCGTGCCGGGCGCGACGCCGAAAAAGCCCGCCTCGGGGTTGATCGCACGCAGGCGGCCCTCTTCATCGGGTTTGATCCAGGCGATGTCGTCGCCGACGGTGGAAATTTTCCAGCCCTGCTTCTGAAAATGCGGCGGCGGGATGAGCATCGCAAAGTTCGTCTTGCCGCACGAGCTCGGGAACGCCGCCGCCACGTAGGTTTTTTTGCCCTGCGGATTCTCGACGCCGAGGATGAGCATGTGCTCGGCCATCCAGCCCTCGTCGCGGGCCATCGCCGAAGCGATCCGGAGCGCGAAGCACTTCTTGCCGAGCAACGCGTTGCCACCGTAGCCCGAGCCATAGCTCCAGATCTCGCGGGTTTCGGGAAAGTGAACGATGTATTTTTCCTTGTTCGAGGGCCAGGCCACGTCCTTTTGCCCCTGGGCGAGCGGCGCCCCGACCGAGTGGATGCAAGGCACCACCCGTTTGAAATCGCGATCAATGAGCTCGAAGACTTTTTTGCCGATGCGCGCCATGATGCGCATATTGACGACGGCGTAGGCCGAGTCGGTGAGCTGGACGCCGATCTGCGACATGGGCGAGCCGAGTGGACCCATACTGAACGGCAGCACATACATCGTGCGCCCCTTCATGCAGCCGTTGAACAAGCCCTTGAGCGTTTTCCGCATCTCGAAGGGATTGACCCAGTTGTTGGTCGGGCCCGCGGCTTCCTTGGAAAGGGCGCAGATGTAAGTGCGGTCCTCGACGCGGGCGACGTCGCCGGCATCGGAGCGCGCGAGATAACAGCCGGGCCACTTCTTCTGGTTGAGTTTGATGAACGTGCCGCCGGCAACCATCTGCGCGCAGAGCGCATCGTATTCGGCCTTAGATCCGTCGATCCAGTGAATCGCATCGGGCTTGCAGAGCTCGACCATTTTTTCGACCCAACGGAGCAAGTGCTTGTTGGTGCTGAGCGGCGTGGCGGGATTACGCTTGTTCATAGACCTGCAAACTGTCCGCAGCCTCAAGCGGAGTAAACGGGAAAGCCCGGCCGCTGCCGAGGGCAGAAGATTTGTTGCCCGCGGCATAAGCCGGCGGGCCCGGATTAGGGCGGGGTCTTTGACCCGCCCCGGCTCAAGTTTGAGCAGAGCGTAGGCGTCGGCTTGGGCGCGGCGGACTCGACGCGGGCGAAGAGGGCGGGTCAGAGACCCCGCCCTGCTCTCTTACTCAGAATTTCTTCGTGAGCTGCAGCGACCAGGAAAGACCGCGAGCCATCGTGTTGTAGATCGACGGATCGTAGCCGCGCGAGTCGCTGGACAGCGGCGGGATCGCGTCGAAGACGTTGTTCACGCCAAGACGAATGCTCGTGTTGTTCAAGTAGCGGTTCGCGGCCGACACCCGGTAGGTGGCGAAAACGTTGTAGGACTTGGAGTCATGCACCGTGTAGCGGTAAGAGACCGCGCCGTTGTTGAAAATCGGCGTGATGTAGCCGGGCGCGCCGAGCGCCTCGTAGGTCGCCTGCGTGGTCGTGGCGCCGGCATCCGTGTAGCTGCCGGTGTAGTAGTAGCCGATGCCCGCGCCCCACTGCTTGAGGCGCCAACTGAGCGTCGCCGTGCCGCGCCACTCGGGCGTGCCGCCGCCCACCGATGCCGCATTCGAGTTCTTTAGCTCTGTGCGACGCGCGCCGGCCGCCGCATAGGAGTAGAACGCGTTCAACTTGGTCCACGTGGTGTTGAAAGTGAAATTGCCGATCGCCATTTTGGGGAGGCGGTAGTTCACATCGAAGTCGAAGCCGTTCACGAACTGTTGGGCGCGGTTGAAATACGTGGCGCGCAACACATCGATCGCACCGACCACGGCGCGTTGGTTGCCGGGGACTTGGCGGGCGTTGTAAGCCGCGAAGAAATCGCGGTCGGCCTGCGTGACGGGCAAACGGACCACGGAAGCATCGCCACGGTAGTTAGCGGAGCCGGAACCCAGATCAATCGCGCCGATCGCTTGACCCGCCGCGAGCGCCGTCTGCGTCGCGAACTGCAAGGCAGCCAGATCGTTCGCGACGGACTCGGCCGCCGTCGGAGCGGCAATCACGCTCTGTTGGGCGATCTCCCAGTAATCCACCGAAACGGAGAGGCCTTTGATGAACGGGACGTCGACGACCACGCCACCGGACTTGCCTTTGGCGGTTTCGGGACTGAGCGCGAGATTGCCGGATGAAATGCTGCGGCGATTTGACGGACCATCCGTCGGGAGCGCCGTCACCGCGCTGCGGTAAGCATCGGAGCTACCGGTAACGGTGCGGATGAGGGTGCCGGTAAAGAGCTGTGCGAGATTCGGCGCGCGGAAGCCCTCGTTGTAAGAAGCCCGGGCCATGATCCACGAGGTGGGACGCCAGTTGACGCCATACTTCGGCTTCGTGGTGTCGCCGAAATCGGTGTAACTCTCGTAACGGGCGGAGGCCGTCAGCTCAAGCGACTGCACCAGCGGGAGGGTAAACTTGTTGCCGACGAGCGGGACGACGGTCTCGACGTAGGCGGCGGCAACGTGGCGTTTGCCGTGGGTGTCGGAGTTGGGCGAGAAGCCGAGGAAATCATTGCTGAGGGGATTCAGGCCGGAGTTGGCCGGATTCAAACCGGCGAAAGGAGGACGATAGTCGCTGTAAGCCTCGTAACGGAACTCGCCGCCGACGGCCGCGCCGATGGTGTTTCCGCCCCAGATCGAGAGCACGTCGCCCGAGGCGCGCACATCGCCGCTGCCGAGTTTGGTGATGCCGTTGCGGATGAATTCCGAGCGGAAGGTGGAGGTCACACTGTCGGGATTTCTGAAATCGCCGGTGGCCGCCAGCGTGCCGTTCTGCACCGCAAAGGTGCGGGTGAAGGGATTGAAGGCGCGCGCCGGATCAGTCTGGTTGATGGCCTGGATCAACTTCGTCTTCCGGCTCGGTCCGGCTTCATTCTCGATCACCCGACCGACCGAGTAGAGGAGCGCGGCTTCCCAAGACCAAGAACCGCTCAGCTTGCCGCGCAGACCGGCGAGCCCACGGTAAACGGAGGTGTCAACGAAGTCGGTGCGGGTCGCGAGATCGGAGAGACGTTTGTTCGTGATCGAAACCGCCGAGGGCGTGCCCGTGAGGCGGGCGGAGCCGTCGGCATTGGGGGCGCCGGTCGGCGACCAGAAGCGGGTGCCGAACGGATTGTAGGGATTCGTCGCGGGCACGATGATGAAACCGTCCGTGCTCTGCGTGATGCCATCGGATTCCCGGTAGGTGACGGATTGCGCCTGATAGAGGCTGGCGTCGGCAAAGGCGGTGATGCGGTCGTTGAGGTCGAATTCACCACTCGCGAAAACATTGGTGCGGTTGGACTTAGGCTGAATCACGCGATAGTCATTGTTGTTCCAATAGTAGGTTTGCGTGACCCCGGCGCGGCTTGGGGCGGCGGTGGCGAAGGCGGCTCCGCCGGAACCGTTGGGCACGAGGAAGAACGCACCGCTGGCCGCCGCGAGCGTCGCGGGCACACCGGCCGGACGCGCGCCGGCAAAGGTCGAAACTTGGCCAAACGCATCCGTGCCCGTCACGCTGCCGAGCAGGTAGTTGCCGAACTGGGTCGTGGCGGAGCGAAGATTGAAAGTCGTGTTGGTCGAGACGTTCCACGGTGCGGGCGCGCGGTAACTGAGGTCGGACTCGGCGGAGAAGGCGCGGTCGCGGGCGTACATCGCCTCGCGGCTGTAGAAGTCGGCAGTGATCATCGCGCGGCCCTTGCCTTTGGCGAAGTCGAGACCGTGGGTGAGCGTGGCGCGGTATTCGCCGCCGTCGCCGTAGCGGGTCTCGCCGTAGCGCAGCGAGAGTTCGGTGCCCCGGAAATTTTTGGCGGTGACGTAATTCACGACGCCCGCAACGGCATCGGTGCCGTAGATGGACGACGCGCCGTCGCGGAGGATTTCCACGCGCTCGAGACCGCGGTTGGGCAAGGTGTTCACGTTGGTCGAGAGCGTGGGGACGCTGGCCTCGTTTTGGCTGATCGGGTGCGGCACGAGCCGGCGCCCGTTGAGCAGGAGCAGGGTGTTGCCCGAGGCGATGCCGCGGAGCGAGACGCTGGCGTTGTCGCCGCGTGCGGTGGCGCCCAACGTGGCGGTCTCGTTGCCCGGAAGGCCGGTGACTTGAGGCAACGCCGTGAGCAACTCGGAGGGCTGCGACGCGTCGCGAATCTCGAGATCGGTCGTCGCAAGAACGGTGACCGGGAGGACCTTCTCAACGTCCAATCGTTTGATATTGGAGCCGGTGACGGTGAAGGCCTCCAAGGTCACCTTCTCCTCGGTCGGGGCCGGGGCAATTTGGGCATACGAGGGGATCGCGAGCGCGAGGGTGAGCGCGACGCAGCGGCGCAGTTCAGGCAGTGGGTTCATAGGGATGGTTCGGGTTGTTGGCAGGTCAGGTTTAAAAAAAACAAGGGATAAAATCGAAGAAAGGCAATCGAGAGCGAGCGCCGTGGTCGCGGGCTGACTAGAGCTTCTTCGAAATCTCCAAGTAGAAGGTGCGGCCCTTGGCGCTTACCGTGCCGCCTTGATATCCGCGGGATTCGTCGGCGATCGGGGGCTCGGTGTCCATGAGGTTCGTCACGCCAAAGCGGGCGGTCACGTCGCGGAGGAAGTTCTGCTTTTTGCCGAACCGGTGCTGCACATAGACGTTTTGCTGGATGACGTCCTCGATCCACCAGCGGTAGCGCACCACGCCACCGATATCGTTGAAGACCTTGATGTAGCCAGGGCGACCGAGTTGTTCATAAATGGCCGCCGTCGTGGCGCCGCCCACATCCATCGAACCACCGTAATACTCGCCGAACCAACCGGCGCTCCAGTTACCTTGGCGCCACGTCACGCTGGCGTTGCCGCGCCACTCGGCCCGGCCGTCTTCCCGGAGCACGGTTTCGACTTCGGAGAACTCGTCGAGCTTCTCGTCGAATTTGCGGTTGTAAGTCGCCTCGCCTTTGACCGTGAACTGGCCAAACGGCAGCTTCGGCAGGCGGTAGGAGACGGCCATGTCGAAGCCTTCAAGATCGCGGCCGGCGAGGTTGAGATAATCGTCGACCACCGAGAGCACCCGGCCGACCGGAGCGCGCTGGGCGGAGGGCGGGCGGGTCGAATTGAACAGAGCGTAGGCGGCCCGATCCTCGTCCGTCACGGGCGCGCGGGAGACTTTGGAACTGCCACGGTAACCGGCCACGCCGGAGTTCATGTTCACGGCGTTGGCCTGAGTGCCGCCGGCGATTTGCGCCTGCGTGTAGGCATCGAGGAGTTGCTCGTCGCGGAGGAGGGTTCCGCCGGCGCCGAGGTTATCGATGACCTTGTTCTGGTTGATGCGCCACCAGTCGATGGTGAACGTCAGGCCCTTGATCCGGGGCACTTCAATCGCGACACCAAACGTCGTCGTGTCGGCTTCTTCCGGTTTGAGCGACGCATTGCCTTGGCGAAATACGGTGCGATTGGTCGAACCGTCGGTGATGAGGCCGGTGACTTCACTGCGGTAGGGATCGGAGACGCCGGTAACCGAGCGCTGGAGCGGCGAGGTGTTCGTCTGGACCAGATTCGGCGCGCGGAAGGATTCATTGTAGGAGCCGCGGAACAGGACGTTGCCCGCAGGCCGCCAAGCGACGCCGTATTTGGGTTTAAACGCATCGCCGAAGTCCGAGAATTTTTCGTAGCGGCCGGCCAACGAGAGCTCGACGGTGTGGAGCAGAGGCAGGCGGTTTTTTTTGCCGAAGAACGGGACCAGCACCTCCGTGTAGCCGGAGATGACATCGCGCTCGGAGAAGAGATTCAAATTGGGACTGAGGCCGATGAAGTCGTTGTCGGTGCCCCGGGGCAAATTCGGCGTCGGGTCGCCGGCGGGATTCAAGCCGGCAAACGCGGGGCGCCAGTCTTTGTAGGATTCCCAGCGGTACTCGACCCCGCTAGCGCTGCCGACGCGGCCGCCGAAGAAGTCAAAGAGCGTGCCGTTGATCTTCGCGTCCCAGGTGGCGAGCTCGGTGCGGCCTTCGCGGATAAAAACATCCGTGAGCGGGTCCACCACGGTGGCCGGATTGGTGTAAGGCTGATCGACTTGGATGACGCCTCCCAGATTGCGGAAGGTGTAACCGAAGGGGTTGAACGCGGTGGCATCGGAGCGGAGCAACGCGGACTGGAGCCGGCTGTGACGGATGTTGTTGAACTCTTCGTCCCGGGTCCAAGCGCGGGAGTAGAGGGCGGCCGACTCCCATTCGAAATCGGCAAAGGTCGACCCACGCAGGCCTCCGACCGTGCGAAGAGACTGGGAGAGCACATTGATCTCCTTGGCCTTGAACTCGCGCGGGCGAACGCCCGTGCCGCCCGCGATCAGCACATCGGACGGGTTGCCCGTGACGCGGGCCGTGCCGTCGGCATTCGGTGCGCCCGTGGGGCTGTAGAAGCGCGAGCCGAAGGGATTGTAGGGATTGTTCGCGCCGACGTAGATGTTCACATCGTCGGTGCCGTCGACGCCGGCCGGATCTCGGTTGTTGGTCGAATCGGCGCGGTAGTAGGCGACCTCGCCGAAGGCCGCGAGGCGGTTGCTGAACAGATGGTTGAGCGCGGTGTAGAGGTTGAGCCGATCAGTCTGCGGGAGAATGACGCGGTGTTCGTTCAGGTTGTAGTAGTAATCGCGCTCGACGCTGGTGACCGCGCGGGAGGGCGTCGTCTGGCGGGTGCCCACGCCACCGCTCGCCAACGGCACCATGAAAAACGCGCCGGCCGTCGAGGTGGTGAGCGCCGTCGAAGGCGTGGTCGAGGTGCTGATGCCCGCATTGCCGACGGGGCGCGCACCGACGAAGTTGCCCGAGGAATCAAACGCACCGCGCACGAAATTGCCGAACAACGACGACGTGGAGCGGTTGTCGAAATCGGTGTCGGTGGTGCTCCAGGGCTCTTTGACCTCGCGCACGCGGCGAACGTCGGAATCACGGGAGAACTTGCGGTCGCGCGTGCCGAGGAGTTCGCGGTGATAGACGTCGATCATCGCGATCAGACTGGTCTTGCCGCCGTTGAAAAGTTCGCCGCCGCTCACGGTCGCACGCCAGTCCTCGGCGCCGCCGCGGGAGGTGAGACTGCCGCGCAGGGACACATCGTAGCCGTCGTAGTCACGCCGCAGAATCGTGTTTACCACGCCGGCGGCGGCATCGGCGCCGTAGATCGCAGAAGCGCCGTCACGCAGCACTTCGACGCGCTGGATCGCGGCGGTGGGAAGCTGGTTCACGTTGACCGCGAGCGAGGGCACACCGCCCTCGGCTTGGCTGATCGGGTGCGGCGCGAGCCGGCGGCCGTTGACGAGCACGAGCGTGTTGCCCGAACCAATGCCACGGAGATTGAGCGAGGTGTTGTCACCGCGGGCGTCGGCCCCGAGGACGTTGGTCTCGGATAGCGAAAGCACGCCGCCATTCGGCAAAAGCTGGAGCAGCTCGGCGGCCGTGGGGGCGGCGCGGACGTCGAGGTCGTCGAAATCGAGCACGGAAACCGGCAGGGTGCTTTCTTGATCAATGCGGCGGATGTTTGAGCCGGTGACGGTGAAGGCTTCGAGTTTAACCGTCTCGCTCGTCGGCGATGGCGCCGGTGCGGTTTGGGCGCGGCTATCGACAACGAGCAACCCGACCAAAGACAAGGTTGTGACCGAGAGCCAAGAACAAGACGGATTCATAGGGAGAAGAGGAAGAAAACAGCCGGCGGAAGCGAACGAGTAAAGGGCCGGTTCTTGGAAATTTCCACCACTGATTCAAACCGTCCCGCGACCGTTCGCCGCCGTTCACTTAACGGGCTCGATGTGGACAGACACATCGCTGATCGCGTGCGGCGCCGAGGCGAGCAGCGCATCCTTTACCGCGTGGGCGATGTCGTGTCCGGCCCGCACCGAGAGTTCACCGTCCACCCGCACCTGGATATCCACGAGATGGCTCAGCCCGCTCTTGCGCACCCGGCATTTATCGAGCGCGGCGACGCCCGGCACCCCGAGAGCCACGGTCCGCACCTCGCTCTCAAACTCCGGCGACACCGCCGTGTCCATGACATCGGCCAGCGCCCGGTTAAACATCAGGACGCCGTTGAACAAAATCACCGCGCACGCCAACAGCGCCGCCCAATCATCCGCCGTCTCATAACCCGGCCCGCCCCACACCGCGATCCCGATCCCGACAAACGCCGCCGCCGAGGTAATCGCATCCGAATAATGGTGGAGCGCCTCGACTTGGAGTCCCGTGCTGCCCGCCTCCTCGCTCGCCCGCGTCATCCTTCGCGAGAACCAAAGCTTCACCGCCACCACGCCCGCCAGCAACGGCAAGGTCGCCCAGTGCGGCCCTTGGTGCGGGGTCAGAATCTCCCGGATCGCGCTCCATGCAATCCAGCCCGCGATCGCAAAAATGAACACCGCCACCGCGAGCGCCGCCAACGGTTCGGCTTTGCCATGGCCAAACGGGTGATTCGCATCCGGCGGCCGCGCCGCCACGCGAAACCCCGCCCACACCAACAGCGACGAAAGGATGTCGATCAACGACTCGGCCCCGTCCGCAATCAACGCATAGGTGTTGCCGAAAACCCCGCCGGCAAACTTCACCGCCGCGAGCGTCGCGTTCAGCACGATCCCGCGCAGCACCAACGCCGCGCTCGCGCGGGCGCGGCGCTGGGTGACGGCATGGTGCGGGGGTAAAACGGAGGACATAGCCACAGCACGATCGCAGAGCGTCCCGCGATCTCAACGCGCGAGTTGACCGGCCCCCGGGCCGGCCTCAATTTCCGGCGTTTTCCCACCGTCACCATGGCCGATTCCAGCATCCTCGTCGCCACCGATCCCGTGCATCAGTTCTCCGTCTTTGTCGAGAACCGCGTCGGTCGCCTGTACGAACTCACCGCCGTCCTGAAGAGTAACGAGGTCCACGTCATGGCCATCACGATGCTCGATTCTACCGACAGCACGATCGTGCGGTTGGTCGTCGACGATCCTTCGAAGGCCCGCGAGCTGATGGTGAACAACGATTTTCCCTATACCGAGTGCGCGATCCTCGCCGTCGAAATCGGTGACGAATCCGAACTGAAGGGCGTGCTATCCGCCCTGCTCGAGGCCGAGATCAACATTCACTACGTTTACAGTTTCATCAAACGCCCCGAGGGCCGCTCCGCCCTCGCGATCAGCTGCGAAGACGCCGACACCGCCAGTCAGGCCCTCGGCCACCGCGGCTTCAAGATTCTCACCCAGCGCGATATCTCGCGCTGATCCGGTGTCGGAAGAAAAAGCCACGCCCGATTCCGTCGCGGCATGGGCATCTTGCCCGTATTCCGAAACCACGGGCAAGAAGCCCGGGCCACGTTTCGATCCTCGTCCGCCGAATCAGCCTTTTACTTCGCCCATCCGCTCGCCTTCGAGCTCGTAGATGCCGGTCAGGTAGCCGTTCTCAAACGTCGCGCCGACCTTGAGCACACCGTAGAACGAGACCGGCACATCCATCATCACCGGCACGCCCTGCGGAATCCGCACCACGATCCAATCATTGATGTTGGGCGTCGCACCGAAGCAGCAGGCCATCTGGCTGATCATCAGCAAAAACTCGGTGCATTTTCCTTTTTCCAATTTGGTCGGCAGCATGAAGCCCGTGACCACGGCCTTCTTGCCGTTCCAACTCTTCACGATGTCCGGGATCTGCTCGTTACCCGTCGGCGGGGTCACGTTGGGGTTGGCCGCCGGATCAAATTCGGGCGGGACAAACTTGAACCCGGCCAGTCGGTCGAAACCGATCTTCAAGTAGCCGTCCTCCATTTCGGGTTGGGTGATAACCGCGAACTCCGCCGCAGGTGCCGGGGCTGGGGCCGCCGGAACCGACTCCGCCCGCAGCGACCACATCCCGCCGAAAAACGCCGCTGCGCAGGTGATCGATAGACCGGCTTTGAGATAAGAGGTCGAGGGCATCTCCGGTAGCAAACGGCCCTTCCCGGGTTCGTCAATTTCTTGCACGCAAATTTGGCCACGGGCGAGCCGACGGCAGTGGCGACTTCAACGAAGGCTTCGCAGGCGATCGAGCGCCTCGCGGGCACCGGTTTGGTTCGGGTCGAGACGCAAAAGGGCCTCGAATTGCTCCATCGCCTCCGTGCGCCGCCCCGCCTCGAGCAGAACCCGCCCCATGGCTTCACGCATGCCCAGGTTTTCGGGCTCAAGTTCGATCGCCCGCCGGAGATGGGGCAAGGCGGCCTCAGGGCGGCGCTGCAAAGCCAGCGTCAAACCCCATTTCAACTCGGCATCCGCGGAGTCCGGCCGCATCCGGCGTACCTGCTCGAAGTGTTCGATCGCCTCGGCAAAGCGGCCACGGTTGGCCAGCGCCCAGCCGAGATTCACCCGCGCGATGATCAACGACGGATCGAGTTGCACCGCGCGGCCGAATTTTTCAATGCCCTCGTCCATCCGGCCGAGCGCCATCAGAGCCACCCCGAGGGTGTTGTGCGCGCTCGCAAAGCGCGGCTCGATCCGCACCGCCTGCTCAAGTAACGGCAGCGCCTCGGGCGACCGGCCCAGCCGGTTCAACCCGTTGCCGAGACTGTTGAGGGTCTCGGGGAACCCGGGCTTAAGCTCGAGCGCCCGCTGCAGGTGATGCACGCTCTGCTCCGTTTCGCCCACTTCGTCCAAAGCCGTGCCGAGGTTGAGGTGCGCCACCCAGCTCGCGGGATTGCGCGCCAGCGTCGTTTCGTAGAGTGCAAAGACGTCGCGATACATTTCGCTCTGCCGCCACGTGAGTCCGCCGAGAGTGGTCAACACAACGGCCGCCACCGTCGGTCCGCTCCATCGCGGCCAGCGCAAGAGGGCGAATCCGCGGGTCGCGGCCGCTGTTAGTAACGCAATCATGCCCAAGCTGGCGAGGTATTGAAAATGGTCCGCCACGTAGGAGAAGACGAAGGGATAGACGTTCACAAAACCGAGCACCGGAAAGAGCGTGCCACCAAACAACAGGACCGCGGCGAGCGGCGCCCGGTCCCTTCGAGACCACACCGCCAAGCCGGCGACCAGCACCAAGGCCGCCAAAGGAAAGAGCCATTGCCACCACGCGGACACGTCGATCGTCCAGCGGGGATAAAAAAAGATCAGCTCGGCCGGCCAGAGCAGCTTCCCGAGATAAAACCAGACGACCCGGCCGGCCAGCAGTCCCCGCTCCACCGGGCCGAGCGCAAACGCGTCCCCGGCGGCCCCGATCTGCACGGACTCGAACCAGGCCGTGCCCAGGCCGGCCGCCACCCCGACCGCCAACCAAGGCAGCAACGGGCGGACCTCTCCGCGCCACGTCAGTCGCCCGCATCGCCACCACGCGACGACCAGCAACGCGGCGGGCAGCGTTGCGGTCACGGTCTTCGTCAGGAGCGCGGCCACGAACCACAGGCTGGCCACGAGGTAGCGGACGGGCCGCCGGTCGTCCTCGAAGCGCAACCACGCGAGGGCCGCCGCGAGGTAGAATAGCGTGGAGAGCGTATTTTTCTGCTCCGCGATCCAAGCGACCGATTCGACGCACACCGGATGGAGCGCGAAGACGAATCCCGCCAGCACCGCGCCGGGCACGGCCACACGCCGCAGAATCACAATCAGCAGAAACGCCGACAGCGAATGCCACAGCACATTGATGAGATGGTAGCCGACGGTGGAGTCGCCCCAGATTTGGTGCTCGATCCAAAACGCCGTGTGCAGAAGCGGATAATACTGCTGCGTCGCACCGACCTCGGACCAAATCCGCCAAAGACCGGACCACGACTGCAAGGCGGGGCTCGTGACGTGCCCGGCATCGTCCCACAAAAAATCACCGCCCAGCGCCGGGAAATACGCCGCGAGGGTTCCCACCAGGATAAGGGCAAAAATCGCTCCCGACGGCCATGGACCGGAGGTCGGGACGGCCGTGGGATCGGGCTCGGCGCGGAGAGGGGCGGTGCGATGCGGGGGCTTCATCAGCGGGGAGCAGCAAACGGTTTATCCCAACGCCAAGCAAGCCGCTCGCGCCGCGGGCCCAGGACGGAAGGAACGGGCGGTGTTGACGGCATCGTCAAAAAAATCGCCGTCGCTCTTGCGAGTGACGGCGAAGTCCCGGTCAGGTTCGCGGCGACCGGTTGAGCCGGGCGCCGGACGACGGTTAGAGATCGAACGAGGCAGACAGGATAAACTGTCGTGGATCGACGATGCGGTAAGTCGAGGCCCTGCCGTCAAAAAATGCCCCAGTTGCCTGCAACCTGCCGCCGCTTTCCTGCACGTTCTTCACGTTGAGCTGGAAGTTCGCCCGGATTCGGTCGCCGAACAGCTTGGTCCGGTAGCTGACGAAAAGGTCCACATACGTTTCGGACGGCGAGTAGATCGGCCGGTTTGGATCGAGTTGCAGGATCCGGTTCGCCGGGAGGGTGAGGTTTTTGGCGGGATCATAGCCAAGGCCGTAGAAACCGATGGACCCCTTGTCGCTCCAACGCAGCGAGCCGCCCACGCTCATGGACTTGAGGATCCGGTGGTCCGAGATACTCGCCAGATTGAGTTTGGTATTAAACTTGGTGGAGTATTTGCGGACTTGGGGACGGGGACGTCCGATCAAAGCGCGGAACACGGCCATCGGCGCATCGACATTCGCCGCGAAGTTGGTCGCGGCCGAGTTGGTGGCGTTGTAACCGGCCACCGTGCTGAACGGGGTGCCGAGAATATTCCACCAGAGCAGATTGCCGCTGGGCCCGACGGGCAAATTATTGGGCGTAATCGCCGTGGTCACGCCGTTGATGGTCTGCGTGGTCCGGGTGAAGCGCGGGTCCTCGAGGGTGGTCCAGATCGGCAGACGGGCCGCGATGTAGTCATCGACCGCGGAGCCCACCGCCGTGTTGATCGCCTCGGTCTTGGTGACCGACGCGCTGACGGTCCAATTCTTGGTGGGGTTGTAGTTGATCTCGAGCTCGTCGCCCTTGGACGCCGCATCCATGACCGCGGCGTAGGTGTTGTTGGCGACGATGGCCTGCAAACCGTTATACTGGGCCAAGGGCATCTTGATCGCGGCGGCGATCTGCTCGTTGGTGGCGACCCCGCCGGTGCCGAGACCGTTCAACCACGCGGTGGTCTGGGTCCGCAGATTCCAAGCATCACTCGAGACCAAGCCCTCATACCGCAGAATACGCTGGGCCATCGTGGTGATGTCTCCGTTGCGCAAGTTGAGCTGCTTGGTGTCGAAACGATTATAGCGGACCGAGAGTTTCCCATCCAGCATGGTCATCCAAAGCCCCATATCCTTGCTGGTGCCGGTTTGGTTGGGCAGTGGCTTCAGGAACAGGTCGAAGGCAGGACCCTGCGCGATGAAGTTATCCGAAGTGTTATAAGTGAGGCTGAGGCTGCTGACCGCTTCGGCCATGAATCGGCTGATCCCGTTGCCGCCATTGACCGCGGTTTTGAGGAATCCGAGGTCCCGGAACGGACGGGCCACGAGCGAAAGGGACTCCGTCTTGCCCTTGGCTTGACGCCAGCCGGGCAACCATTTGTTGGATGCCGCGAAGTCGTAAGCCCGCAGGTCCCTGGTCAACGTGGCCAGAGGAGCGTTGTGGTCGAACACGGCGTCCTCGCGCAGGCCGAAGGTTGCGACCAGTTTGCCCTCGAGGAAAGTGCTCTGAAGCACGCCGCCCTTGGTCTTGATGATGGTTTGGACGCTCGCGCCACCGCCGCCGGCATCGGGGCTTGGGGTGAAGCCGATGGCAGAGACGTCTTTGATCATCGCGCCCGAGGAAGGTCCCCAGACGTAGGGAACGCTAACCCCTTCAGGGAAAAAGCTCGGGGCGTATTCAATGCCACCACCGACGGTGTTGCCGACGTAGTATTGCTCGTTCACCCGGGCGTAGTTGCCGGGCGCGATCCCATACCTGGGATCGGGGATGGATTGCTGGACGCGGTTGCCCAAGGGCGTGTTGAGGGCGGCGTATTTTTGCTGCCAAGCCTTATCGAGGCCCAGCGCAGAATGCCGGTAGGTGTATTGGCGATTCTGCTGATCCTTGTATTCGTAATAGCCGAGAATCTGCTGCGTGCCCAACCACCTGCTCAAGCCCCGGTCTTGGGAGAAATCGAGACGATAGACGCTCTGGGCGCGGGTGGTCTCCCACAACCAAGGCCGGTCGCGGAGGAAGGGTTCGTTGCTCCTGAGATAGGGCCGGCCGAAATAGGGATTGGGGGAGCCGTCCAAGTTGACTTGGTTCACGTCGACTTGGAGCTGGCCCACGTTGCTGTTAACGCTCGCGGGACCCATCGGTTGGTTCTCCAGCCGCTTGGCATCCTCCCGCAAGAAGGTGACCTGTGCCGCCAAGGTATGCTTGGGCGTGTTGAGGATGAATTGGTCGAGCTGGGCGAGATAGGTATCAACGTCGTCCCAAGCCTTGCTGTTGCCCGCAAGATTGATGCGGTTCCAATCGTAGATGGAGCGGTCGCTGATCGGCCGGGCCACGGAATTATAAAGGGGCTGTTGCGTGGCGGTGTAGGTTTCGGAAGCACCCGTGGTCAAAAGACCGATCCCGGTTTGGGAGGCCGCAAACGGATCGGTCGTCGCAAATACGGCCGTGCCGTTGGTCGCGGTCGCGTTGGTGTATCGCGTCATCGCCCAATAAGGCGTTTGGCCCGGGGCGCCGATCTGGAAGATCGAGCGATTTTCCGGACCGCCGGTGATGAAGTTGGTCGGCGCGACCGTATAAGGCGTGGTGGAGCCGAGGACGTTGCCATTGCCGTAAACCTGGCCGTTGCCGAGGGTGATCAAACCCGTGACAGGATTCCAACCCGGCCGGCCGGCTTTACGCCAATCTGTAAAATGGTCGCGGGGAGTCGTGAAATTTGGCCGCACCGCCGCGTTTTTATAACCATACCAAGAGGCCGACAGTGTGGTGTTTTTGAAGGGCTGGAACTTGACCTGAAAGCTGAGCCGACGGGCGTCTTCGCCCGCGGGTTTGCGGATGAACCCCGTGTGCTGGTTGGCGTAGCTCGCCCGCACCGACAGCTTGTTCTTCATGATCCTGCGATTCACATCGAGTGAGACGCGCCAGCCGTCGTAGCTGTCTCCGCGAAGCTCCACCCGGGAGAAGTCGCGCGTCAGATTGGCGGTCGCAGGCACTTGGTTGACGGTGCCGGAAGCGTTACCCAAGCCGAAGATGTTGGCGTTGGGTCCACGGCTCAGTTCGAGGGAGTCCATCCAGAGCGGATCGACCGGCACGCGACCGGTCGTCGCGATGTTGTTGAACGCAATGTTGGCGTTGCCGATGCCGCGCACGCGATTGGCGTTGTTCGGATTCAGACTCACCTGATCGACGACCGCGCCCGTGCGGTCGGTATCAAACTGGGAGTAGGAACCCGTGCCCTCGGTGCTCGCCATGTAATCGAACACGTCGTTGATATCGAGCATCGCGAAGTCGATCATCTGCTCCTTGGTCATCACAGTGATCGACTGGCCGAGGTCCTCGATTTTCGAGTTCATGCGCGTGCCCGACATCGAGTTGGCGGAGAAATAGCCCTTGTTCTCGGAAACAACTTCGAAAGGCGACAGGACGAGCGTTTCCCCCCCAGCAGGCCTCGGAGCCAGCTCGACGTTGACGGGAGCGGACGACGTTTGCGCGGCATCTCTGGCGGCCGCCTCTTCGGGGTCGAGTCGGCCGTTGCGGTTGGCGTCGTATCGGGCGAGAGCCCCGGCATCGGCGGTCGCCACCGGCGCAACTTGGGCGCGAGCACCCGGGGCGAGGAGGGTGATCAGACAGACGGGCACTCCAATCAAACGGAGCAGCCGGAGTTTTGTTTTTTGAGGCAGGTTCATGATGGGTTAGGAGGTTGGCAGGACCATAGGTCCGGAGGGATTCGACCGAATTCGGGGTATGATGAAGGACAGCTGTCCTTTCAATAATTGATGGGAGAGAAAGCTACAGTGAGGCGAGGCGAAAACCCCGCGGCGGCACTGTGGGCCGGATGCCGGGCGAGGAGCGCCGGACCCCGGAAAAATCGCGCCGGACAGTAAGATTATCTCCACCCCGCCAGCCGGTCCCAACGTTGCGTTGCCGTTGCGCTTCATCCGGAAATTTGGCGCACGCTGCGATTCCAGCCGGTCCGGAGCGCAGTCACGTGCTCCGCCGACATTTCGGGCCGGTAGACGGTCTCGGCCCGACCGAGCGCCGCGATCTCCTCCAGCGAACGGTAGCGGCGTTGCCCGAGCTGCCCGGCAAGCACCGCACCATACGGAGAACAGTCCGCCAAATCCGCGACGCTTAACTCCACCCCGGCAATATCGGCGCAAAGCTGCATCAAGAACCTGCTGGCCGTGGGCCCGCCGTCGGCCCGGAGCACCGCGTGTTGCACCTGCGCCTCGACCCGGAGGGCATCCAACGCGTCGCACAGCTGAAAGGCGATCGACTCAAAGGCTGCGCGCGCGAGGTGCCGACGATCGCTGTGCGACGACAGCCCGACGATGGCCGCCCGGGCGGCGGAGTTCCAATGCGGCAAACCGAGGCCGGTGAACGCCGGCACCAAATAGACCCCGCCGTTGTCGCCCGCCGCGATCGCGAGCCGCTCGATGGCAGGAACATCGGGCGCGAGGCCGATTTGGTCCCGCAACCAGGTGAGCGTCGACGCCGACGAAATGATGATCCCTTCAAACGCATAGGTCGGCACGCCGTCATGGACCCACGCCAGCGCCGTCAGCACGCCTGAATCCGAGAGACGCGGCCGGCTCCCGATCGTCATCAGCAACGACGAGCCGGTGCCAAAGGTCACTTTGGTCGCGCCGGGCGCGAAACAGCGTTGGGCGAAGAGCGAGGCCTGCGAATCACCCATGACCCCGCAAAGCGCGATCGGCCGAGCGAGCGCGTCGCCCAGCGTCGTTTCGCCGAAGTGCGCGGAGCAGTCCCGCACCTCCGCCAAAGCGCAGCGCGGCACCTCCCACAGCGCGCAGAGCTCCTCGTCCCAGGCCAGATCCGTGATGTTGTAGAGCAAGGTGCGGCTGGCGTTGGTGGCGTCGGTCGCAAAAACATTTCCGCCGGTGAGCCGGTAAATGAGGTAGGTGTCGATCGTGCCGATGAGCGCGGAACCGTCGGCGAGCTTGGCCCGCAAATCCGGACGACTCCGCACGAGCCATTGCAGCTTCGACGCCGAGAAATAACCGTCGATCTTCAGACCGGTCTTCCGGTGGACCAAGGGCCCGTGACCGGCGGCGGAGTGCTCGGCGCACAACGCGTCGCCCCGGCGATCTTGCCACACGAGGGCCGGATGCAGCGGGCACCCGGTGGCGCGATCAAACACGACGATCGTCTCGCGTTGATTGGTCAGACTCAGCGATACGATCTCCTCGCGCCGGGCGGGGTGGCGGCCGACCACGTCGGCGAGCACGGCCAGAGAGTTTTGCCAAATCTCCTCCGCGTCATGTTCGACCCAGCCCGGCTGCGGGTAGTGCTGCCGGTGCTCCCGCGCCTCTCGGTCAAGCGCACGGCCCTCAACGTCAAAGAGCAGAGCCTTCGTCGCCGAGGTGCTTTGATCGAGAGCGAGAAACAGTGCCATGACTCAGGGACGTCCCAGCAGGTCCAACGCGGTGACGGCCAGCCCTTCCATCGTCAGCCCGTAGTGGCGGAAGATATCCGCCTGGCTGCCCGTGACGGTGTATTCGTCGGGAATCCCGACGATCTTGAACCGCGTGCCGATACCGGCTTGGGCAATCACACCCGCCACCGCTTCACCAAGGCCGCCGTTCACCATGTGCTCTTCCGCCGTGATGACGGCTCGGCATTCCCGCGCGGCGGCAAGCACGGCGGCAGAATCAAGCGGCTTCAAGGTCGGCAGGCTCACGACGCGGCATTGCAAGCCCGAGGTCGATTCGAGCTGCGCGGCGGCGAGCAGCGCGTGAATCACCGTTTCACCGGTTGCCAGAAACGCGACGTCGGATCCCTCGCGTAGCACCCGCGCTTGGCCCATCGCAAAAGGCTGGGAGTCAGCGGCCGGAAGATTATAGAGCGGGGCCTTGCCGAAGCGGAGATAGACGGGAGTCAACGACGCGGCGGCGGCTTTTACGGCCTCGCGGGTCTCGAAGTTATCCGCGGGGACGACAATCGAGAGATTGTTGATCGCGCGCATGACCGCGAAGTCGTGCAACGAATGATGCGTCGTTCCGAGCGCACCGTAGCTCACGCCGGAGCTGATGCCCACGATGGTCACGGGGTGATCGGAATAGCAGATGTCATTCTTCACCTGCTCCAGCGAACGAGCGGTGAGAAAACACGCCGGCGAAACGGCGAAGACATTTTTCCCGCAGGACCCGAGGCCGGCCGCGATGCCGACGAGGTTTTGCTCGGCGATGCCGACTTCGACGATCTGCTTAGGCAGCGCTTGGCCGAAGGGCCCGAGCTTGCCGGAACCGCGCGAATCGCTGGTGACGGCGAGGAGGTTGCGGTCGGCTTTCGCCAGCGCGAGCAGCGTATCGGCAAATTCTTCGAGGTTGGCGCGGCCCAGCTTGAGGCCGAGTTTTTCCGCGACGGCCTTCGCGGCCGGAGAATACATCGAAGGGGCGGACGCGCTCATGCGGCACCTCCGGAACGGGCGTCGGCAAGCGACGCCCCTACGTTGAGCTTCGCGATCGCCGCATCGAGCTCGGCGTTGGCGCGCGCGAACTCGTCGTCGTTCGGCACACCGTGGTGCCACTTGCCGACGTCTTCCATAAAGCTGATGCCTTTGCCTTTGGTCGTGCGCGCGATGACGCAGGACGGTTTGCCGGGCTCGAGCGGCTTTTCAAAAGCGGCGGTGAGAGCGGCGAGATCGTGGCCGTCAACCGTGCGCACGGCCCAGCCGAAAGCGGACCACTTTTCGGCAAGCGGCTCGTGGTTCATCACGTCCTTGGTGCGGCCGGTGATTTGCAGCGTGTTGCAGTCGATGATGGCGGTGAGGTTATCCAATTTGTAATGAGCCCCGGCGAGCGCGCCTTCCCAGTTCGAGCCTTCGGCGAGTTCACCGTCGCCGAGCAGCGTGAAGGCGCGGAAGCCCGCATCGTCGAGCTTGCTCGCCAACGCGGTGCCGACGGCGATGGGCAGGCCGTGACCGAGCGCGCCGGTGTTTTGCTCGACGCCGGCGACGTGGCGCGTCGGGTGGCCGACGTAATCGGATTGGTAGCCGCAGAGCGTTTCGAGGTCTGACTCGGGGAAGAACCCACGGTCGGCGAGCACGACGAACAGCGCTTCGACGGAGTGACCTTTGCTCTGGATGTAGCGGTCGCGCTTCGGGTCCGTGAACGTCGCGGGCGAGACCCGGAGGATGCGGTTGTAGAGGACGTTTAGAATATCCACGCACGAGAGACTGCCACCGGTGTGGCCGGCCCCGGCGTGCTTGATCCAACGCAGCACGCTGCGCCGGTAGTGGAGGGATTTGAGCGCGAGCTCGCGGTCGGACGGCATGTTAATCCTGCGGGGCTTCGTGGTGATAAACTTCCCAGCCGAGGTAGCGATCGAAGGCTTCCGCGAGGATGCCGGCGGTGTGCGAGGAATTCATCACGACGTGATGCTCGAAGCCCTCGCGGCAGACGTGGTGCATGAGTTTCTGGAGCTTCGGCACGCGCGCGACGGCGCGGTTGCCGAAGGTCTTTAGCTCGTCGTTGGTCAACTCGCCCTGACCGACGTAGGTGCGGATTTCGCCCGCGACATCGTCCGTCGTGATGCGCCCGTAGGTGAGCGGCGTGGCGGGCGTGCGGCCGTCGAGCGCGCCCCACGTGTTCTCGACGCCGAGCGTGGAGCCGAGGATGGGAGCGTTGAGGATCTTGATGTCGGGCAGAAATGACTTCGCCCAATTGCCGCAGTGGAAGAGCACGCACTTGTCGGGATCGGTGCCGTAGTTGTTGTTCCAATCGACGAGGGCGCTGGGCGACGAGGACGCGAGCTGCATCGCATACATCGTAAGCACGCCGGTGACGTCGACCTCGCACGCGCTGGGCATGAAATTCTCGCTCATCATGCTCATCGAGGTGCAGACGTTGCAGCCGTGGTTGGCCTGCACGGAGGTCCAGCACTGGATGGCGGTCGCATCGAGGTGATTCGCCGCGACAAAGTCGTCGAGCACGAGGCCGAGGCGCGCCATTTGAATAAGCTTGGCGGGCGGAACGGCGGTCGCGTTGGCGTAAGCTTTGATCTCGTCGATTTTGGAGACGACGCGTTTGTCCGCCTCGCCGAGTTTCGCGGCGGCACCGAGGATTTCGGAGAGATCGACCGTGGTGACCGAGATGCCGTGGCGCTCGAGGATTTTTTCGGAGTAGCGCACCGTGTTGAAGGCGCCGGGACGCGCACCGACGGCGCCGATGCGGACCTTGCGCAGGCCCTGCACAACGCGGGCCACGGCGATGAAGTTTTGCAGGTCGGCGCGGAAGGAGGTGTCGAGCGGATGCACGACGTGTTTCGTCGTGAGCGTGTAGGCGATGCCGGCCTGACGGAGATTGTTGCAGACGGAAATTTTTCCGCAGAAGGCGTCGCGGCGACGGATGACGTCGAGGCGGTCAAGGTCGTCGGGGTAACCCTGCACGAGGACGGGGACGTTGAGGCCCGCGAGTTTCAGCGTGTCGGCCACGCCCTTCTCGTCGCCGAAGTTTGGCAGGCACACGAGCACACCGGAGATGCGGTCGCGGTTTTTCCTGAAAAGTTCGGCACACTTGCGCGCGTCGCCGTGCGTCTCGACGCCACCGAGTTTGGTCTCGGCGGGGTCGAGCATCACGGCATCGACGCCGAGTTCGGCGAACAGTTTGACGAGGTCGGCGCGGGCTTCGCCGACGAGCTTGTCGGGAAAGAAATCACGGTTGCCGATAATGACACCGAGGACGGTGCGGGAAGTGGACATAAAAAGAGAGGGACAGCGGGGAACGAGAAGGGATCAGGTGAAGTTCGTCGCGGGGGTGGATGGTAGCAAAATGTGACGGGGAATTCTCCCGCCCAACGTGGCATTTGTGATGGGATAATAAGGTTCAGCCAGCATCGGTCGGAAGGAGGTCAGGGCAACAAGGGCCAGCAGCCAGCGACAAAGACAGGAGCATCGCGAGTAGGGAGAAAGCGGCTCAGGGCACCACGTTCACGATCACGCGTTGGTAGCGCGTGAGCCGCGGCGTGCCGTGATCGGTAACGCGGAGGATGATATGCATCTCGCCGGTGCCGGGCGCCATCACGCGCGTCGTCGGCACGGCGAACCACGCCTTGGATTGATCGAAATTCTTGATTTCGAGCGGCTGGCCTGAGCGGGCGCTCGACATCGGGAAGGAACCGGCCTCGTGGTAGTAGAACCACTCGTAGCTGACCGCGTCGCCGTCGGGATCGGTCGTGCCTTCGGCGCTGAGGTCGACGCGGGCGCCGGGCTTGGCGGTGAGGCGCGCGGCGTGCGCGAGTTTTGGCACGGGCGGGTGGTTGGCTTCTTTATAGGCCTTGATCGTCCAATCCATGCGCGCGGCGAAATCGTTTTGGTAAGCCTCACGCCAGCGCCAGATCGTGGCGTGGTTGTCGTCGTGCCAGCGGTTGTCGTGACCCAGCACTTCGTCGTCGGCGTCGGTGTAGATCGGACGCGTCTCGGCGTAGAGGTGCCACTTCATGAGGCGCGGCGTGTAGAGTTCGTAGCGGCCGCCCCAGCCACCGAAGTCGGGGCGCTCCGGCACGTTGAGACCGTTGTTGATCAACCCGAGAAAGGACGGCGTGTCGCCTTCCATGAGAAATTCCCAATGGGGATATTCGGCACCGAGCGGGCCTTTCTTGCGGATGTTGCGATCGAGCCACTCGTTGGTGACGAGCGAGAAGTCGGCGCCGTCGCAGCGGGCGTGGAAATTGTCCCCGCTGATCCCGCTCCAGGTTGCGTGGTGGTAGGCGCCGCCACCGTTGAAGCCGGGGCTCACGATGTAGAAGAGACCGGGGAATTCCTTGCGCAGCCACGGACCGGAATCGTCCTGATCGGAGATCGCGTAAACGCGGAGCTTGGCGACGGCCTTCGCCACCGCGTCGGCGGAGCGCGTGGCGCGGATTTTCCAGAGCGCCTGACCGAGCACGTTGGGTCCGCCCCACACGGGCACCCAGAGCGGGCGCGGATCGTCGCGATCGATGGCCCGGATCAGCGCCTCGGAGCCGGGCGAGTCCTTGCCTTCGCCGACGGCGAGCATGCCGTAAGTGGGCAAACCCTCCGTGACGAGTGCGAGCAGTTGTTCACCGGTCGGGAAGCCCGCCTCGTGCTTCTCGAGGTTGTCGCGGACCTTGCCGTAAGCGCTGACGATGCGGCGGATCGTCTGGGGCGCGACGTGGTTCTTCTGGTGAACCGAGGTGGTTGCAACGAGAGCCTCGGTCTCAAAATGGTTCGCATAGGTGAGATAGCGGACGAGCGACATCGCGTCGTCGGGTTCATTCTCGATGTCGGTGAGCACGAACACGCGGGGCTTGGACGTCGCGGCTAGCAGCGGAAGGCAGCCGGCAAGAAGGAGCACGAGGAGGCGAATGGTGGGTTTCATGAATTAAAGAGGCTCAGAGTGGTTTAGCTAGGCGGGCGCGCCATGCGGGGTAATCGTTTTCGAGAAGAGGAGCGGCCCAGGTGCCGTGGTAATCGTAGCCGCTGCGCCGTTCGTAGCCGACCTGCATGAAGTCGTAACGAAAGACCGAATCCCGATCGAGATAGACGGGGCGATTGGTGCCGAGCTCGTAGAAGCGCGCCCACAACAGCGGCGCCTTTGGGTCGGGCGCGAGCCGGCGCTCGTTACGACCGTCGGCGCCGATAATCTCATCGAGACGCTGACCCCTGATGGGCACGGCACGCAGCCACGCCACCGCGCCCTCGATGGCGGCGATGATCTCCGGCGACGGCTTTTCGACCGACATGAGGAAGCGGGTGACCGTCACGCTCTCGGCCCCGGCGATCGATGGCGGCTCGTATTTGCGGGCCCAGGTCGGGGCCAGCGTCTTCTCGTCATGCTGGGCGCACCAACCGGTGAGCTTCCCGTCCTGACTGATCTGCGTTTTCAGCACGCAATCGAGGCCGCGGGCGAGCGCGGTGGTCGCGCGCGTGCGCCGTGCTTCGTCGACGAACGCATAGGGCGGTCGCCCGGAGGCGACCCCTTGCAAGACCTGCATCACGCGGATCATCGCGCCGTCGTTGAACGTGATGTGATCGTAGTAATCCCCGCGCAACGGCCAGAACTGCGGCCAGCCGCCGTTCGGGTATTGGGCGGCGAGCAGGTAGTCGACGCCGCGGAGAAACGATTCGCGGAAGCGGGGTTCGTCGGTGGCGGTGGCGACGAGTGCGAGGAAACGCATGGGCACGGTGGTCGCGTCGTTGTCGAGGCTGTTGGCGCGGCCGCGGCCCTCGGGCGGGATGTCATCCGGAGTGCGCGGCGGCACCGCAAGGTTGGTGCTCTTGGGCCAGCCGCCTTTGGACGACTGATACTGCAGCACGCTGTCGGCGACGGCGCGCGCAGCTGGGGTGGCATACCACTCCGGCGGGCGGCGAAGGTAAGCACTGCTCCACGCCGCAGGCGCGGCGGGCGGCAGGGCGAAAGGATCGGCAAGATAACGCGTCATGCGGGCGGCGATCTCCGCGTGCGGCAGCGAGGCGTCGAGAAAGCCGATCACGCAGATGTGCTCTTTCCCGCTCATGCCGCGGATCTCGTAGTTCTGTTCCCGGCCGGCGCGACCGAAGCTGTAGAGATCCATGTTATGCATGCCATTGGGGCGGATCTGGCGATGGTTCTCGTTGGGCGCGTTGTCGTCGGGCGTCTTGGCGAGGAAGAGCACCTGTTTCGCCTTCGGGTCGCCGATGTAGAACCACTCGGGGGAGAAATCGGGGAACTCGCCGCGCGGGATGCGTTTCACACCGTCGGCGGCGCCGAAGTAATCGGCGGCGTCGGCCGTGCCGCCCGCGACGGTTTCGAGAAGAAAACAGTAATCGCCCTTCGAGCGCAGCACCTTCACCGCGATGCGGTCGGGGAAGAACCAATACTGAAACGTGAAGTCGGCGTTCGACGATTCGAGGACGACATGGTCGCCCTCGGTGCGACCGTCGATGATCTTGGTGGTCGAGCCGCTGTTGCGACCGGCGTGGCCGAAATTGCCCACGCTGTTGGGAAAGCCGCGAAAATCGCCGTTGGGGCCGGGCGGCATATACGCCGCGATCCAGTCGTTGCCCTCGCGGTCGATGAAGCTCTTGAAGCCGGAGACGCCGTTATCTTTTTCGAAGTAGACGGTGCCCATGGGCGTCTCGATTTTGTAGCAGCCGACGCCGCCCCACGTGACTTCGCTAAGCCGCACGGGGGCAGTCGAGGTCGGCGCGGGGGTGAACTTAAGGTGATCAAGATTCGCGAGACCCTCGGCGCTGGCGGCGGTGAGACGGACGGTGTTTTTGCCGGCCTTGAGCTCGACCGGGCGCGACGACGACACGTAGACCCAGTCGGTCCAGAACCGGGTCGGAGGAAACGCGAGCTCGGCTTCGGTGACCTCGCCGTTGACGCGCACCTCGGCGACGCGGGTGTCGGGTTTGCCCTGCGCGTAGCGCGCCGCGAGCACGTAGCGCCCGGCGGCGGGGACGTTGAACGTGACTTCAAAGTGGCTGCCGATCTTGTTGTCGGCGTCGACGTAGCCTTCGCCGGTGAAGCCGGTGTGCGGGCCGGGATGCTGGGCGATGAAGTTCCAGCAACTGTGGTGATCGACCTTGCCCTCGAAAAGTCCGTCCTCGGCCTCGAGCACGACCACGCGCGGCACCTCGCCCGGGTCGGGTTCGCGCAGTTCGGTGACCTTGAGGTAATCGACGTTGCCCAGACCGCCATCAGCGAGCGCGACGAGGCGGATCAGGTTGCGACCTTGGGGCAGGGTCACCACGGCGGAATCGGTCCGGAAGGCGGGCAACACCCGGCCCTGCGGCATGGGCAAAATCGGGCCGTCTTTGCCGTTGATCCAAAGCTGGCCCGGGCGCGGGTCGGGCTTGATGTGCGTGTAGCGCACGGTGACGCGGTGCGGGCCGGCGCGCGGCGCGTCGTAGGCGACCTCGATGAAGCTGCCCGTCTTGTTCGGCGTATCCACCAAACCGGTGCCCGAGTGGGTCGAGTGGGGCTCGTCGGTGAGCATGACGTTGTGCCAGCAACTGTGTTTATCGATCCACCCGCTGAAGGTGCCGGACTCGGCTTCGACGATCAGAGGCGCGGTCGCGGGTTGGGCCAACGTAAAGCCGGCGGACCAGACCGCGGCGGCGAGAACGATCAGGGAACTACGGATTTTCATCGGGACGGGACAAGGTGACCGGGGCGGAGCGGAAGAAATTAGCGCGGCGGCGCGGGGCCGCCGGAAGGCGTGCGGCAACGTTCGAGACGGGCCGAAAAATCAGCGAGAAAAGCTTCGCGCCATACGCTGATCGTGCGCGCGCCTTGGTGGATGCCCTCGGCGGCTTCAGGCGACGGGTCATCCGTCCACCAATTCGGCCAACGCGAATCGGGCGTGAGCGCGGCCGCCGGCGCGGGAGGATAAACGGTGATTTCACCGCGCCGGCCTTCGAGCGAGGGAATGTTGCCCGCGATCTTGTAGTTGTAGAGTTTGGCGTCCTTCGGGCAGAAACGAAAACGGATCGAGCCCGCTCCGTCGACATGGCCGATGAGGCGTTGATTCTCGATCACCATCACGGCCGCGGGGGCGGCGGGCGCGTTGGGTCCGAGCGGCAGCACGAGTTCCAAAATGCCAAAATGCTCCATGCGATCCGCGGCGGTGGTGATGCGGTCAAATTTCACGGAGGGCCGCGTCCAAGCGCGGACGTAACGGCCGCCCCACCCCGGCTGAAACGGCAGCTCCGGATTGCCGCGCAACAACCAGCTGAAGGTCGGCGTGTCGCCCATTTTCAAGGACGTGCGCTTCTGCCCGTGGAAGATGATTCCGTGCGCGAAGAACTCCCCGAGAGCGCCCCGGCCGGCGGCGCGTTTCTCGGCAAAGGCCTCCGCCGCGAAATCGCCCTCCTGATTCCCGCCGACAAACCAGCCGCGGTAACTCGAGTTGGATTCGATCATCCAGAGAGACGGATGCTGCGTCGCGAGGTAATGGTAAGCGTCGGGGCTCCACTTTTTGTTTGGGCCGCCAATGAAGTGCACGCGCAGCTTGGGCAGAATGTCAGGCGCGTCTTGGAGCGCTTGGGCCACGTCTTCAAGGCCGCCCCAGACCAGCACATGGAGCGGACGCGGATCGGCGCGCCGTGCGCACTCGATGATCCATTTCGAGCCCTCGGTCGCGCGCAGCACGCCGGCGTAGGGCGCGATCTCGGTCTCGCCTTGCTTGGTGATCGCCCGGAGCGCGGCGGGCGTCGGGTAACGGTTGGAGTAAGTTCGGAGATTCGGGTAGTCCTTCTCGTAATGCGCCACGACCTCGAGGATGTGTTCCTTGCGGCCCGGGCCGTAGGGCGAGGAAATCAGACCTTCGAGGTCGACCACGTCGGCGTAGAGAAGGACGTGCACGAGCGACTGGAAATCGTCGAAGTCGGTGCCGCCGATGTCGGTCGAGACAATCACGCGATGGCGCGTGCCGGCGAGCGCGCCGGAATCGGCGTGGCTGACGGCCGGCGACAGGAGGGCAACTCCGAGGAGGAAAATGAGAAGGTGAAGTTTCATCAGGTTTCGCGTCCCTTGGCGTTCATTTTGTCGAGCGCCACCGCGAGGAGGATGACGCCGCCCTTGATGACCTGTTGCCAGAAGGGCGAGACGTTCAGGAGAAACAGGCCGTTGTTGAGCACGCCGATAATCAGGCAGCCGAGCACAGTGCCGGCGACCGAGCCGCGCCCGCCGGAAAGCGACGTGCCGCCGATCACGACGGCGGCGATTGAATCGAGTTCGTAGCCAAGGCCGGCGTTGGGCTGGGCCGAGTCGAGGCGCGCCGTGACGATCAGGCCCGCGACCCCGGCGAGCGCGCCGGCCAGCGTGTAGATCGCGAGCTTGATGCGCCCGACATTTAGACCGGTGAGACGCGCGGCGCGCTCGTTGCCGCCGACGGCGTAGAGGTGGCGGCCGAAGCGCGTGCGCTTCGTCACGACCACGAAGACCGCCGTCAGCGCGAGCATGATCCACACGGGCAGCGGCATGCCGAGAAACGCCCCGGTGCCAATGTGACCGAAATCGTCGCCCAGCCCGGTAATGGGAAAGCCGCCTGTCCACAGCATCGTGAGCCCGCGCGCGATGCTGAGCATGCCGAGAGTCGCAACGAATGGCGGAAGTTTGAATCGGGTGACCGCGAAGCCGTTGCACCAACCTGCGGCGCCACCGACGAAAACGGCCGCGAGAATCGCGCCGAAGACGGTGAACTCGATCCACAGCGTGGTTCCGGGGATACCCAGGCCGTGCTTCAACAAACCGGCGGCGACCGCGCCGGCGAGCCCAAGGATCGCGCCGACGGAGAGATCGATGCCGCCACCCAGAATGACGAGCGTCATGCCGATCGACAGGCAGAGGTTCACCGAGATCTGGCGGAGAATGTTCCAGCCATTGTCGGGGGTGAGGAAACGGTCGGAGAGCAGACTGAGCGCGAGCACCATCAGGCCGAGCGCGAGCAGCGAGCGGAAGCGGGCGAAAAAGGCTTTGTAATCGGGCGAGGTCATGCGGTCAGGAAGCAAGTGCCATAGCGCGATCGGGCAGCGCGGCGGAGAGCACGCGTTCGGCGGTGGCGTCGGCGCGGGTGAATTCGGCGGTGGCTCGGCCTTCGCAAAGCACAAGCACGCGGTCGGCGAGCGCGAGGATTTCGGGGAGCTCGGAAGAGACGACGATCAGGCCGAGGCCGGCCTGCGTGAGTTCGTCGATGAAGGTATAGATCTCGCGCTTGGCGTTCACATCGATGCCGCGCGTGGGCTCGTCGAGCAGGAGAATCTTCGGCCCGGTCGCGAGCCACTTGGCAAGGATGACCTTCTGCTGATTGCCACCGGAGAGATTGATGATGAGTTCATCGACCGACGGTGTCTTCACGCGGAAGCGCTCGAGGTAAGTGGCGACGTGGGCGTGTTCACGCGCGGGACTGACGAAGCCGCCGCGCAACGCGGGGCGCAGGTCGGCGAGGCTGGCGTTGGCGAGCACGCTCATGGGCAGCACGACGCCGTCGCGTTTGCGGTCCTCGGGCGCGAAGGCGAGGCCAGCGGCGATGGCATCGGCCGGACCGCGAAAACGTGCGACGCGGCCCTCGACCGTGACGGTGCCGGTGGCGCGGCCGGCGTGCTGGCCGAAGAGCGTTTCTAGCAACTCCGTGCGACCTGCACCGATGAGGCCGAAGAGGCCGAGCACCTCTCCGCGACGCAGCGTGAAAGAAACGTGATCGACGAGAAAACGCCGACCGACGCCGTCGCCGGGGAGGACGATCTTTTCAGCACGGAGCAACTCGGCACCGGGCGTCGTGGTGGTTTTCTGAAAAATTTCCTTCGGTTCGCGGCCGGCCATGAGCCGCACGAGGGCGTCGCGGGTGAGTTCGCCGTAGGTCGCGGTGCCGACAAGTCGGCCGTCGCGCATGATCACGAGGTCGTCGCAGATCCGCGCGAGCTCCTCGAATTTGTGCGTGATGTAGACGAGGCCGACGCCGGCGCGTTTGAGATCGGCGATGACGTTGAAGAGGACGTCGACCTCGTGGGAGGAGAGCGAGGAGGTGGGCTCGTCGAGAAGGAGCACGCGCGCGTCGGCGGAGAGCGCTTTGCCGATCTCGATGAGCTGCTGCTGGCCGACGCGGAGTTCGCCGACGAGCGTCTCGGGGTCAACCGGGAGATCGAGGCGCGTGAGGATCGCGGCGGTGTCGGCGTGGAGACGGGCGTAGTCGATCAGACCGGCGGCGGTGCGCGGCTCGCGGCCGAGCCAGATGTTTTCCGCGACGGTGAGGCCGGGGATGAGATTGAGTTCCTGGTGGACGATGCCGATGCCGAGGGCCTGCGCATCGCGCGGGCTGGCGAAACGAACTTCGGTCAAGGAAAGCGCGTTAGGGACAACGCGCTCCACCACGCGGATCGTGCCGGCGTCGGGCGGGAAAACACCCGAGAGGATGTTCATCAACGTGGATTTGCCCGCGCCGTTTTCGCCGAGCAGCGCGACGAGACGACCGGCGCGGACTTGCAACGAGACGCCCGCGAGCGCGCGCACACCGGGGAAAGATTTCTCGATCCCGGTGGCGTCGATCAGCACGTCGTTGGTCACGGCGGAGGTCATGGCGTCACTTCGGCGGTGACCGGGATAAAGGTGAGCAACGGTCCGGCGGCGGGGAGCGACTCGGGGGCCTCGGCACAGCCGGCAAAGGTGATGGTCGCGCCGACGGCGACGGTCTTGAGCGGGGGTTGCACGCGCGCCTCGACGAGGCGGTTGAGCTCGGCGGAGAGGGCGTTGAACTCGGTGAGGCCGGGCACCTGGTTCACGTCGAGCAGTCCGCAGCCGTCGCGCACGACGTTGCCGAAGACCGGTCCGGTGCGCAGTGCGACGACGGTGCCGTCGAGCTCGATGAGCAGGCGGCTGCGCTCGACGGCCGTGACGCGGCCGGCGCCGCGCACGAAGTAGAAGGCAGCGTTACCAAGGCCGACGCGGTGCGCGTGGGTCTTGGCGGCGGCGGCAGGATCGCGGCGAAGATCCGCGAGCAAAATTGGGGCCCCGGGAGCGCGGGCGGCAGCGGGGGCGAGTTGGTCGCGCCAAAATTTTTCGGCGAAGGCGACGGCGTCGAAGGCGACGACGGCGGCCACGCCCGTGGACGCGTTCGCCGGGGGAGCGTCACCGGCGCGTTTCGTGACGATGCGGAACGGCGGGAACGTCACGAGCAGGCCGGCGAACACGCCGCCGGCGACGATCACCGGCCACGCGACGAACGGTTCGCGGCGCGCATTGCTGCCAGCGGGGGCGCCCATGGAATCACTTCCGGCCGTAGTCGCCGAAATTGTGGACGGTCTCGCGATTCACCAGTTCGACGGCGACCGGGGTGCGCTGCGGGAAGTTGCGCTCGCCCTTGATGTAGCGGTCGGCGTTTTCCGCGGCGGTCCGCGCCATGATCTTCGGAAACTGCATGACCGTGGCGGCGATTTTTCCCTCGGCGACGGCCTTCACGACGTCATCGGCCCCGTCGAAGCCAAACACTTTTACCTTACCCGCTTTGCCGGCGGCGAGCAGGGCTTGGTAGGCGCCCATAGCCATCGCGTCGTTGCCGCAGAAGACGGCGTTGATATCGGGGTGGGCCTGGAGAATCGCCTCGAGCACCTCGAGGGCCTTGGTGCGGTCAAAGTCGGCGCTTTGTTGTGCGACCATCTTCAAACCCGGAAAACGATCGACGACGGAGTGAAAACCCTTCGAGCGGTTCCAGGTGTTGGTGTCGGCGACGAGGCCGAGGAGCTCGACGTATTTGCCCTCTTCGCCCACGACCTCGACGAAGTATTGGCCGAGGGCGACGCAGCCCGAGTAGTTATCGGAGAGAATCTGGGAAGTGGCGGCGTCGTTGGCCTCGATCTCGCGGTCCATGCAGAACACGGGAATGCCGGCGGCCTTGGCGCGACGGACGTTGGCGATGGAGCCCTTGGCGTCGGTGCAGTTGAAGAGCACGGCGCTGTAGCCGGCGGAGATGAGGTTGTCGAAATGCTGGGCTTCTTTTGCCGGATCGTTTTGCGAGTCGAAGACGACGGCGTTGTAGCCGAGCTCTTTTGCCCGGTCGCGGGCGGCGTCGGCGAGGACGACGAACCACGGATTATTGAGCGTGGAAACGACGACGGCGACTTTCCGAACCACCGCGGGTTTGACGTCGGCGGCGGCGCTGGTGCCGACCGAGGTAAGGGCGAGACCGATCAGGAGGAGGCACGCGAGTGCCCGGGCGAAACAGGAGTTTTTCATGGGGAAGGGTGACATGGAGTGACTAAATTTTTCGCGCCCACTACAACCACTCGCTCGAACCAAAGACGGAATGCTGCGCAGCGGTGCGGAGAGGGCAGTTCACCTTACATATATTTTTGCTAGCAGTCCGCCGAAAATACGGATTTTTTTCACTGGATCCTAAGATCCCGATATGGCCGCCAATTTCGCCCCGCTTTCTTTCGACCCCAGCCGGCCTGATTTTGCGCCTTACGGTCTGACGTGCGTGCACTGGCGCCCCTCGCCCATGCGCCGGCCCGATCACCACAACGAAGTGGAGCTCAACTTTCTGGAGTCCGGCTCGGTCACGTATCTGCTCGGCGGCACCAAGACGGTGGTCGAAGCCGGGAGGCTGAGTGTTTTCTGGGCGGCGATCCCCCATCAGATCATCGATTTCGGGACCGAGACCGCCTACTACGTCGCCACGATTCCGTTGCAGTGTTTCCTGCAATGGCGGCTCCCCGAAAAGTTCGTGCAACCGCTGATGCAGGGCCGGCTCGTGAGCGAACGTGGCGCCGGCGGGGTGGGTTCGGACGTGCAATTGTTTGAACGCTGGGAGAGCGATTTGGTGAAGAAATCGCCGGAGCTGGAGCGGCCGGTGCTGCTGGAGATGCAGGCGCGCCTCATCCGGTTGGCGCTCGGAATTCCCGAGCAGGCCAAGACCCGCTCCCGACGGAATCAAACCGACTCCATCACCGACACGGGGTTGAACAAGGTCGAACAGATGGCGTGCTTCATCGCCCAGAATTACACGGAGAAGCTGACGGTGGAGCAGATCGGCGCAGCCGTGAAACTTCACCCCAACTACGCGATGAGCCTGTTTCAAAAGACGTTCGGCACGACGTTGATCAGCTATTTGACCCAGCATCGGATTTCCCACGCCCAGCGGCTGCTGGCCACCACCGCCCAGACCGTGACGGAGATCGCGTTCGAGTCCGGCTTCCTCTCCATCAGCCGCTTCAACGACGCCTTTCGCCGCGCCTGCGGCTGCTCGCCGCGGGAGTATCGCAAATCGCACGAGCTCGATGTCGACGGGCCGCTGACACGGCGGTGATGCGGGTGAGGGCGCGCAGGTTCGCGAACTGCATGAGTCGAGAACACCATGAGCGATTCCACGAACCCAGTTCGCGAAACGCACGCTTGGCGCTGATGCCCCAGAGCTCACTTGAAGCGGCTAAACGAGGGGCGGATCGTCGGATCGGGCAACGCGTGTTCGCAGCGGCGGAGCACCGGCAGCTTGCATCGCAAACGGGCGCTCCGCAGCCTGCAGCGATGCCCAAACCGTCCCGACGCCTCTCGCGGGCCGCGATCGTCCGTGCGCTTTCGCGCCTCGGCGAGCTTTGCGCGGAAAAACAGAGCCGCGTCGAAATCGCGATTTACGGCGGCACGGTCATGATGCTCGCCTACGACTGCCGGGAGGCGACCAAAGACATCGACGCCATCTTTCACCCGCCCGGGGTCGTCGAACCGCTTATTAAACGAGTCGCCCGCGAACAGAACCTGCCCGACGATTGGATGAATAGCGGCGTGGGGCCGTTCGCCGCCAAGCGTGAAGAGCGAATTCCGTTTGAGCAGCTCCAAATTCCCGGCCTCGTCATGACCCGCCCCTCCGCCAAATATCTGCTAGCGATGAAGTGCCGGGCGGGACGACTGCCGACGCCTTTCCGCGCCGGCGACACGGCGGATATCACGTTTCTCCTCCGCGAGCTTAAAGTCCGATCCATGGCAGAGGTCGATGCGATCACCGCCGAGTTTTACGGCAACTCCGCGCTCGAGCCGGAAAAACGTTGGCTGGTTGAAAAGCTCCTGCAGGAGGTGCGACATGGTTAAAGCGACAAACCGAGTTTGGCGGCGTCCGAGGAGTCTGTTCGAAGTCGTGCGCGATGCGAAAACCGTCGATGAGATCGGCTGCAATCTCGCAGATTTCCTCGACCACGTGAACTGGCTTGCGCAGCGAACGGCAGCAGCCGTCCGCGTGGCGGCGAGCCTGCGCACAGAACCACCCCGGACGGGCGACGCCGTGCAGGACGCCTATCTGGCGGCCGTGGCCGCGCATGTGGCGCACCGGCTACGAATCCGGGTGCCCGCCTGGGCCGAAAAGAAATGCCGGCGGCTGGAACACCCGTGGTTCGCACTGCCCGACGCTTGGGCCCGCGCCACCCTGCTCCGAGATTCGCCCGCGGCGTTCCGGGAACGGAATCTGTTTACGACCGAGGACGCGCTACACCGGGCGTAATCCAGCGTACGGAAATTCGCAGACTAACGCAGCCCAAGCACCCCTCGACCCTTGATGATTTGGACTGCTCCCGTGGAGGTGTGCACTCTCTGGGCCATCTGCGTTTGCCGATCATCAAACGAACCCCGAACGCAGGCCATCGCGCGGATCACAAATCGATCTTGGTCGAGAAGGTCCAAAGGATCCCCGTATCCTGCTGCCGGTTGGTGATGAAACTCCCCAAGACTTGGGTGGTCCGGCGTTCCTTGAACAGGTTGCGGCCCGTGGCCGTGAGTTTGATCCGCGGCGAGAGACGATAGCTCATTTCCATATCCCAGAATTGATAAGCGGGCGTGAGCGCGCCCTGTTGGCCGGCCGCGTTGGTCGCCGGCAGATTAACCTGGGTCGTCGGCCCCTGATAGTTGGTCTTCAGTTGCACATAATACTTACCGTTGGGCGTGCGGTAGCTGACGCCGCCGTTGTAAAGCTCATGCACCGTGCCGGCCAACTGGGTAAGCTTCGGCGCGGTCCCGGCCAAGATGGCGGTGGTGGAGGCGCCAAACGTGCCTTCCTGTTGGTAAATTCGCGTCATCATCGCACGAATGTACGAGCCGCTGCGGCAACCCCCGTTCGTAAGCCTTGCGGTTAACAATCAGCCAGAATCAACGGTCGCGCCCGGCCGAAAAAATGTTTTTCCCCCTTGGTCAGGTAGGATCATGGCACACCTCTCCTTGCGGAGTGCCGCCGCTAACTCACTGCGTCGTCAAGCGGTGGTAGCGGAGCCGTGCGTCGGCGGAGTTCGCGGGATCTCGATCTGCTCGACGATTTCGACTCCATAACCATCAAGGCCGACAATTTTTCTCGGATGCTGCGTGAGCAAACGGATGCGAGTCAGCCCCAACGTGCGCAAGATCTGCGCGCCGATCCCGTAATCACGGAGGTCCATCCCTTGCGACGGACTGCCGCGATCGGGGGCGGGCGCGATCTTTTGCAACAGAGCTTCCTCCCGATTTGCCGACTGCATGTAGAGCAACGCGCCGGCGCCCTCGGCCGCAATGGCGCGCAGGCTGGTGCCAAGAACATCACGGCCTTCGCCGACGAGTCGGGCGTGAAACACATCGTGCAGCACGTTCGCCGTGTGCACCCGCACCAACGGCGGTTTCGCGGCGTCGGCCGCTCCCAGCGTGAGCGCGACATGGGTCCGCTTGTCGATCCGGCTCTGGAAAACGTGCACCCGAAAATCGCCGTATTCAGTGGGGAGATCGCTCTCCCCGATTTTTTGGATGAGACTTTCGCGCCGTAAACGATACGCGATCAATTGCTCCACCGAAATCATCTTGAGGCCGAAACGCCGGCTGAATTCAACGAGCTGGGGCAAGCGCTGCATCGTGCCGTCGTCGTTCACGAGTTCGCACAAAACTCCGGCGGGCGGCAGTCCCGCCAAGAGCGCGAGATCCACCGCCGCCTCCGTGTGGCCGGCCCGTTCCAGCACTCCGCCCGGCTTGGCCCTAAGCGGGAACACATGACCGGGCTGCACGAGTTGGTCCGCGGTCGCCGAGGGGTCGGCCAAAATTTTGATCGTCACGTTGCGATCATACGCGCTCACGCCGGTCGAAATGCCCGCGCTGGCATCAACGCTGACCGCAAAATCGGTGCGCTGCACTTCGCGGTTGCGCGCGACCATCGGCCCGAGTTGGAGGCGGTCGAGTTGGTTGCCGAGCATGGGCACGCAAACGATTCCGCTGCCGTAACGGATCATCATATTGACGGTCTCAGGCGTCGCCTTGGATGCCGCCATGATCAGGTCGCCCTCGTTTTCCCGGTCGGCATCGTCGGATACGACGACCAATTGCCCCGCCGCAATCGCCGCAATGGCTTCCTCCACCGTGTCGAACATATCGGTCTTCATGTGAGCCTGCGACTCAGCGCCATGGAGCAGGCGCTCGCAATCAAAAGTTAGTGATCCGCCCCCGATCCCCTCGGCCGGTCGGCAGGTGCAGCAGCGACTCGTCGATCTTCTCCAGTCGCCGATGGGTCTCACACGCGGCCGAATCATCTTCCTCACGTGGGATTGCAATGTCTTTCTGGCTTTCCCCTGCTTTTTCAGGCTAGGCGTAGGTCAGAAAAATGGGGTCATGAAAATCCCGAACATTCGATCGGCCCACCGGAAGCAGCGAGGAACCACGAAACAAATCAAAACCCTATTCCGACCATCAACATCCGGAGGAGTGCTAAAAACTTCGCTACGAGAAGTTGGCGTAAAATTTTCCGTTATGCCGGCCCCGTCGCACTTGCCACCTACCCCCTTACGCCACTCGGCTCTTCCACCGGACTCCGCTCCGCCCACTTCAATCTCCATCACCATGTCATCCCTTCCCGTCCAATTTGCCGGCGTCACCGTCGTCACCAAGGCCAACGTCTATTTCGACGGCAACGTCGTGAGCCACACCGTGCTCTTCGCCGATGCCTCCAAGAAGACGCTCGGCCTCATCCGCCCCGGCTCCTACTACTTCGGCACGGCCGCGGCCGAACGCATGGAGATCGTCGCCGGCGAATGCGTCGTCACGCAGAAGGACAGCAAAGAATCCAAAACCTACGGCGCCGGCACCTACTTCGATGTCACCGCCAACAGCGGCTTCACCATCGCCGTTTCTTCCGGTCTCTGCGAATACATCTGCTCGTTCCTGCCCTGATCGTAAGCTAACGGCGGGGTGCACGGACCCGCCGTTTTTCAGCCGGGAGCCACCTGGGCTTGTCCCGAAACGCGCACACGCCCAACCTGCGGAGCATGCTTCGCCTTTCCGTATCGCTGCTCGGTTTTTTTGCCGCCCTCGCCTCCACGCTGCCGGCCGCCGACCCCACCCCACTGCCCGACGGTCTCTACGCCGAATTCACCACGCCCCGCGGCGTGTTCACCGTCGAACTGCAGTACACCCGCGCTCCGCTCACCTGCGCTTCCTTCGTCGGCCGCGCCGAGGGCACCCTCGCTCCCCGGCCCGATGGCCGGCCGTTCTTCACCGGCCTGCGTTGGTATCGTGTCGTCCCCGGCTTCGTCATTCAAAGCGGCGACCCCACAAAAACCACCGGCACCGAGCCTGACACCGATGCCGGCCACCCTTTGCCGTTTCCCGATGAGTTCGCACCCGGCCTCCGCCATGATGCCGCCGGCATCCTCTCCATGGCCAACGACGGCCCCGACACCAACAGCTCCGAATTCTTTCTCACGCTCGCCCCGGTAAACCGCCTGAATTACCTTCATGCCGTCTTCGGCCGCACCGTGCGCGGACTCGATGTGCTCGCCCAGATCCAGCAGGGCGACGACCTCGCCATCGCAATCGTCCGGGTGGGTTCTGCCGCCCAAGCCTTCAAGGCCGACGCCGACGCCTTCGCCACGCTTTCTGCCGCCGCGAAAAAATTCTCCGCCCCCGCCTCGCCCGGCCCCGCCGCCGCCTTCGACGATCCGCAAAACTTGCTCCCGCCCACACCGGCGCGCGCCCGCGCCTTCAACTTCAAACTCGCCAACGTCGAGCGGGCCACCGGCGTGAAAATCCGCGCGCGCCTCTTCGCCAAATCCCCCGCCGCAGCCGAGGACGCTGCGCCCGGCCAGTTCATGCGCGCCCTTGCCCGGCAACTCGGCACCGAAAAATCGGGCGCTGTTCTCGCCTACTTTGCCGATGAAAAAGACTGGCGCCTCTGGCTCGGCGACGACTCCACCACCGCGTTCCTCGGCCGCTCCGCGCTTCCGCCCGACCTCGCCGACGGCGCGGCCCTGCACGACGCGAAGGACATCTATTTCGCCGCCGCCCAAGCGGAAGCCGACGCGATGTTCGCCCGCCAGCAAAAGTCTGCCCCGCCCGATCAGCAGCCACCCCCCGCGCAATACCTGAAACTTCAAACCGACGCCTTGCTCGACGCGCTCATTTCGAAGCTGGCACCCAGATAAAAAACTTCCGCCCGCTTTGCGCTTTTGCGCTATGGGCGCTCGCGCTTCTCTGCAATCGCCATCACCACCGCCTTCGTGATCTGAAGTTGCCCACGGAAAACACAGAATAAATTCAACCGCCCCAGCAGCACCGTGCTCTCGCCTCGGCGCTGCCTTCGATCCCGCCGGCCTTGAGCGGCGGCTGAAACAACGAACGATTCGTCTCGCTCACCGACATTGGATCAACGCGAACAGGCTGGAGGCTGGGGCCCGTTTGCCCAACGAGGCCCGCGGCCGCTTGGGAGGAAGAGACTGATTTCCCCCGGGGAAATCCCCCAGTAACCAAGGAGCGAGCGTTCGCCGCCGACGCCCCACCCCTCTGCCGGACGCGCCTTGGCCGCAACGGATTTGCCATTTCCACGATCCTTCGCGTCATCTACGTAAAAATTTCTCTCCCTCATGCCTAAACTTTCCGCTCCCGTCCGCAGTTTCTTTTACCTCGCGCTCCTCGGCGCGCTCCTGCTCACCATCGCGATGGTCGTGCGGTCCGGCATTCTCGCCCGCAAGAATCCCGGTCGCCCGATCAATTCCACGATGCGTGCCGCGATGAACGAAAACGCCCCGCAACTCAGCACCACCGATGCGCTCCTCATCGCCGAAACCTATGGCACGGCCAAAAAACTTCAGTCCGGCCTCCGCTATATTCAGCGCAAATTGGGCACCGGCGACTCGCCTCCGCGACTTGGCGGGGAAGTGATCGTCCATTACGAGGGTCGATTGCTGGACGGCACTGTTTTCGACAGCTCCTACAAGCGCGGCTCGCCCTTCACCTTCCGCCTCGGCCTCGGTTCAGTGATCGCCGGGTGGGACGAAGCCTTTCTCTCCATGACGAAAGGCGAAAAGCGCACCTTGATTATCCCGCATTGGCTCGCCTACGGAGAAAAGGGCCGCCCGCCAAAGATTCCGCCGAATGCCACGCTGATTTTTGAAGTCGAGTTGATCGACTGGCGCTGAGCGCGCCTCCGGGCGTTCGGCTCGATTCGCCCCACTCAAAACATCGCTCGATTACAACCCGACGAGAGACCCGTTGCGCTTGAGCCAGTGCTCGGCCTCGCGCCATGGAGGACACACCTCTTCGACGCGCGCCCAAAACCGTGCCGAATGATTCATCTCCCGCAGGTGCATCAACTCGTGATAAATGATGTAGTCACGCACCGACTCCGGCGTTTGCACCAGCCGCCAATTGAGGGAGATCGTTCCCGTCGCCGAGCAGGAACCCCAGCGCGAACGTTGGTTGCGCACGACGACTTGCTTTACCTCCACGCCCACCGTGGCCGCCAGTTCCCATGCCCGCGCGGGCAGTTCGATTTTCGCCCGCCGCGCAAACTGCGCTTCCAACGTCGGCCGCAAATCTCCCTCCAGCCGCGGCACCCGAAAAACATCCGCCGCCAAACACACTTGCGGCTTTGCGCCCACTGCGGCCACCCGCACCTCGATCAACTCCCCGCGCCAGAGCACGCGCGCCCCCAATGACCACACGTCCGCCGCGCGGGGTCTCCGGCGTTGCCTCGCCCGGGCCCGCTCGAGCCATTCACCCTGCTGCGCCACAAAGCGTTCAGCTTCCCGCTGCGAACCCCGCGCGGGGATGGTCGCCACCGCCACCCCATCGCGACGCAGCGTCAACCGGTAATTGCGCGCTTTCAGGCTGCGTTCGAAAACGATTTCCGGCCGCGCCGGCTCCGCTTCCGGCAACGGCACAAAGGTCCCCGCCGCGCCCAGACCCGCCGTCACGCCCGCCGCCGCCGGCGGCGCCCGATGCACCCCGGCGGTAGGGGCAAATAGCCCGAATAGATCCTGTTGTTGCTCGTGCGCGCTCACGTCAGCTCAACAGAGACGAATCACCGGGCCGGCGCCAGTGTGTTGTCGAAGAACAAAACGCTTCATCACAGCGGCACCACTTTCCATTGCCACGCCCGCCCCTTTTCCAACGTCAACCAGGCAAAGCTGGGCGCCACACCACGCGGGCGCGTGATGCAGCCCGGATTTAACCATCGGGCGCCCGCACTCAGCTCGTCCCGCGGCACATGGGTATGCCCATGCAACACTCCCGCAAAACCTCGCGGAGCCGTCTTTGGCGGGATGTGGGTCAGACAAAACTTAAACCCTTCACGTTCCAACTCAAGTTCCAGCGGCCAAACCACATCCCAATCGCAGTTACCCAAGACCACGTGCAACGGCCGGCCCAAATTCTGAAATTCAACCAAGGTTGCCGGTTCACACACGTCCCCCAGATGCCAAATCTCATCCGCCTCCTTCAAGCGCCCCGGCAATGAATCGGGAAAACGGTCGTGGGTATCGGAGATCACCGCAATGCGCATGGGGCAAAAGGCTGCATAATCCCCTCGCCAATTAACAGCCGTTTTTCGCCAACCCATCCCCGCTCCTACTCCGACAAACCCCGCCCTTGACACTACCAACCCCCTTCGGCACTTCAACCATCCTTAAATCGCTCAAGAGTCATGAAACCCACCTTCCGCCCACACCGCTTAAAACGCGCCCGCAAAATCGGCTATCGCGCCCGTATGGCCACTCCAAGTGGTCGTAAAGTCATCCGCGCCCGCCGCCTCAAGGGCCGCAAGCGCCTGACCGTCGTCTGAGTCCGTGCGGCCTCCGGCCGCGCCCGACATCGCCGCGGCCCATGCGTTTTCGCCCTGAGCAGCATCTCCGCCGCCAAGACGAAATTCGTGTTGTCCGGACCGAGGGGCGTCGTTTTGACGCCCGATCCTTTACCGCTTGGTGGAGACCCGCGCCCACCGATCCGCTCACACCGCGCTCTCTGCCTCGTGCCTGCGTCATCGCCTCCACGGCCGCCGTGGGCAATGCCGTCCACCGCAACCGCGCCAAACGCCGGCTTCGAGAACTGTTTCGCGCCCACCAAAAACAACTGCCGGCCCAGTGCGACTATCTCTTGATTGCCCGTGCCGCCATGACCCAACGGCCGTTCCCGGAGCTCGAGAAAAACTTCTTGCTGGCCTGCACCCAGATTTCGGCGGCCGCCGCCAAATTGCCCCATGTCTGAGCGCGTCCCGCATTTTCTGATTCGTCTTTCGCGCCTGCCCGCCGCCAGCCTCGTGCTGTTGGTTCGCGTTTACCAACGCACCCTCTCACCTGCGCTGCCCGTTTTCTTCGGCCCCACTTGCGGCTGCCGTTTTTCACCGACTTGCTCGCACTACGCCGTCGACGCGCTCCGCATGCGCGGCGCCGTGATCGGCACCTGGCTCACCGTCGTGCGTTTGCTCAAATGCACGCCTCTCCACCCCGGTGGTGAGGATCAGGTGCCCGCCCCACGCAGCCGCCCCCGGTGCCGCGTCGCTCCCTCTCGTTCGACCAACGCTGTTTCTTCCCTTTTCTAAATGGACAAAAAAAATCTGATCCTCGGCATCGGCTTCATCTGCGCCGCCTTTGCGAGCCTCTACGTCGGCCAGGCCCTCTCCCCCAAGCCCCCGGCAACCGCACCCGCGGTGCGCGAGGCGGTCGGTCAAACCGCCGCCAACCCGGCCAATGCGCCCGCCGCTCCGGCCACGGCCGGCGCGCCCTCACAGCCGCCGACGCTTTCCGCCGGCGGTCCCTCCGCGAGTTTCGCCTCCGCCACCGGCGACAACGCCAACGCCCGCGTCACCACGCTCGAGAACGACTTCATCAAAGTTCGCTTCACCGATTACGGCGGCGCTCTGAGCGACGTAGCCCTGAAAAAATTCCCGGCCATCCAAGGTCAGCCGGCGCCGTTCGTGTTCAACGAACTCCACGTCGATCCCATGCTCGCGCTCACCGAGTTTCCCGGGCTCGACCGCAACACGCGCTACAACGTCATTCGGAGCAACTCCACCGAGATTGTCTTTCAAGCCGTGCTCAACGAGCGCCTCGAGGTGACGCGCCGTTACGTGCTCACTCCCGCCGACGGCGGCGGTGCGCCGAAAGCCGGCACCGATCCCTACGTGCTTCGCCACGAGACAACCTTCCGCAATCTCACCGACGAGACCGCCGTCCCCCTCCGCGTCGCGCTCGCCCTCGGCACCGCGGCACCGGTCAACGCTCTCGACTACGGTCTACAGTTGAAGACCGGCTACCACACCGCCGAGACCGAGCACTTCATTCCCCGCTCCGACCTCGAGGGCGGCGGCTTTCTCACGATGTTCGGCATCGGCTCCAGCATTCCGCTGCCCAGCGTTACCAGCTCCGGCCCCATTCTGTGGGCCACCGTGAAGAATCAATTCTTCACCAGCATCTTCACCCCCGACGCGCCCGCCTCCACTCTCGTCACCCGCCGCGTCAAACTCCTCACCGCGCTCCCCGATTTCGACCCCAACGCCTACGGCATGGCGGGTGCCGCCCAGTTCGAACTCCCGGCTCTTGCCGCCCGCGCGTCCACCACGCTCGGCGGCAATTTTTACGTCGGCCCCAAGGAATACAAACGCCTCTCCAACACCGATGTCTTCAAGGCCGACCAAGACAAGGTCATGGACTACGGCTTCTTCGGCTGGGCCAGCAAACTCCTCATCACTCTCATGACGTGGGCACACAGCTGGGTCGGCAACTGGGGCGTCGCGATCATGATCACGACCCTCATCCTGAAGATCGCGTTTATCCCGCTCACCCTCGCCTCCGCAAAATCGATGAAGCGCATGACCAAGCTCCAGCCCGAGCTCGTCGCGATCAAAGAAAAATTCAAAGACAACCCCCGCAAACAACAGGAGGCCACCATGGCCCTCTTCAAGGAACGCAAGGTGAACCCCATCGGCGGCTGTCTGCCCCAACTGCTCACCATTCCGTTCTTCATGGGCTTCTTCACGATGCTCAGCAGCACCGCCGAACTCCGCTTTGCCCCGTTTCTCTGGGCAACCGACCTGTCGATGGCCGACACCGTCGTGCGCATCGCGGGCCTCCCGTTAAACATCATGCCGCTGCTCCTCGGCGTCACAATGATCTACCAGATGAAGCTCACGCCGATGTCCCCCACCATGGACAAAACCCAGGCCGCGATGATGAAGTTCATGCCGATCATCTTCACCCTCTTCTGCTACACCTTCCCCTGTTCCCTCGCCCTTTACTCGACGACCAACGGTCTCTTCACCATCGCCCAACAGGTTTTTATCAACAAGATGAAGGATCCGGATGAGGTCGTCGCCCCCACGCCCGATCCGACCGCAGCCCCCGGCTACCACGGCAAACCCGTGAAGAACGTCACCCCGAAGAAAAAGAAGTAAAGTAGGGCCGGGTCTCCGCCCCGCCCTCCGCGCCCAGCGCCGCGCTCCGCTTCCGTTTCCTCGGCTCTCAACTCCCAGCTCTCAGCTTTTACTCCCGCATGGCCGGCCATAACAAATGGTCCAAAGTTAAGCGCCTCAAAGCCGTCACCGACGGCCGCCGCAGCAAAGTCTTTTCGAGTCTCTCCCGTGAAATCACCCTCGCCGCCAAAACCGGCGGCGGTGATCCCGATGGCAACGCCCGCCTCCGCACCCTGCTGCTCAAAGCCCGCGAGGCCAACATGCCCGCCGAGAATCTCGACCGCGCCATCAAGAAGGGCACCGGCGAACTCCCCGGTATCGTCTACGAAGCGATGACTTACGAAGCCTACGGCCCCGGCGGCGTCGCCTTCGTCATCCAAGTCGTCACCGACAACAAAACCCGCGCCGCCAAGGATCTCCGCTCCATCTTCGCCCGCCACGGCGGCAACCTCGCCGCGTCCGGCGCCGTCATGTTTCAGTTCCTCCACGCCGGCCAGTTTCTCATCGCCCGCGAAGCCGTCACCGAGGACGCGCTGACCGAACTCGCTCTCGACGCCGGGGCCGACGACATCATCACCACCGCCGAGGGCTACGAGCTGCGTTGTGCGATCCACGCCTTCGACCGCATCGCCCACGCCCTCGACGACCGCAAAATCAAACCCGTCAGCGCAGAACTCGCCTACATTCCCACGACCACCGTCGCCGCCCCCGTCGGCCACCTCGCCAAAGACCTCGCCGAACTCCACGCCTCCCTCGACGCCCTCGACGACGTCCAACACACGTTCTCCAACGAGGCCGAGTAACCCGCGCCCTGCGTCATATCCCGCCCCGCGCCCTTGCCTCGCACGCCCTTTGCTCACTCGCTTGCTCTTCGCATGACCGACGAGCCCACCGCTCACTCTTCGACTCCGCTCCCGTCCACCCGGGGCCACCTTGCGCCCGACGACGTCGGCCTCGTCACGCCCCTCGACTTCGTTCTCCCGCGGCCTTTCACCTTTAAGAACGGTCAACAACTCTCCGGCCTCACCCTCCGCTACGAGACCTACGGCACCCTCAACGCCACCCGCGACAACGCCGTCCTCATCTGCCACGCCCTCAGCGGCAACCACCACGCCGCCGGCTGGAATTCACCGACCGACAAAAAACCCGGCTGGTGGAACAACCTCGTCGGCCCCGGTAAAGCCGTCGATACCCGCCGCTTCTTCGTCATCTGCGCCAACGTCCCCGGCGGCTGCTCCGGCTCCACCGGCCCATCCTCGACCAACCCCGCCACCGGCGAACCTTACGGCCTCCGCTTCCCCGCTCTCACCATCCTCGACATGGTGCGCGCCCAGAAACTCCTCCTCGACCACCTCGGCGTTGCCGAACTCCACACCGTCATCGGCGGCTCCATGGGCGGCATGACCGCCCTGCTCTTCGCCATCGAGTTCCCCAACTTCACCCGCCGCCTGCTCGCCATGGCCACCACCGCCCGCGAAGGCGCGCAGGCCATCGCTTTCAACGAGGTCGGCCGCCAGGCCATCATGCAGGACCCCGGCTGGAACAACGGCGACTACCCGCCCAACGGCGGCCCCCGGGTCGGCCTCGCGATCGCCCGCATGATGGCACACATCACCTACCTCTCCGACGCGTCCATGGATCGCAAATTCGGCCGCCGCACCATCCAGTCCCGCGCCCAAAGCCCGCAGCTCAGCGCCGAACTCGCACCCCCGGACTCTCAACTCTCAACCCTCAACGCTCAACCCGCGGCCGCTGCGGCGGACTTCAACCTCCAGTTCGAAGTCGAGAGCTACCTGCGGCACCAAGGCCAGACGTTCATCAACCGCTTCGACGCCAACTCGTATCTCTACATCACGCGCGCCCTCGACCAATTCGACCTCGACCACGCCTACGGCTCCCTCGAACTAGCCTTCGCGCCCGTGCTCGCCGAGTCGCTGATCGTCGGCTTCACCAGCGATTGGCTTTTCCCACCCGAGCAAAACCGCCAGATCGCCCAAGCCCTCCTCCGCGCCGGCAAACGCACCAGCTACGCCGAACTTTCCACCGACCTCGGCCACGACTCCTTTCTCCTGGAAAGCGAAGAACTCTACGCCCTCATCCGCGGCTTCCTCGAACGCACCCCGCCCGCCGCCGCCACCGACTTCGCGATCTGAAGTTGCCCACGGAATACACGGAAAACACGGAATGAAATCAACCTCTCCAGCCGCACCGCGCTCTCGCCTCGACGCCGCCTCTCGTCCGTCCCCGTCCGTTCTTTTTTCCGGGTCTTCCGTGTGTTCAGTGGGCCAAAAAATTCCGCCTTCCTCCCCATGACCCCGCCCGTCGAGAAACGCACCGTGGACATGCAGATCATCGCCGACTGGGTCGAGCCGCACACCCGCGTCCTCGACCTCGGCTGCGGCCGCGGCGAACTCCTCGATTACCTCATCCAATCGAAACAGGTCTCCGCCCTCGGCGTGGACCTCGACTTCGAAAAAATCTCCGCCTGCGTCCGTCGCGGCGTCCCCGCTTACCAAGGCGACATGATCGCCTGCATGGCCGCCTTCCCCGCCCGCCACTTCGACCGCGTCATCTGTTCGCGCACCGTGCAGGAGCTCGCCGCCCCCGCCACCGTGATCGCCGAAGCCCTGCGCGTCGCCCGCTCCGTCACCGTCGGTTTCGTCAACCACGCCTTCTGGAAAAACCGCCTCGATCTGCTCACGCGCGGCCGCAAAGCGCAGAACGCCGTCTACACCACCACGTGGGCCGAGAGCCGTCCCGCCAATCCCGTCTCCGTCGCCGACTTCGAAGACTTTTGCGCCACGCACTCGATTCGGATCACCCGCCGCGTCCACCTCGACGGCGACTGGAAATCCCCGTGCACGATGCTGCCCAATCTTCTCGCCGGCTACGCCCTCTACGACCTCACCAAGTAGGGCAGGGTCTCCAACCCGCACTCCGCGCCCCGATTCGCTGTTCCTCCGGGTGGGAGCGAGCTCGCTCGCGACTCCGAGCCGAACGTCGCGAGCAAGCTCGCTCCCACAATTTCCATCTGAATCTCTCCTGCTCAGATCTCCGCTCTCCGCTCCCGTCTCATACCAATCACCCGATGCTTTTACCCGTAGGGCCCGACCTTGGTCCGCGCCGAGCTCGCTACGCCCGCGACGCAAGCATCGATCGAGGTTGAGCCCTGCAAAGATGCGATAGGATCGGGCGATTGGTATCAGCCGCCTGATCCGCGCTTGGCACGCTGGAGTCATCCGCCCACGCCGACTGGCGTCTTGCTTTTGTGGATCTCATGTCTTGCTTATTTTACGTGAACACCGAAACCCTCGCCATCCGGATCTCCAAGTCCGAGCGGACTGCGATCCGTAAACGCGCCAAACAGGAAAAACTCTCGCAGGGCGATCTCGTGCGCCGCGCCCTCCGCGCCTATGGCGTCACCGCGGAGCCGGCCACGGCCAAGACGGGCTACGACGTAATCAAGCACCTGATCGGCTCCTGCAAGGGCGGTTCGACCGATCTGGCGACCAACCCTAAGCACATGGAGGGCTACGGCCGTTGAAGATCTGGATCATGGATGCCGGGCCCATTGTCGCCCTGCTTTCGCCCAGCGAGCGGCAAAACGCGTGGGCGGCAGCCCAGGCGCGCTCCGCTCCGCCCACCGTGCTCACCTGCGACGCCGCGATCTCCGAAGCGTGCTTTCTCTTGAAACGCGACGGACAGGAACCGGAACAGGTTTTCGCGCTGATCGAATCGGGATTCCTCCGCAGCGACTTCGATCTCCACACCGAGCACCGCGCCGTGCGCGCCCTCATGCGCCGCTACGCCGACACTCCGATGTCCTTCGCCGATGCCTGCCTCGTTCGCATGTCGGAAATTCATTCCTCCAGCGTAGTCTGGACGCTCGACCGCGACTTCAGCGTGTACCGCCAACACGGTCGCCAAACGATCCCCCTCATCACGCCCCACTAAACCCCTTCGGCTCTCCCCCGCCCTCTACGACCTCACCCGCTAACTCTTTCTCTTTCTTCTTTCTCTTGATCTTTCTCCCGTCCGGCTGGCCCCAACCTGCGCTGAGGGAGCCGAGCAAAAGTGAAAGAAAGGAGAAAGATTCCCCGGCTCCTCCTTTCCCTGCCTCTCATGCCCGCCGCCCTCCGCCTCCCGCTGCTCATCTCGCTCCTCGCCACCGCCGCCTGCGCTGCCGCGCATGTCCTCACCTTCGTCGGCGTCGCGTTTTACCCGATCCTCTTTTTCGTCCCGCTCCTCTTCATTCTCGTACCCCTCGCCGTGTGGCGCTTCCGCCGCATCCCGCGCAAAAATTTTCTCTCCGAAATCTTCGCCGACATTCCCTCCGGCCTGAAGATCGGCACCGTGGCGCTGTTTCTCTACGCCTGCGCCAATTTTTTCATCTGCCTCAATCTCCTCGATGGCGGCAACCCCGAACGCGCCCCGGACAACCGCCTCGTCCTCGCCGCCAAGGGAAAAATTATCCGCGAGCTCACGCCCGCCGAGTTCCGCCGCGCCCAAGCCGTGCAAGTGCGCCTCGTCACCGGCCACCTCATCGCCTGCTTCGCGATCACCGCCTTCGCCTTCCACGTCGCGTGGCTCAAGACCGGCCCGGCCCTCGCCTCCGACAAACTTCGCTGAACGGCTCCGCGGCGTGCTCGCGCCGGCCCAAAAGGCTCGACCTCGGGTCGAGCCGTTCTGTGGGTCCGGCCCCAAAGAGAGATCGGCCTCCGGGGTAGGAGCCCGCTCGCGGGCGATATGACGGGGGTGAACATCTCAGCCTCAAATCGCCCGCAAGCGGGCTCCTACGCAGGCTTTTTGTAGGGCTCGACCTCGGGTCGAGCCGTTCTGTGGGTCGGGCCCCAAAGAGAGATCGGCCTCCAGGGTAGGAGCCCGCTCGCGGGCGATATGACGGAGGTGAACATCTCAGCCTCAAATCGCCCGCAAGCGGGCTCCTACGCAGGCTTTTTGTAGGGCCCGACCTCGGGTCGGGCCGTTCCGTGGGTCGGGCGCCAAAGAGGGATCGGCCTCCGGGGTAGGAGCCCGCTCGCGGGCGATACGACGGGGGTGAACATCTCAGCCTCAAATCGCCCGCAAGCGGGCTCCTAGGCACGGCAACCTGAGTGAACCTCATGATAAAAATCGTTCGCTGCTCCCATCGGTTTGGTATCCGTGCCCGTTCGGGTCTATCCGTGGTTCAACTGCCGTTTTTATGATTAAATCAACGGTACGGTTTGATTGGAAAGTCGATCTGCATTCTTCGCACCTTGCCCTCACCCTCGCCCGCTCTCGCTCCCAAAAATTACAAACAACGGCCAGACCCCGGCCAGACCCCTTCAGATCGGCCGCCCTTCTAGAAATCAAAAATAACCGCCCTTAACTTAGCGCCATTCAGACCTGACCCTTCTTCCAGCCCTCGGCCCCGTCGAAGTAGCGATGAGCTGTTTTAACACCTTATATACAATGTTTTAGAGCAAAGATTTCAGGTAAAGAATCAGCGACTGCACTCCAGTCTGATCAACCACACCTTGGTACGAAGGCATGGCGATCTCACGGCCAGCGTAGCCTTCGACAATCTCATCGGCCGGGTTGAGGATCGCGCGGAGCAGATAGGCATCATCTGCGGGCAGCTCGCGACCGTTGCTCAAGCGTCGGGTCCGACCGGCTAGCCCGCGAAAAGTGGGTGCCGGTCGCCCCTCAACGGTTCCGTCAAGAGAATGACAGCCCACGCAACCTAGCTCTGCAGCGAGTGCGCGGCCGCGATCGAGAGAAACCTCCGTTGCGGCGAGCGCAGACCGCGCGGGCTCCAAGGCCACCCTCCTTTCCGCAAAACGCTGCTGCAGGCGGAGCTGAAAAAACTCCGCCTGTTGCTCCGGTATTTCATCCAGCCGGTTTATCGTGAAGTAGACCGAGGCCAAGTAACCCAGCAACCGATGTTTCACCTCTAGTTGCATGGTCGGCCGCAGACCCGGAATCGCGATGAACACAGATCGGCCATCTGATCCGGGCCAGACACTGTGGATACGCCACGGGTCGATGCCCGGGCTGCCGTCTGCGCGGAATTGTCCGGAACCATAGGCCGAGGTTCGCCGATACTCCCAGGAGTTCACCTCGTAGCCGGTTAAGTCTTGAATTCGTGCAAGGTCCAGTTTCTCAGCAAAACGGAGCAGCACCCCCTCGCGTCGAACTTCGGCCTGCACCGGGGTTCCATCCTTAGCTTGAATCGGACGGACGCGACACAGCCCCTCAATCTCAAGCGAGATCGAGCCTTCAATTTTGAAGCCCACAAAATAGGGCAATCCATCGGCAGGATTTATCCGGCCGCGCACAGCAGGGATCGGAAGCGTCACCCCAAGCAAAACCACGGCAGCCTGGACGGGGTCAGTATCGTCAGGGAGCAAAACCTTCGCCAAACCTGGTCGGTGATAGTCGATGACCACGAGCGCATCTTTCAGAGGACCGGCGCGATCATCAAAACCGCTGACCTGACCCACGGTTGATTGCGCCGAGCGGTGAGGAATCCAGACAAGCGGGGGCGAAACCGCTGTGTCGCCCGTTGGCCTTCCTGGTTCGTAGCCGAAATAAGCACCTCGGGTTACCTTGAACACAGGTGAGGTCGGAACCCAGTTACCCTGTTGGTCCGTAGACGTGACCAAGCCTGTCCGCGGATCGGCGCCGAGGATGCCATTCCGCAGGCCGAAAGCAAACGGCTCGACCCGTTGGCCATCCGCGGAGACGTGAAGCACTCGTCCGCTATCGATCGAGTGCAAAGCCCCCTGCCCGCCCTTGGCGACCAGAAACGATCCATCCGGGCGCGCAAGCAGACTCAGGGGGTAATCGCGCGTCTCCGCACTCTGCGCAAAGCCATTGGTGAAAAGGACGTACTCGTCCGTCTCGCCGTCGCCGTCATTATCGACGAGCTCGGTCACGCCAAGGCGGCTGAAGACAAAGGCGTTTCCTTCGCGTAGCTGAATCGCCTGTGGTTCATTAAAGCCCGCCGCGATCCGCCGCCACTGCGGTCGGCATTCCGGACTATCGAGATCACTTACTGTGTAGACGTCTCCATCGAAGGTTAGAACGAGCGCCGTGCCGTCGGGGCGAAAGACCAGATCGATCGGTCGAATCCGCCGCCGCCATGGATTTGGATAGGGCATGGTGATCCGCTCGGTTTGGTACGCGCCCTGTGGCGACGAAACGACTAAATCCGACCGCACAACCTCGGCCCAACGCGTCGGCTTCCCTTTTAAGGGAGCCGATTCCCTAGGCAATAGCTCAAGGCCAGTAACAGGATCCTCCGTCAATTGGTAGGCAACCGACAATTCTTGCACGGCCACACCTTGAGCGGGGCTCACACGCAGAACTACCTGGGTCCCAACTCGCTCCAGTAACGCACCCACCGCCGTCTGCTGGCTGGCCACAAAGGAGCCGGAACCAAAATCGTTAGCGACGAGGTTCAGCACCTTCGCGAGGCCGCGAATCGTGATGCGACGAATCACCACGGAACGTCCCTGTTCCTCAGCGAGGGAAAACGACTCGGTGAAATTAGTCTCGCCCCTGCGGTAGCGGAGCATCGCGGAGGAACCCGCGTCCACAACACCGCGCCAACGCCCCATCTCTTCCCTGAGCGGTCCGCGACCCAACTCGTTTGGATCTGCGCCCCGCGGACGTGGATCGGATAACATCAGGTTATCTGCGTCGCTCCAACCCGGATAGAGGCCGGTCGAGGCCCAGATGCGGCCCACCGGCTTCGAGAGCAGGCGCTGCCCGCCGGGAATCTCGCGCAGCGGGTCAGCGTAGGAGTACATGGCCATGCCGTGAGGTGTCACCGAGCCGCCGTTCCAAATTGCAGCCACGCGCAAAAGCTCGGTATCGAAGCAGACAAAAGTGTCGCGGCCGAGCGGAAGGATAATCCCGCGCGGCACAAGATTCTCCCGTGTGCCCAGCGGGGCGAGTTCACGCGCATCGAGGGTGGCCTCGAAGAACGAGAGCCCCGAATCAAGCACCGTCGTGTAGCCCATCTCGGCCGCAGTGGCGGCGGAGGCCGGGGTCGGGAGTCCCGTCAACACCAGCAGCGCGGCCCCGAGGCCGCGGCATGCCGCGCCTGCAGAACGCAGTCTAGAGCTTGAACAGGCGCTGGGCATTGCCCGCGAATATCTTGGATTGGTCCTCCGCCGAAAGGCCCGCTTCGCGCACGCAGCGGATGATATCGGACGGATCCACCCAAGGATGGTCGCTTGAGAAGATCAGGCGATCTGGACCCATGAACTCGTGCGCAAACTTAATGGCCAGCGGCAGGGGGGATACGACGTCGAGCCACACGGATTTCAGGTAGGCGCTGGGCGCGCGCGTGAGGTACTTCGGCCCACGCTTTAGCACCTGGGTCTGGTGATCGAGTCGGCCAATGATGTACGGTAGCGTTCCGCCGAGGTGCGGACACACCAGCTTGAGTCTGGGAAATTCGTCAAGCATCCCTGCCATGATGATGCGGGTCAGGGCGATCGTGTTGTCGAACATGTTGCCGAGCGAGCTCGTCATCTCGTAACCCTTCACAAACTCGGTCGTAATCGGTTTGGCCGGGTGCAGCAGGATGGGAATGTCCAGCTCGACCACGCGTTTGAACAGCGGCCGGAACTCGGGCTCGTCGGGAAATTTTCCAGCGAGGTTGGTGTAGAGCAGCACGCCCTTCATCCCTAGCTGGTTCACGCAGCGATCGAGTTCGACGAGCGAGGCCGTCATGTCCTGCAGCGGCAGTACGCAGAGACCAAAGAAGCGCGTCGGATAGTTTCGGACGATGTCGGCCACAAAATTATTTAGGATGCGCGCCACTTCGGGGCCTTCCTCGCCAAACCATTCGGGGCCCGGATCGTTAATGCTCAGCGCCGTCATGGCGATGCCGTTGGCATCCATCGACGCGAGTTTGGCCTGCACATCCATGTAGTGCGGTTGGATCTTCCGCAGCCAGTCGCCCATCTTGATGATCCGCTCTCCGTCGCGGATAAAGACTGAGGGATCGCTGCGGCGGCCCTCCATCATCCGGACCAGCTCCGGGCAGAACAGGTGGCTTTGGCAATCGATCCGGAGAGTCGAAGCCGTGGACGTCGCCGCGTGAAGGGATAGCGCGGGTGCAGCAGAGGCGGCGACCGCGGCGGAGATAAATCCGCGACGAGTAAGAGTCTTGGTCGGGGTGGACATGGCCTTAGCGTGTTATGGATTGGAACGCGCGGTTCTGCGCCGCGAAGTCAGGCGGCCGTGAGGCCGGCGTATCGTAGAACAGCACTCCGAAGCGAAGCCGGAGGGCTTCACCGGACTTGATCTTGAGCTTCCCTCCCGCATTGGCCGGAAGAACCTTGGCTCCAAATCCGTTGGCCACAATGACGCCGTAGTCACGGCTGTGCCACCACGTCGGGACCGGATTCGAAGCGGACGGAAAGATCGCCACTCCCCGACTCCGACCTTCGAACTCGCGGGCGTAGTTCGCCCACTCGGCCTTAGTCCCCCACACGGTCTTCGCCCCGCGCAGGCCCGAACTGCTCGTCACCAGGCCGCCCGATTTTTCAGTCAGGCCGTTTTCCACGCGAACACCCAGCCCCATCTCTTCCTGGTCACCGAAGGTGAGGTCGACGCCCGCGCCGCGGATGGTCGAGTCTAGCGTAAGGAGGTAGGCGTCCTCACCAGTCAGCCGCACGCTAAACTCAAGATCCTGCCGGCCAAGGCCGGATCCATCAGCCGCCAAGAGCCGGTTCTCGGTCGCAAACGTGAATACGTCCCCGTTCACGGCCGGCACCCGAGTGAATCCCACATGTTTGATCGTGGCTTTGTTGCGCCAGAAGTCCTGGCCGTTGATATCACCGAACGCCGTCCAAATGCCCGGGTGCATCGTGTCGTGATCACTGGCATCCTGCGGCTTAACGGGATTGTTGCGGGTGACCTGCACGCCGCTGGGTGCGCGAAAGTTCTCCAGATAAGGACGCTGGATGACGGGGTCCGAGAAAACGTAGGCGCCCACCGGCCGCCCATTGCGGCTGATGGTCAGCTTGTCCTTTCCAAGGTTCCACTCGAATCCGGCGGTCTGCTCTGGGCTCGCGACGACTCCGGTCGTGGCAGCCATCACCGTCGCTCCGCCCTGCGTCGTTCGCTGCTGCATCAGCCACGCGACGAGATCAGCGAGTTGGGTCGGGGAGAAAACACGGTCATAGGCGGGCATCGGCGAGCTGTGAACGCTTTGGCGGCTCGCGATCGTCGACTTGTCGATCGAAACGGGTTCGCCAGAAATTTGAACGAGGGTGAGCATGCGATCCGTTTCCTCCTTTAGAATTCCGGCAAAGGCCCCGCCCGAACGGGTCGATACGGTGAGCAGCGAGTAGCCTTCCACTATGATCTGGTTCGGCATCAGGATGGAGCGGATCAGCGAATCGGCGTCGTCGCGCTCGCCAATCGCACTCAGGTCCGGGCCGACCGCGTTGCCTAGATCACCGACGCGGTGGCAGGCCACGCAGCCGGCGGCGTTGAATAGCCCGGGGCCCTTGACCGCATCGGCGCGGGCGAGGAGCGGGAGGACGTCCGGCACCGTGGTCGGAGTGGCCACCTCGCCGAGGGTAGGCAGCTGCAACCCGGATTCGCGCTTCCGGTAAGTCGCCACAAGGGTATTGCCGACCTGGCGATTGTCCACGAAGAGGCCGACCTTGAGCGTCGTTGTCTTCGTGAAGCGACGGGGGCTGCCGCCGGCCGACCGCGGGGTCGGCTCGCTGCCATCCGTGGTGTGGCGCAGGGAGGCGGGTTTGATGCCTGGGGTCAGCTTGACCTCCACGCTGTCCATGAAGATCCCCGGCTTTGGATAGATATCGATGAGGGGATTGCCGTCACGCTTTGCGATCCAGTTGGCGGCGAGTTCCGAGAGCGACGCATCGGGATCACTCACGAATTGCTGAACCTGCGCACGATCAATGTGGTCGTCTTCAGCCAGCGCGAGCAGTGCGGCGCGGCGAACATTGGCCCGCGGATCGGAGAGCATTGCGCCCAGCTGGGCGGGGGTCGCGAGCTGGCGCAAAGCCTGCCAAGCCGCATAGGTCGTGACGCGGTCCGTCTCCGTGGCGACGACTTCTTGGAGGGCGTCGACGCTACGTGTTTCTCTGGCCTGTCCGATCGACTGCACCGCCGCGAAGCGGACCCGTGCCTCGGGGTCCTTTAGGGCCGCGAGGACGAATCCCGGCAGCGGATCGGTCCGACCGGTCTCGCGTCGGCGGTGAGCGGCAATGCGGATCGCCTGAATCCGGGTGTTCAGCGAGCGTTGCGCCTCGACACTGGCCAGCCAGTTATCGTTCGCACGGTCAGTCATCGCAATGCGGCCGACAGTCCAGATCAGCCAGGTTTCGGCTGATTCGGTAAGCGCGCGGGCGGCCAGACGCTCTTGCAAACGCGCGACCACGGCGGGACCGCGCCGGACAAGTTCATCCTGCGCATCGATATTCCAGACCGGGAGAAACGAGCCAAGATCGTCCGCGAGTTCATCGATGGTCCACTCGATCATTGGTTTGGCCCGTTTGACGTGATTCCAAGCGAGCTTGGGCGCACCCGGCCACGAGACGCGGAAAACCCGCCCTTCGTTGGCCTGCCGACCATCTTTCCAGACAACATCAAGTTCCTGACCCCAGCCCGAGACATAGAGCGCTCCCTCGGGTCCGATCACGATATCGATCGGCTTGAAGAGTGACCCAATCTCGGCCGACTCCGGCTTATCCCGAAGCTTGGGGCCGTAGAAACTCACCGCGCGTCCGGAACCGCCGCCCACAATGAACGGCTGCCAACGACCTCCCTCAGGTTGCAGGAGGGCACCGTCCCAGCGGGGGCGGTAGACGAAGGTCGTTTTTCGCAGATAGTCATTGATGAACCAGACGCCACGGTATGCGGGCGGGAGCTGGGGCAGATCGTAATAAACCAAGCCCGTACCAGAGCCGTCGTAGACCGGCGCGCTCACTGGGACCGTTGGCGGATGGTCCCGGCCCGTCCAGTTCGTGCTCCAAGAATGGCCCCAACCGAAATGCGCGTTGAAAAACGGCATGATCACGCGATCGCCCTCGCTCTGGTCGTTGTCGGTCGCCAGCCAATTGAATCCGCCGTCAAAGGCGACGTCCCAGGGATTGCGCATGCCGCGGGAGACGATCTCCAGACTTCGACCCATATCGTCACTGCGCAGCAACCCACCCTCCCGCCCCCAATCATCCTGCGGGTCCTGATACACTGCGCGATAATCCGCCCGCTTGAATATCTGTGGTTCAGGAAAATCCGGCGTACCGGCCGGGGCCGTGACGCCCCAGAGCTGGCGGAAGGGCAGAGGCGCCACCCGGCCCGGCTTCGTAAGCCCCTTCGAAGTCCCGTGTGAAAAGTACAACTTGCCGTCCGGTCCCCACGTGTGCCCGTGATTGGCGTGCTCGAGGTTGCCCAGGTCGGTATAAACCCTCACGTACTCATCGGCCACGTCGTCCCCATCAAGGTCACGTACCACGGTGAGATCGGGCGAGTTGCCAATCCAAAGGTCTCGCCCGTGCCAGGCGAGGCCCTGAATCGAGTTAAGGCCCGTCGCAAATGTCTTGGCTGATTCGGCCACACCATCGCCATCGGCGTCCGTCAGCATCACCACGCTGTCCGGCGGCGTATCGGGCTTCGGATTACGATACTGGGGCCCTTGGCCAACGAACAGCCGGCCGCGGCGGTCAAATGCCATGGCCGCCGGATTGCGGATTTGCGGCTCGCGGGCAAAGAGGCCGACCTGCAAGTCAGCTGGCACGGTCGGCATCGGTTCAGCCGCAAGCACAAAGCCCGCAGGCAGGGCCAACGTCAACGCGATCAACCAGAGCCGAGATGAACAGAAGTGGGAGATATTCATGGGGTAAGATCTGTCCAGTTTTGGGGTGTAGTTGCGGGGTCAGTCGTCGAGTGACTTGTTGGTCGTATCCGGGGCCCACCAGATCACGATCATGCCGAAGGCATAAACGAGCCCGGTAATCACGCCGACCTTGGCGTAGTCGCCGCCCGACCAGGCCATCAGGGCGCCCGCGCCCAGCACGCCGGCGGCGGAGGCGAAGCGGCCCGTGTTGTAGGCAAGCCCGGTGCCGGTGGCGCGCACGCGCGTCGGAAAGAGTTCCGGCAGCGAAAGCGGCAGCCAGCCGAAGAAGAGAGTGGTAACAAAGCCCTGCGCAAAAACGAGCGGCAGGAACAAGGGATCGAGCGGACGGGAGAAGAGGAAAATGCCACACGTCAGGGTGACCGAGCCGAGACTGATGAGGAAGTAGGCGAGCCGACGACCGATCAGGCTGGCGACGTGGCTGCCGAAAAAGCTACCGATGATCGCTCCCACCGCCCACCAGCCTTGGGTCGTCGCTTTGTAGCCCGCGCGCTCCGTGCCGCCGATCACATCGGCCCAGGGGATCATCCACTTGGAGGCGGCCCACGCGCCGATCAACGGAATGCTGCCGAGCAGAATGCCGATGATCGTGATCCGCAGCAGCGGCGGACGTAGCAGTTCACGGAGTGGAACTTCCGTCTTGGTCGTCCGGCTGCCACGGGTAGCAAGCCAGCGGGGTGATTCGGGAAGGATCGTGACCGCTGCGAGCCCAATCACGGCGAAAACCGCGCCCAATTCGACCAGCCAGCGCCACGAGTCAGCCGTGACCGTGCGCATGCGGCCCAGCTGGGAGACGCAAAGGATGCCGATATTCATGCCGGTCCCAATGATGCCCGCCACCATCGGACGAGTGGCTGAGGTCCAGCACTCGGAAACCAGCGCGACCCCGTTCGGCCACATGCCCCCGACACCCACACCGGCAAGGAATCGGAGGACAAGCAGCTGTTCCTGAGTCTTCACGAACGCACCAGCCGCCCCGGCGAGGGAGAGAATGAGAATGCTAATACCCGTCGTGCGGGCGCGACCGATGCGGTCACCGAGAGAGCCGAGGAAGATGCCGCCGATCGCGCCACCGAGCATGATCGCCGCGGTGAAGCGCGCGAACCAGTCGCCCGCGAGGCCGGGCGCGTAGGCCTCGCCGAGAAGGTCGCGGCTGATCGACAAGGAGGCCAGCGGCATCAGGCCGAGTTGGAAGCCCGCGCCGACGAGACCAGAAAAGGCGACGAAGAGAATCGCCGCACGTTGACGGACGGTAAGGGCAGTCGGGGTACTCATGATTTGGATCCGATGGCCTGCGCCGCGGAGAGAACGGTGATGATGGCGCTGTTGTCGAGTTCGCCGCAGCCGGCGGCCTCAGCCTGCTCAAGAATCGCGCGATGGGCGGTGCTGAGCGGCATGGGCAGGCCCGCCTGCTGGCCGATGCTCACAATCAGGCGGACATCCTTCAAGTGCTGCGAGAGCCGCGCGTCGGGCGTGAAGTCGTGGTTGATCATGCGCTCCCCCTTGGTGTCCATGATGCGCGAGTAAGCGCCGCCGCCTCGCATCACCTCGAGCGTGCTACTGAGGTCGAGGCCGAACGATTGGGCAAATGCAAGTCCCTCGGCGAGCGCCGCGCGGTTAAGTCCAAGGACCAGGTTGGTCACCAATTTCATCTTGGCGCCAGTACCCGCCGGTCCGGTGTGAAAGGTCTGTCGCCCGATTGCGGCGAACAGATCCGAGCAGGATTCAAACGTCTCTAGCGCGCCGCCGACCATCAGTGTGACAGCGCCCGTGCGCACCTGCGCGCTGCTTCCGGAAATGGTGGCATCAAGATAGCCTAGGTTGCGGGCCGCCAGTTTCTCGGCCCTCTTCTCCGTGCTTATCGGGTCGCCGGTCGTGGTATCGATTATGGTCGATCCTGACCGGAGGTGGACGTCACAGTCTTTGAGTACTTGCTCAACCTCGAGATGGCTCGGAAGGCTGAGCAAGACCGGATCACACTGCCGGAACACGGTGGCCGCGTCGGGCGCCGCAAGACCGCCGAGCCGGCTGAGATTTAACAGGCGGTTAGGATCGAGGTCCCAGCCCACAACTGTAAAGCCACCGCTGATTAAGCGCGCCGCAATCGCGCTACCGATAAGGCCGACGCCAATGAGGCCAATCGTTCGTTTCTGTTGAGACATATAATGCATTCGCTGATCAGTGATCGCTGCCCGGACCTGTCTTTGGTTGATTGTTAAGAGTGCAAGGGCCTCAGGCGTCCCCAGAGGCGAGGATAAGGGCGCCTGAAGCCGTGGCCGAGGGTCGCTTCTGACCGCGCGAGCGAGCCCACCCCAAGGGAACTCGCACCCTTTGGTTCCAGCTCAAAAGGAGCCGCTAATACCCGCAGTCATCCTAGTCCCGAAAATTCGGTTGTTGATCGTTCGATGACTGAGGCCGGTATAGCGCAGCTCCTTTTCATTAAATAGATTTTTGACGTCAATGAACAGGTTGAGGCGGGGACGGTAGGCGTACTGAACACTAAAATCAACGGTGGTGCGTGCTATAAGGTAGTTGTTTCGGGCCGGATCAGGATTGTAGCCGTTCAGTGATTGACCCTCGTATTTCGCCCAAAGGCGCACCGTGTACTTATGCTTGATGTAGGACAATCCGAGGTTCCCAGATCTCTTGATGAAGCCAGCAATATCATTGAGCACGACTGTGCCATTATAAGTGCCTTCAGTGGAGAGCGCAGTAAAGTTACCGAAAACACCAAACCCATTCAGTAAGTCGGGAAGAAACGTGAGCTGCTGTTGATAGTTGAGCTCGAGTCCGTTGACCTTGGCCCAGCCTCCGTTAGTTCGGGTATTGAGGAAGTATCCTTCAAATTCTCCCTCGAAGCCATTGCTCGTACCGTTGCCAATGATGCTCTGCTTAGAAAAGATGAACCCTTCGAGATCCTTGCGGAAAACGGAAGCCGAGATCAGACCAACACTCTTTAAATAATACTCGGCACTTAAATCGTAATTTTCAGAGAATTGCGGCTCGAGGTCCGGATTATTCCGAGAAACGGTTTGAGTCGCCACGTTAACATTGAATCCCGGAGCCAGCTCATTGAAATTCGGTCGACCGATACTTGTCGAGGTACTGGCGCGAAGGATGAGCCCGGGGAGTGGCTCATATTTCAAATGCAGGCCCGGAAAAGTGTTGGTGTATCCACCCGCGATTTTCGCAATCCGAGAATACTGCCTAAAAACGGGAAGGCTCACGTCCCGGAACCAACTGCTGCCGCTAGTCTCCGTCTGCTCCACCCGAACGCCTCCCAAGGCGGAAAAGTCCCCGATCTTTATGTTGCCTTGCAAGTAGGCAGCCTTGATGTCCTCTCCGGCCGTTAGGTCGTTCGAGCGGTCAGTTTGGTAGGCGCGCACCTCATCAAAAACATACTTTTGAGGGTTCGTCCTGATATCTTCGTGCATCGCTTGCCAGTTGGGCCAGATAGGGCTGGGATAGCGGCCGTAGACTGGGCCAACGCGCCGACCGGTATCCCGGAAGCGGTTGAGATTGTCGTCGCTCACTCCGTTAACCGGGCCGGCGATGCCGTCAGCACCAAAAGCACGCCAGCGGGGCTCGTAGCGATCTTGGCGCTTTTCTTGGCTCAAGAATCGGAAGCCTGTCTTTACGTCGGTCAAGAGGCCGCCGTCGAATTTACGGGTGAGGTTGGCCTGAGCTGCGTTAACCCGGTCCCAAGCCAGCAATTTCCGCGTGTCTAGTGAATCGACGAATCCATTGTCGTAATTGGTGATATCGGGCCCCGAAATCTTTGTAACTTTTGGAAAGTACAAGTGGGCAGAACGATCAATTTTGTAACCGACACCATTTACTCGGAGGCTCAAATTCTCCCGGTCCTCCGTGCCCCGAGACGACGAGTGTGACACATCATATTCCAGCAGGTACTTTTCCCACCCAGAACGCCCTCCAATCTGGACCATGCCGGTCTTGACCGTGCGGTTACGGGCTTCCATTTCATACTCAAATTGTCCATTTTCAAATGCCGAAATAAGCTCCGTGAGTTCAACCACTTTTGATGAGTTATTATAACGGACGCGCTGTTTGTGCTGCGTCATATTATCGTCAAAACTGTTGTAAATAGAATTGAAGAAAAGCGAAGTGGTATCGCTAAGTTTAAAGTCTACCTTCAGGCCGGTTCCGATCCGTTCCAAGAGGATATCGTCTTCTGAGGTCTGGAAGTCATTCATCAACGCAGGACTCGTGAACGTAGGGTTCAAGTAACCAGCCCTGAACGAGCTTACGGGCGAGAATGTTCGGCTGTAGCTGGCATTAAACGAAAATCCTAGGCGGCGATTCGCCCCGAGAATATCTGAATAATTTATGCTACCCGATGGATGGGTCTTCCCATAATAGAGATGATGATTCGCGGCTAGGCTGTATCTTATTTCTCTGCCTTGGCGATCAAATGCGCTCTTCGTCCGGAGATTGATCTTACCGCCTATGGAATCCGCATCCATGTCGGGAGTCGGCGACTTGATGATTTCAATCGACTCAATTGAGTTGGTCGAGACCTTATCAATTTCAAACGAGCGGTCAGTGCCACGAGTTGTCGCCCCGGCGAGGCGCGTACCATCCACCGATACTGAGTTCAGATCCGGGTTGATACCCCGAACGGAGACGCGAAAGTCTTCACCTTCGTCGCGCACTCCCGCAATCCCGGGAATTTTCGTGAGGACGTTTGCAAGATTGGTATCCGCGTCATTCCCGAAGGCATCGGTCGAGATGACGTTCTTAACATTCGCGGCCATGCGCTGGTCATTGATTGACTTAGCCTGTCCCTCGCGAACCGTCGAAACAGAGAAAGCCGCCATTTTGTACACTTCCGAAGTGAGGTAGACTGTTGATTGCACCGCCGAGCCAGCAGGGACCATAACCACCGATCGAGTAGTACTGAGGCCGGTGTAAGAAACGACCAACGCGCGGGCGCCCGACGGAACACTCGTAAGCCGAAAACGCCCATCCGGCCCGGACAACGCGGTGACACTCGTGTTTCCCTCTAGCACCACCAAAGCCCCGGAGAGAGGAGCACTCGTAGCTTGATTGATAATTTGACCAGTTACCACACCAAGTTCGCCCGCCTGAGCACGCAGCACACTCGGGGTGAATACGACGGTCCATAATGAAACAAAACCGGTAAGCCTGGCGGCCCGGCGTAAAACTAGCGATAGCGAGAACATCCTCATTTTTTTTGGGGGGGGGGAGTTAACTGCCGTCCTATAATTTACAAAGACGTCACTAGTTTCTGATTCCATGAAAATAAAATTTAAGTCAATTTAATTTCATCTAATTTTTCCGCTTTATTCAATGAACTAAAATGAATTAATTTCGAATTATGATTCAGGTAGGCTCACAGGTCCTCATTGTTGCTGAAAATAGTTTAGACGTTAGGCTCTTGTTTTCATCGCCGACAAAGAGTTGTATCTAACGCCAAAGGGCACCCCGAATATTTATTCCAAAATTGCCGTCTTACTAAACTTAGCCGGACTCATGCAATTGAGGGTAGGATAAGTTGGTGAGGACCGGCTCTGGCGGAGAGAGCGGCAACTGCATCGCAGGGCTCGTCGGCACTCAATTGGCGCAGGAGAACGTGCCACCAAGCGCGGCGTTGGGGCGTGGCGACGGCGAGCTTGAGGGTGGGTTTGCCGGCGGCGTGGCTGAAGACCGCGGCGCAGGAAAACAGGCGCCAGCGCAGGGTGGTCAGTTCCGCGCGCTGAGGTTGACCGAGCCGGCGCTGGAGACCGACGCACAGGTTGTAGGCGCAGATGGCGAGGTGACAGGCCGCTTCGGTGGCCCAGAACGAGCGGCAGCACAGGCCCTTCAAGCCAAACTGGGTGCCGAGTTCCTTGATCCGG